>SDBS01004416.1_pt1 | contig 13770 bp, 16 predicted proteins | sample 2277091 | NCBI WGS metagenome assembly SDBS01 (sample SAMN10404972, study PRJNA504765) | marine sediment metagenome | isolation source: marine sediment core GS10_PC15, 163 cmbsf | place: Arctic Ocean: Southern Knipovich Ridge | collected 2010
CTCAACAGGAGAATGGTTGACGGTAAGCTGAGGCTGCCTGTGGTGTACCTGAACGCAAACGGTACGCCCCCGGTGGGAGACCGCCCATCATTGATGAGCTTCGGCGAGGTCACCACACTGTTCCACGAGTTCGGGCACGGCCTGCAGGGCATGCTCACCACCGTTGATTACGCTGATGTCTCGGGCATCAACGGGGTTGAATGGGACGCCGTTGAGACCGCGAGTCAGTTCATGGAGAACTGGTGCTACCACGAGCCAATCCTCAGGTCTATCTCGGGCCACTGGGAGACAGGTGAGCCGTTACCCGATGCCCTTGTTCAGAAGCTACTTGACGCCAAGGTGTACATGGCCGGGAGCGCAATGGTGAGGCAGCTGGAGTTCGGGCTGACCGATATCGAGCTGCATGGTGCCTACGACCCAGATGGCCCCGTTCACCCGTTCGAGGTTCACCGGAAGATCGCGGAGAAGACCCAGGTACTGGAGCCACTCAAGGACGACCACTTCCTCTGCGCCTTCAGCCACATATTCGCAGGTGGGTACGCCGCCGGCTACTATAGCTACAAGTGGGCCGAAGTGTTGAGCGCCGACCTGTATTCAGCATTCGAGTCAGCCGGCCTTGATGACCAGGACGCCATAAAGAAGCTTGGAAGGAAGTTCAGGGGATCATTCCTGGCCCTCGGCGGTGGCGTTGAGCCCATGAAGGTGTTCAAGGAGTTCATGGGCAGGGAGCCATCGACAGAGGCATTACTGCGTCATAACAAGCTGATGTAGAATGGAGCCCCGAGCGGGATTTGAACCCGCGGTCTCTTGCTTACCAAGCAAGCGCTTTAACCGAGCTAGAGCTATCGGGGCGGCGTAACCCTATTGATCAACATCTCGCATTTTAATATTACCATAGGATTTCGCGTGATAGGTGACCGAAAAACACCGTAACCGAAAAGATTGATTTGTGTTGGGTGGCGAGCAGTTTTCAGAGGACCTTATGAAATCGGTTTTCTTGTTTTTAGTTGAAAAGAAGCCGTTTTAGGCGTCCGTTTGGATTTGATAATAATCCCAATAGCCACTTTCACTGACCACTCCAGAAAGTAATTTGGGGTAAATGGTGATATCTTTATATACTAAGAAATTACATAGTTTGTTGGTCGAGATACATATGATGGCTGCAAACAAGTTCAGAGCGGAGGATATCAGGCGGCTAATCCTCGTAGTCAAGAAGGAAGCCGCGGCTAGAAACAGGAAGATCTCCACCGTTGACCCAATTATACGCACGGTCAGGCAGATGTACCCTACCCTATCAAACAGGGAGCGCATGGAGTACAGCCAGACCGCCCTTAGAATCATCCTGGGCGAGGCCGTAACGCCCAGCTATCAGTCAACTCTTTTCGCACACATCTAAGCGGCCAGTTCCCTGACCTTCTCCATGTTACCCCGGTCCGACCTGAAATCATCCACCGGCGTCTCAAGTATCAGCGGCTTGGAAACGAACTTACTCCCGAGGAATCGCCTGAACCCGTCCTCCCCGATGTGCCCCACGCCGATGTGGTTGTGCCTGTCCATCCTTGAGCCCAGCTCGCCCTTGTTGTCATTCAGGTGTACAAGCCTGATTCTGTCAAACCCTATCGTTTCATCGATAACTTGGAGGGTCGAGTCGATTCCTGCATTCGTCGATATATCGTAGCCCCGCGCGAAGGCATGGCACGTATCGAGGCACACGCCTATGTGATCCGTTGAGACGCTGTCGATGATCCTCCCCAGCTCCTCAAAGGTTGATCCCACCTCGTTGGTCTTGCCTGATGTGTTCTCAAGGAGCAGCATGGGATACTGATCAAGCCCCGAGACCGCGGTGTCGATGGCTTTCACGATCTGTTTGATGCCAGTATCCAGTCCCTTGCCCAGATGGCTGCCTAGATGCGTGACGAGGAAAGCTATACCAAGCTGGTTACAGCGGGTCAACTCAATGCGCAGGGTTTCAACGCTCTTCTTGTATGGCTCGGGGTTCGATGAGCTGAGGTTCGGCAGGTACGGCATGTGACTGAACACGGGGCCGATACCTGCGGCGCTCCTTTTCCGCTTGAACTCGTGGACCTCTTCTTCCCGGAACTCCCTGTATTTCCACATCCTGGGGCTGCGGGTGAATACCTGGAACGTGTTACACCCGATCTCCCGTGCCCTGTCAACGGCCTTATCGACGCTTCCTGCTATTGAGACGTGGCATCCTAGCTTCATCGCCTGATAGGGGTAATAGCGGGATAAAAAAGGGGCTAATATTTATTCACCGGCCGAGTTTCTCTAGCCATGATTAAAACCGAGTACTATTCCTCACTGGAGGAAGCCTTTGATATTTGCATGGCCAAGGACCACGATCACGTCCTCATCAGGCACTCGTACAAGAAAGGCTTGAAGATCCATCCACATAGGCACGACACATACGAGTGGGTGATAGCGACCCACGGCCATTTCATGGTCGAGTCAAAGGGGGATCAAAAAGAGTTCAATCTAGAAGGGAGTGAAACAGTGGTCATCCATTACCCCGCCGGTACAGAGCATGCCCTGACGGTCCTCGGCGAGGTGCTTGATTACTTCGTCATGAGGGACAGATAACCCCACACATTCCCTTTTTACCCGGCATTACGTGGTAAATTCATGTCAAGTGAAGTGAAACAAACAGACCTACCGGGAAAAGACGAGCCGTTTAACTGTGCCTTCCAGAGAAGGGACAGGGGCGCAACCAAGATCGAGTGCGCGTTGACCGACAGAGGCTCATCAAATGTCCTGTACAGGATGGTTGATCGGGATTTATGCGTCATTGATATCTGCCCCATCTATCAGACGTGGAAAAAAACATTATAATATTTTAAACGAAAAAATAAGAAGAAAAAGGGGTTTAGGCGTATTTCTTTATAGCCGCCTCTAGGATGCCCAGCCCGGTCTCAATGAGGTCATCCTCAATGATCAGTGGTGGGTGGAGCCTGATAGCGTTACTGTAAAGACCTGCCTTCAGGGTCATGAGACCGTTCTTCAGGCACTCCTTCATGATATCGCTGCTTCCCTTGGCGTCCGGCTTCTTGGTCTTGGGATCCTTGACGAACTCCATGGCCAGCATGGGGCCTAGACCACGCACATCGCCGATCTTGGGGTATTTCTCCTGGAACTCGTGGAGCCTCTTACGGAGCTTTACGCCCATCTTCTCGGCCCTGCCAGGGATGTCCTCCCTCTCCATGATCTCGATGACCTTTAGGGCCGTCGCGCAACCGATGGGGTTACCGCCGAAAGTGCCTCCGAGGCTGCCAGGGTAGATATCACCCATGAGCTCCTCGGTACCAACCAACGCGCTCAAAGGCAGGCCGTTGGCCAGAGCCTTCGCCATGACGATGATATCAGGCTCAACCCCATAGTGCTCGATGGCGAACATCTTGCCTGTCCTGCCGAAACCCGTCTGGACCTCGTCCATGATGAGCTTGATATCGTGCTTGTCCGCGACCTCCTTCAGCATCGGGAAAAAGTTCTTCGGTGGATCGATGAACCCGCCCTCTCCCTGAATGGTCTCGACAATGATAGCGCCGACAGTGCTGGGGTCAACCTGTGTCTTGAAGACGCTCTTCTCGATGTGGTGGATCGCCGCCTTACCGCACTCCTCCTTGTCGTCGGTACTCCATGGGCACCTGTACGAGTACGGGAAGGGCGTGAAGTAGACACCTGGCACGAAGGGCCCGAGGCCCACCTTGTATGGGTCCCATTTACCGGTCAAGGTCATGGCCATGTAGGTCCTGCCGTGGAAGCTGTTCTCGAAGCTGAGAATGTTTGGCCTGCCAGTGGACTGCCTGACGATCTTGATGGCGTTCTCAACGGCCTCTGAGCCGCTGTTGAGCATCATTGCCCTCTTCTTGTAGTTGCCTGGCGTGATCTCACAAAGCTTCATGGCCAGGTCGGTGTAGACCTGGTAGTTGCCTACGTGAATACAACTGTGGATCAGTTTCTTTGCCTGTGCGGTGATGGTCTCGACGATCTCCTCGGTGCAGTGACCCAGGCTTGTTACGCCGATCCCTGAGGTAAAGTCGAGTAGAGTGTTTCCGTCAACGTCCTCCACCAATGCACCCTTAGATTTGGCGATGGTGACTGGCTGGACCAGGTACACGCCTGCGGGCACGTACTCGTTCCTCTGTTTAATCAATTCCTGGCTCTTGGGGCCTGGAATTGCAGTGACTAGGTTAGGAACCTTTGCCATATTCATTCGGCTTAAGGGTGTAGGCTATAGTTAATAACCCTAACGGGAGGCGCTTTTGCGCCGGTTTAGGGTAGGCTAGGCGGTGGAACCTCGTGCTTCTTGGGGTCCTTGAGGAAGAATATGATTATGGGGATAGCCATGGCCTCAAGTATTGAGCCGGATATGAGCAGCAGGGATGGGTTCTTCTCGTACAGGTAGCCGCCTATTATTGAGCCGGGGAGACCCAGGAGCCCCGAGACTGTGCCCATCAAGCCTAGTACTTTTCCCCTGTCCCTGGCCGGCACAAGATCAGTGATCAGCGAGTTCCATGCGGGTCCTCCCATGAAGCCGCCTGTCCTTAGGCGTCCTCCACCGATTCCCTGTGCAACGCCAATTACCGAGTAAGCGCCAATTAGCTGCGTGTAATCATTGAACAGTATCAGGCTAAGGCTGTCGAATGGGCCAAGCCCCCTGGCCAAGAGGATCAGTTTCTTCCTGCTCGTCCTATCGGCAACTACCCCGCTGATGAGGTACAGGGGTACGCTGATCATCATTGCGATGCTCTGAAGCATACCGTACTGGGTCATACTTAAATCGACCACGTTGACGGCGTACAGTGAGAGGAAAGCCCATGTCATCCGCATGGCGAATCCCGTGATGATGGTGATGGCGAGCATCGCCCAGACGGTTTTAGGCTGTCGTTTGAATGTCTCAATCAAGCCCACCTGTTCAGTCTGGCCTGTAATTTCCTCCTCCTTGGCGATCTCGGTGTCAAGGGTTTCAGTGAGGTAAAGATGCCTGATTATCGTGGCAATGCCTGCCGCTACTATGAACATAAGGAGCCCGGTCTTGACGCCCCTTTCAAGGCCCATTACATCAAGGTAGTAGCCGCTCAGCACTGGCATGAAGATGCTAGGGATGCCCGTCATGAACCGGTATGCCCCGAACCCCGCGCCCTTCTTGTCCTGTGGAAGGCTCTCCGCGATTATGGCGTTAAAGGCTGGCATGTATATGCTCGCACAGGCGTTGATGATCATACCTGGCACCACCCAGTACCATGATTTAGCGAAATACAGGAATACTGGAGCGATCACCCTCAACGCGGTGCCGTAGACTATAACCCGCTTCCTTCCTATACGGTCCGCCAGCATGCCACCGGGCAGCTGGAACAGTATCCTGCTGGTGTTCTGGATTGTCGCCAAGAAACCAACGATGATCGGGGAAACCCCGAGGATATCGGAGAGATAGATCACCCACCAAAGCTCCCAGAATCCATTGAAGATCGTGTAGAGCATGTTTGTGCTGCTTATGACCACTATGTTCCTGTTGGAAAAGACTTCTTTGAGGCTAGACGTTACGTCAGATAATATTGAAGGCAACTAGGTTTATCCTGATACGGTGGTATCCCGTGAAAATCCACAGTTTTAGCCTAAAAACCTTTGTAATAGTACAGACGCGTGTAACGAAATAATCTCAGTTTTCAGCTACTTCGGGGTCCCTGATGAATAATACGACGCACAACAACTGGAGCGCGGTTGCGCCTGCGACGAAATACCAGGGGTAGACTGGGTTCATCGCGTACAGTATGCCGCCGACGAGGGATGAGATCATGACGGGAATCACAAACAGGTAGCCTAACCCGGGTCCACCTGTTCCTCCACCCGCTGCACCTATCATGGCGGTCCCTCTACCAACGGCCGCCATTACTTTTCCCCTCATTTTCCTCGGGGTATAATCCGAGATGAGGGCACTGCTGGCCGGGATGAACATTGCCCCCGCAACCGCTGTGCCTAACCGTATTAACAGGACCGAGGTGTAACTGTCGGCGAAAATAAGGGTGGGCAGCGATATTATCGAAAATACGATGGCGATCATGAGGGTCTTTGTCCTGCCAATCTTGTCCGCGAGTACCCCTGCAGGTATGGTCAGTATCAAACGCAGGACCGACTCATAGGTTAGGATGGCGCCCCACTCGAACGTGGAGAGCCCAATAATGTCTGTAGCATAGATTACCCAGAAGGGGCTTGAGATGCCGTTTGATAGGAAAGCCAACAGCACCACCATGGCCACGGCCTTGACGCTGGTGGACATCTGACCTAGCAAGGCTGGGACCCCCGCGTATGTGTTCTTCAAAATCTCAAATACGCTTGGCATATCACCCAATGGAACCGGGTCTGTGGTCTCCTTGAGCCTCCTGTTTACGAGGACGGAGCTAACTAAGGCTTGTAACCCGAGGAACCCGTACAGGATTCGCATCCCCGTGTTGTTGCCATACATGAACAATATAGTTGCGGCAATAATCGGGCTGCCCAGTGAGACAAAGGTAGAGATTGTGTTCATCATAGCCACTCCTATACCGCGGTTCTGGGGTTCGATACTGTCCGCCATGATGGCTGAGACAGGTGGGAACGAGAACACCATGAACCCTTGTATCAGGGCTCCGAATGCGACCCACTCCCAACTCGGGGCAAGTACATAGATAATCATAGTCAAACCGCTCATTATGTCCGCTATTGTGATGATCTTGACCCTGCTTGTCCTGTCGGTCAGGTACCCTGCAATGGGGAACATTATGAGACCCGCTAAGGGTCTGACGCTGTTGATTATCCCAATCTGGGAGCTGCTACCGCCAATCTCTAATATGAACAAACTTGCATAGGCGAGAACCATTTTTCTAAAAAACATACCAATCACTTGGCGTATGGTTAAAACAGTAAGGTTTCCCTTCATGAAACTGAACCGTTTCTTTATCTCAGCTATCAAGTTAAACTCTCATTTATCTACAATACCTCAAGATAAATGAAGTGGTGTAATAAATTGTAGTATTCACTGGAAAAATGTATTAGCCCGTGACTTGTGGTTTACCTCATGGGTCAGCTATACCAGAACTATGAGATGGAGATACAGAAAGTTGTGGGCGAATACCGAGGAGTAATAGGAATCCACTCGGTTAGCCTAGGGGAAAACGGCGAGGCTTTTGCGTTAAACTCATTGGATACGTTTCCCACTGCCAGCATCATCAAGGTACCCATGCTGATGGAGTATTATCGAAAGGTAGAGGCTGGAGAGCTTGACCCAGACGAGAATATCATGCTATTGAAGGAGCACATATGTGGCGGAAGCGGTGTTCTCCAGCACCTAACCACAGGGAAAACGAGGCTAACCCTGGAAGACTATGTGACTCTTATGATTATATCCAGTGACAACGTGGCAACAAACCTAGTTTATGATAAGGTAGGCAACGGTGATGTCAACAAACTACTCCATGGGTTGGGCATCAAGGGTACAAAACTGGCCAGGAAGATGCAGGCGTATAGGGATATCGCCAGCGGGAACGAGAACATCACGACACCGGAGGACATGACAAAACTCCTCTCCAGCCTATATCATGCGAGAGGTGTCTCTGAGTTTATCGCCAAGAAGACCATAGAGAAACTCATGATTTGGAAGGACGGCAACATTCGGGACGCTATCCCTGATGGGATCGATGTGGCGGATAAATCGGGCTGGATGGGCGGCGTCCACTGCAACACGGGGATAGTGTACAACCCAAAGAACCCGTATGTTGTCACTATAATGTTCAAACACATACCTAAATCAGATGAAAGAGGCTTGGGCATGAGGGCGGCGGCGCGGAAAATACTGGGTTTGATCCATGAATATTACTATGAAATGGGCTCATCCTCAAAATTCGGTATTAGATTATAATAAAAAATGGGTGGATTACTGCACGAAGAGGGCCAGTACGGCCTTCTCCGTGTGCATCCTGTTCTCGCCTTGGTCAAACACGGCTGACTGCGGTCCCTCGATGACGCTGTCAGTCATCTCTTCACCACGGTAGCCTGGCAGACAGTGCATGAAGATAGCGTGCTTGTCCGCGTAAGCCATGGTCTCGTCGTTGACCTGGTAAGCTGCGAACTTTTTCTTCCGCTCCTCTATGTCCTTGTGGCCCATGCTGTGGAAGGTGTTTGCGTAGATCACGTCAGCGCCGCTAAAGGCTTCCTCGATGTCATCCGTGATGACGATCTGGGTTCCCCTGTCCTCGGCGTTCTCGGTGGCGAACTTCATGATCTTCTTGTGTGGCATCCATCCCTTTGGCAGTGCGATGTACATGTCCATCTCCATGAGGCTGCTTGATACCATGAGGCTCTGGCACACGTTCCACGGGTCGCCGCTGTAGGCCAGCTTTAAGCCCTTGAGTTTGCCCTTGTGCTCGATCATGGTCATCATGTCGGCTAGTCCCTGGCATGGGTGTGTCATGTCAGTCAAGGCGTTAATGACCGGGCTGTCCATGTAGGCCGCGTACTCCTCTGCAATGGCCTGTCCGAACGTCCTGAGAACCAGTCCGTCACAGTACCTGTCCAGGATACGAGCCGTGTCCTTGATGGGCTCTCCCCTTGACAGCTGCATCGTGCTGGGTGTTGAATAGAAGCTCTGCATGCCCAGGTGGGCGATTGCCGCCTGGAAGCTGAAGCGGGTCCTCGTGCTGGCCTTCTCGAAGACCATTGCCATCGTCCTTCCTCGCAGGTTCTCGTGTGGCTGCTTCATCAGGCGCTGCCTCTTGAAGTCAATTGAGACGTCGAGAATGTACTGGATTTCCTCTGGTTTCCAGTCCATTAGGGTAAGATAATCCTTTCCATTAAAACGATCCTTCATACTCATAGTCGAATCGAGAATATTAGCCGCTTTCAGGGTTTAATATTATCGCTCGCCGCGTTTGGGACAAAACAAAGTGAAAATGCCGTAAAAAGGTCAGGTGGATTTGTATTTCGCCTTGAACCTCTCGGCTGTCCTGTGCCGCTCCTCAAGGAATTTCTCGTCCCTGAACATTGACACAAAATCGTTGCTGGCCATCCTGAAGTAAGGCTTTGATATGATGGTCTTCAAGGCCGCGTGGTGCCGCTTCTCGTCGTCCCTCCACATCTGGAGCAGGTTCTTGAGCCCCTGGTTCTCGTCAACCCACAGGTTCCTGAGGATGCTGTTCGCGTTCTTCAACGCCTCGGCCTCCAGCTCAAGGTGCTTCTTGAATGTCTCCTTGAGTGGCCCCCTGTCCTCGATGTACACCTCCTCGCCCTGAATAATCTCGATGGCGGCCTGGATGACGTTGATATGCCTCTGGCTGTCCAGCCTGAACATCTGCATAACCCTCTTCATGGCCTTGTTCCCGGATTTCCTCTCGTACTCGTCGTACAACCCGACGAGCTGGCCCTCAATCGTGAGCTGCTCCCTCAGGGTCTCGACAGCCTCTGCCTTTGACGCGCTATCCCTATCAGCCTCAACCATAACAATCAGTAAAAGCTTGGAATGGGGGTTATTTAGACCCTACCTGTGGGCCATGAGGAACGTGTTCACAACGCGCAGGAGTGCCCCGGTCTCCCATGAGTAGCAACCCAGGTTGTGGCCGTACATGGGCAGGTAGACACGTTGCGCCCGCTTGACCCTTTCAAGGGCGAACTCCACCTCGTCATCAGCCAGTATGCCGCCTTTCTCCATGTTGGCCTGTATGTTGACATAAACTTATATTAAGATAAATAAATAGGATAATTAGAACCGTCATGAAGCAAAAAGAAGGATACCGAAGCGTTGAAGCATGGTTAAGCAGACTTGGAGAAAATACACAGATAGCCCAAAGAAGCTATTTCAACCAATTCATGAAATGGGTCAATGAATATGGCGGTGAATATTCAGCATATACCCCGGATAAGTTACTTGAGTATCAAAAACAAATATCCAGCGAAGATCGGTTCGAGTTAATCGATAAGCTCCTTCAACCATACATATCCTGGGTCAAAGGAACCTTTAACTCAAAAAGGGCCAGGACAACCAATGTACGATCATTCTTCACCCATAACCGTGCTGAACTTCCACGAGATCCAAACTTCAGCATCCGTCCAGACAGACAACCCGTAATGGGAGAACTTACACCGAAGGAGATTAAACATTCTATCTTGACATCGAGCAAAGCCTACCAAGCCGCCTTTATGATAATGTTTCAATCAGCATTAGATCAGGAAATGTTCACCTTCTGGAACCAAAACGGCTATGATAACTTAATGGCCCAGCTACGTCAACACCCCGAAACCGTAAAAATTGAGCTACCCGGTAGGAAATCAAACCGAAACAAACGCCCATATTATACGTTCATCGGTTCAGATGCTATCGACGCGCTTAGAAACTGGTTAGAGATAAGACCAGCAAACGCAGAGGCCATAATAACTAATCAACGTGGCGATCCGTTACAAAAACATAATCTTCGACAATACTGGACCCGTCATCTAAGACTTATCGGGATTATTCCAAATATTGAAGCAGGAAAGCGGTTGAGAACGGGAAAAGGGCTTCATGAAATGCGTGACACATTCAGAAGTCTTTGGAGTAAATCTTCAGCTAGTCACACCGTGGGAGAATATCTTATGGGTCATACTATTGACAAACTGGGTTATGATAAGTCGTTCAGAGATGTTGAATTTTATAAGGGCGAATATTTGAAGGCTTTACCGTTTTTACAGTTAATGAGTCGAGGCGAGGCGTTTGGACGAGTAGAGAAATCAGAATTAGAGAGACTGAGAAAAGAACAACGCAGTAATCACGATAGAGTCGAAAGACTTGAACAGTTATTGATGGATGTTTTGAATAATCCGGCGGCGTTAGCAGAAACAAAAAGAAGATTAAAATACACTACCTGAGGTTTCTATTTCTAAATTTTAAAATTTCATCAAAAGTGTCAGGATATTCTGTGTTCAGAAACTGGATCCATTTATTATTCAACTCAACAATCGCCTCTATGTATTCTTCCTTTCTCTTGTAGCCTTGATTAGAAAAGGCGCGTCCCAATAATCCCAAAGTACTAAGCATCATTCTCAAACCATCTCCGGAAAAGTCTGGTTCATCTATAACAAATTTAAACGATGACATAATGTGCTCAAAACTAAGAGAACCCATAAACACCACAGCAGCCTTCGGTGAAACGTTAGATATAATTTCGTTTGTTTCCTGGATATGAGAAAATTGAAGTTTACTCATCTCCGTGTATAATTTGCGTATTTTATCAAAAATGGGTTCTGCCAGATTGAAAATATGTGCTTGGCTATGTTTAGCCGATGGTGTTTTTATTAAAGCACCGATTTTAATAAGTTCTTTTATGCTCTTTGAAAAGGTAGATTTTGATAAATGCCCTTGATGTGGTTTTACTTCAAGGCGTAGTTTTTCCGTTTCTTTAAATAATTCATTAAACCCCGGTCCCTCGGTGGCACGAGTGGCGAGGACAACGGTGATCCACATTGCTGTTTCGTTTTTTTGGGATAATAGAAGATAGTTTTGTAAAACTGTGAAGTCTTCACTGTTTTCTTTCAACAAGTATTCCTCTGTACTGGTTTAGAGTACTACTAGTTTATAATTGTTTTTACCTCAGTTCAATTATGACTAAAGCAGAACTTGAGCACTTAGGAATCAAAGTCCCCAAGAAACTCAACAAAAAAATAGCCGCGGCGATTGACCGAGGCGACTACGCATCAAAAAGTGATCTGGTGCGAACAGCCATCCGGGCACAGCTTGACCATGATAAGGAGTCTTAGAAAATGACCGATAGGCCACCCCGTCAAGAGAGCCCTATCCACTCATTAGAAGATGTTGAGCAGCCTTCAATGAAGATAACGAAAGAGAACCTAGACGAGGTTTTGCGGGTTCTTCGCATTGTTCTGGACGAGGAGGCCTCGACTGATGATTGTACCCGATGAAGTTAGGCAAGCTGTCAAGGTACTATACGATTATTACTTTGGATCGGTCAACCCTATCGAAACGACAGTCGTTGTTTCGAAATGCAATGGTACCATAGCCTCTCCCTCAAGCCAATTCAACCTACCCGCAATAAAATGGAAGGAGGGAAGAGGACAAGACCGTAAAGATGCACGCCCAGATGCACTTCACAGCTATGCGTTCGTAACTGACACCCAGGGACAGATCTACCCCGAGATCAAGGCCCTCTATGATGAGGTATGTAGGTATGGAACAGTTCACACAGAAGGCTGGGAAATATCCCTGTTTGGGGATCGCACCAAGATGCTGAGCAAGCGCAGACCCAAGGAGAAGTAATCCTTGGAGCCTCCTCAAACAATAGTCCCGCCCAACCTGACTAATGCCCCTATTGAAACTATACTGTTTAATCAAATAATATTATTACACCGTACTATTATTAATGGAAAAAACGGGGAGCAGGTGAACCCTGAAACAGTTCGCTTTCTCTGGACTATTCTAAATGATGAGGTAAGCCGAGGTATTGCTCAGGAAATCGCTGATATGGTGGTTTTCACTGTCCGGACCCTTCACAAGTATAAACCCGTTTCAAAAACCACAGCTCATGAGGTAGTAAACAGGCTTGAGGAACAAGGAATAGTCGAGCCAACACGGTATAAGGCCACAAACCCAGACCCAACCTACACTGGTCCCAAGTCCAGGTTCTACAAGCTATGCGGTGTAGAGTTAGAGGATCGGGATAAGGATCCACTCATTAAACGGGCTCAGCGAGCTCATAATAGTTCGTTCAGGCAAACCCCAGAAAAAGTCTATGAACAGTCCCGTGAAGCCGAACTAATAGACAATAGTACGGCGTTAGTGAATTATTACAAAGCTAGACATGAGTATGGTAGCACATGGACCCCTAAAATTGGATTAATTCGGCAACGTGTCGCAGACAAGCATCCTGAATATGACTCCGAGTTCCTCACCAAGGTTGCATTACATGCCCAGAATAAGCTCTATAAAATACAGGAGGTGTCCTAATGCCTCGTAAACTTGAAGATGTCGCGCGCGCGGGAAACTTATTCAACCTATCATATAGATATTACTTTCATGTTACAGTGGTGGTTTGGATTATGGGGGCTAGTTTGCGGAATAGTGGCGTATTATTCAAACTCAGTTAAAAAACCGAAACAATACGAGATATTAGTAGTTTCTTCAAAGACTCTTGAAACACGTTGGCATGATCCAGCAGAAGGTAAAAGATATACTAATTTTCAAGAATATGCGCGAGTGTTTGTAGCTTTAGGTTTTATATTTGAATTTGTGGCCTTCATATTGTTTATAGTCTGAATATGGGCGCGCGCATCTGATAATTTAAATAATCTTTGTGTAAGGTAAAAGTATGAGTACAGAAAAAGGCGAAGATTTTCCAAAAAAAGACGATTCAAAAGAACGCCCATTATTTATAAAAGTGGACGAAAAAACCCGCAAGCAGTCCGTAAAAAAGACAGCTAGCACGCTGGCGTGGGCTATACCCCCCCCTGTGATCCTTCGCAACGGGGGCGGTGAATAGGAAACGCGGCCGTTAACTCAAAGGTTATGCGCTTCCCAGGCGCGCCTTTACCGGCGGAATAGGATGGGGTGGCGCAGGGGGGAGCGGTGTAAGGCTCTCCCATCTGCGGGCCGCAGTAACTGGCGAAAGGGTTGTCTCTTGTTGACAAGCAGCAAGAGTTGTATAATTGCTTATACCCAGAATGCTCAAAATATTAAGGCTATTGACTCAACTAAATTTGGGTGGTGAGGGCTACCATTATCTCAAGGAGATGCGT
>SDBS01004417.1_pt1 | contig 13769 bp, 10 predicted proteins | sample 2277091 | NCBI WGS metagenome assembly SDBS01 (sample SAMN10404972, study PRJNA504765) | marine sediment metagenome | isolation source: marine sediment core GS10_PC15, 163 cmbsf | place: Arctic Ocean: Southern Knipovich Ridge | collected 2010
ACACCAGTTCTTTTTTAAGCATCAACAATGTCTGGGTTGACACATAAGCTATCATCCGTTTCAACGGGTCGCACCAGGGCGGGCATTTTGTCATTTGGTATTCGAATTTGTTTCGAATTTCGGCCATTTTATAAGATCAGGCGATATTCGCATTTTGCCTGAACATGACTTTTCGTTCAGGCACTAATTATCTCATTTAGAACAATTTAATCATGACCGTTGATAAAAACCACAAAGATCAATTTTTCAATATACGGCCTGATATGTTGGTCTGTCTGTTTCTCGTCATAGCTACTCTTGCTGTTTATTGGCAGGTGCAAAATTTTGAATTTGTTAACTTGGATGACCATTCATATATCCTAAATAATCAATATGTACGGGCTGGCCTGACTTTTAAGGGCATTAACTGGGCCTTCAGTTTTCCAGGCTTTGATTATTGGCATCCATTGACATGGCTATCTCACATGTTGGACTGTCATCTCTATGGCTTGAAGCCTGGTATGCATCATCAGATCAGCCTGATTCTTCATATAGTGAATAGCATGTTGATGTTTATGGTGTTTAAAAGGATGACCGGGGCAGTATGGAAGAGCGCCTTTGTGGCTGCCATGTTCGCCTTACATCCTCTGAATGTGGAATCGGTTGTATGGTTGGCGGAACGTAAAAATGTTCTGAGCACCTTTTTCTGGATGCTCACCATGTTAACCTACATCTATTATTCCAAGCGGCCTAACATATACAGATATTTGCCGATATTCTTCGTTTTTGCGTTAGGTCTCATGGCTAAACCGATGCTTGCAACTCTGCCGTTTGTACTTCTTTTGTTGGATTATTGGCCGCTTGGCCGTTATAAAGTTGTTCAATCAGATGGTAACCAGAAAAACCGAAAATCAATAGAATCCGGCTTTCAATGGCCGCTTATATTACGTCTGGTTTTAGAAAAAATACCGTTGTTAGCACTTTCGGTGGTCAGTATCTTTTTATCTTCTTTAGCGGTTCAGCGTCTTGGAATTGTGGTATCCACAGCATTGGTTCCGACGAAACTCAGGATCTATAACGCTCTGGTTTCCTATGTAAGTTACATAAAAAAGATGATCTGGCCTCACAACCTGGCAGTCTATTATCCGTACCCCCAGACTTTGCCGTTATGGAAGGTTGCAGGGGCCGGTTTGTTGCTTGCATGTATATCTTTTATTGTGTTTCGGGCGGTAAAGCCAAAACCTTATCTTGCCGTAGGATGGCTGTGGTACATAGGAACACTCGTGCCGGCAATTGGATTGGTGCAGGCAGGGTTATGGCCTGCCATAGCGGACCGTTTTGTGTATGTTCCCCTTATAGGACTTTTTATAGTTATTGCCTGGGGTGTTCCTGATCTTGTGGCTCGATGGCGCTCCAGGGAGATAAAGCTTGCCATACTATCAGCAGCACTTATCTCGATCCTTATGGCGACGACTTATTTGCAAGCAGGATACTGGACCAATAGTATTACGCTCTTTGAACATGCCCTTGATGTGACAGACAACAACTATGTTGCGCATCACAAACTGGGTGAGGCTCTTGAGGCGGAGGGTAAAACCGACGCTGCGATCAGACATTATTCCGAGACATTACGGATAAGGCCTGATTTTGTAGCAACGCATCTAATCCTGGGAGTTGCTTTAAGGGGGCAAGGCAAGTTTAATAAAGCTATAGACCACTTTTCTAAGGCATTACGCTTAAAACCTGATTATGCCGAAGCTCACAAGGAGCTTGGCATTGCGCTGGAAGAGCAGGGTAATTTAGCTGAGGCTATCAGGCATTATCTTAAGGCCCTGGAGATAAAGCCGGACTATGCCAGGGCGCACAATAAATTAGGAATTATCCTGGCTCGTCAGGGAAATTATAAAGAGGCTATTTATCATTTTTATGAAGCAATTCGAGTTAGTTCCAGTTATTCTGACGCATATTTCAACTTAGGAAAAGTTTTTGCTAATCAGGGGAAAATTGAAGATGCGATCTTTCATTACCGAAAAGCATTGCAATTTAGCCCAAATATGGCACAGGTCCTCTATAACCTCTCATGGATATTCGCCACCCATGAAAATGAGGGAATTCGAAACGGCCAAGAAGCAGTCAAGCTGGCTGAAAGACTTTGTGAAATCAACCAATATAGTCATCCGTTGGCATTGGATGCGCTTGCTGCGGCTTATGCAGAGTCAGGCAGATTCGATGCAGCGGTTTCAACGGCCCGGAAAGGGCTTAAACTGGCTTTGCAGCAAGGCAACAAAGAGCTGGCTTTGGGTTTAAAAAAGAGATTGGAATTATATAAGGCAGGGAGTCCTTATCGACAGCAAACACATGGGAAAAATAGATCTTAAACTGTGGCTAAATATTGGAGGAGTTTAGGGGTATTTTGCTGTTCTTTCTTAACGCTCTCTAATATACTCAAATAGTGACCCACTTTAAAACCGGACCACCTGAACGCTTGTGGGACACGTTTTTCAAAAAGCTAAATTAATACTTTTTTAGGGTTTGATATGCTGAAAGACAAAAAAGTTATTGTTGTCATGCCGGCTTATAATGCGGCAAAGACCATGCGCAGAACCTGGGATGAGGTGATGGCCCAGGAGATGGTAGATCTGGTTATTGTGGTGGATGACAAAAGCCGGGATGAAACCGTGTCCATCGCAAAAACATTGCCAGATACTATGGTATACACGCATGAGAAAAATTTAGGCTACGGAGCCAACCAGAAGACCTGCTACAGGCTTGCACTTGAGGCCGGCGGGGATATCATTATTATGGTCCACCCGGATTACCAGTATACACCAAAGCTGATCCCGGCAATGGCTTCCATAATCGGAAACGGTCTTTATCACTGCGTATTGGGTTCAAGGATTCTTGGGGGATATGCTTTAAAAGGTGGAATGCCCATTTGGAAATATATCGCCAATCGATTTCTTACTTTTGTGGAAAACATTCTGCTGGGAGCAAAACTTTCAGAATACCACACAGGATACAGAGCCTTTTCCCGACAACTGCTGGAGCAGTTGCCCCTTGAGGTCAATTCAGATGATTTTGTGTTTGATAATCAGATGCTTGCACAGATTGTCTGGCTTGGTTATACAGTTGCCGAGGTAAGTTGTCCGACAAAGTATTTTGGTGAAGCCTCTTCAATTAACCTGTTTCGAAGCATCAAATACGGGTTTGGGTGTCTTTTGACAGCTTTTAATTTTCGTCTGGCGAAAATGAAAATCATAACATCAAAGTTGTTTTCCGAGCATGATTAAAGTGATGGGATGTGGAATGTACACCACCTTTAAATTCGTTGATAGGACCAACAAATTTTCATTACAATTATGGATTCACGTGTTATAATTTTAGGTGCAGGTGTTACTGGGCTAAGCTTGTCATGGAGATTGGGCATTCTTGGCGTTAAGACAATTGTTCTTGAATCAAGCGGAACAATCGGGGGATTGGCTGGGACGCTCCGCGAAGACGGCTATTGCATGGATTTTGGCCCACATTCCTTTTTCTCTGAGGATACCGAGATTCTTGATACCGTTCTCAAACTTTTTGACAACACGTTGACACCAAGACCAAGGCGAGTCAAATTCTACTATCAAGGCAGATTTCTGGACTACCCACTCACACCTCATGGTGTTCTTTTCCAGATGGGCTTCTGGCCCGGTGTACGCGCGGCACTGAGCTTTATTAAAAGTAAGATTAAACCACGGCTACGCGTTCCTATTGAAGATGAAACTGTTGAAGATTGGGCTATCGGAAGCTTTGGAGAGCATTTATATCGTACCTTTTTCAAACCTTATACCGAGCAGTTCTGGAAAGTGCCTTGTACGGAGTTGTCGTCACGTTCCATCCCTACTCACACACGCATGAGCTTTATTAATACGTGTCGTTTGCTATTGCAACAGCGCCAGGCCAAAACAAACCCATCACTTATCGAACGCGAAATGTTGCCCACTTACTATCCTGACACAGGATTCGGAGAAATTCCCGAACAGATAGCTAATGCGGTCAAGGATGCAGGAGGAAAGATTTACTCGGAATGCCGGGCCGTTGGAGTGAGCAAATTGCCAGATGCACGTGTGTGCGTCATGTATGAATATAACGGCGAACAAAGGCAAATAGAGGGGTCGCATGTTGTTTCGACGATTCCACTAAACCAGTTTGTTAAAATGTTAAATCCGTCCGCACCGCCCAAAGTACTTGAGTCAGCAGAAAGTCTGGATTACCGTTCACTCATGGTGCTGGGGATGGTAACGGAAAAACAAAACATACTGAACTGTAGCTACATCTATGTTCTGAACCGCCCGTATAACCGCATTTCAGAGATGAACGAGTTCAACTCCACCACCAGCCCTGCCGGGGAGAATATCGTCATGGTCGAGATCCCTTGCCTGATAGATAGTGCTGCGTGGACGGCGTCGAAAGAACAAATTTTCGATATGTGTATCGGCAGTCTGGCCGAAGACGGCTTCCTCCAACCTGGAGATGTCAAACGTCTTATTATGATCAGGGCCCCAAACGCCTATCCTATTTATCGCAAAGGCTATGCCGTGCATTTGAAACGTCTTCTTGACTACATTGGCGAACAGGATGGATTGTCAACCCTGGGGAGGACCGGCGAATTCATGTATATGGACATTGATGAATGCATGAGGAGGGCCTTTAATTTTGCCGATTTCCTGCAAAACAAATTAAAGAAGAATGAAGCAGCTAATCGCAGATAAAAAGGCAGAGGTTGCCTTTCTTGCAGTTTTACTGTGTATCGCATCTTTTCTGCTATTGTGGAATATGGACAACCAATATCTTTGGCAGGATGAAGCGGAAACCGCCACCATAAGCAGAACCATTCTTACATACGGCGCCCCCATGGGATATGACGGCAAGAATTATTTTTCTCAGGTCGGACCTTCAGCATACAATGAAAACTACGTCTGGGTACTGGACCCGTGGTTACCCTTTTTCTTGGTTGCGTCCTTTTTTAAAATATTCGGTATAAATACTTTTGTTGCCCGTATGCCATTCGCACTATTTGGAATCGCTGCAATATTCCTTACCTATTTCTTTACCAAATCTTTACTGAAAAGCAGGCTCACTGCGTCAATAGCTGCTTTTCTCCTTACTGTGTCAGTACCTTTTCTTATTTTATCGCGGCAATGTCGATATTACAGCTTGGTGATTTTCTTTTCCTTGTTGGGTTTATATGGGTATACAAAGTATATCGAGGGTAAAAAAAAAGGAGGCATAATATTATTAATAGCTTGTATCCTTTTGTTTCATTGTAATTATGCATATTGTGCAATTTTGCTTGTTACTGTTTTTATCCATAGCCTCCTCTGTCACAGACAAAAATTTAGAAACGTATTATTTATGTGCCTATCTGTTATTGTCATCAATGCTCCCTGGGTTCTCTGGTTTGCCGGTATGCCGATTCTTGATTTGCAGGGTGCAAAAAACAATAATTTATTTCTGGAACATATTTCAAATTATATTTTTTTGAATAGTAAACATCTTTTTCCACCTGTATTGATAGTAATTACACTTATTATATTGGGATTTGATTGGATAAAAGAAAAGAGTTTTCCTGTCAAAAGTTTCGATGAGATAAAGCCATTAATATTATTACTACTTTTTATTGTTGTTACCATAGGGGCTTTTTCGTTAATCAGCTCTTTATATTATTTTCGATATGTAAGCCCGTTAATTCCGATTTTTTGTATACTTTTAGCTATGATCATCACATATTCCATGAAACTCCATGCAAGCATAGGTATCGGAATAATAGCTTTCATCATCATCATTTCACCTATTTCTGACTTTCATTATGAGATAACACACGACTACGATGGGCCTATTGAAGGAATAGTGAAATATTTGAACAAAAACGCCAAAGATGATGATATTGTTTTAACGGAATATGGTGACCTGCCAATAAAGTTTTATACAGATTTGAGAGTTATAAGTTTGAGGACTATAAAATTATTCTTAGGTGAAAACCTCTCATCCGCTTATGCCGCAGACTGGATTATTTTGCGAAAGTATTGGTTTTCTTCTGAGGCGGTCGATTTGCTTCAGCATATGCATGAAAAAAAATTTAAAAAAATTGTGATTGACTATCCTGATACTCCTTTTGAGAATAGAGAATGCCCAGAGTTACATAATTTCAAAACAGTACAAGATGAAGATAGAGTTGTCCTGTATCACAAAATTAGATAATATTTTAACGTTTCCAGTAGAATGTATAATAATAACTTCAATCATTTTCAGCGCTTGCTATCTGTATCATTTTTTAAAAAATGTATTTACTGCCTTACATACATAGTCTGCTTGCTCATCTGCAAGATGCGGCCCAATGGGGAGGCTCGAGATTTGATCTGCAATGGCGTTTGATATTGGATAGTTGTCCTTTAGATGGTTCAGTTCCTTGTAGGCAGTCTGACTGTAAGGAGGGATCGGATAATGAATGAGCGTGCCAATCCCCTTTTTGTTCAGATAGAGATTTAATTCATCGCGCCGATTTGATTTTACGGTAAATAGATGCCATACATGGACATTTCCTTCTCCTGTCAGGGGAAGAATGAGTTCGCCATCATGGAATTTAAAATTGTTTAAATAATGACGGGCAATGATTGCACGGCGGCTATTCCATTCGTCAAGGTATTTAAGTTTTACACGCAAAATAGCTGCCTGAATTTCATCAAGACGGCTATTTACCCCTTTAATTGAGTTGTAATATTTTTTTTCCGATCCGTAATTTCTTGCTTTTCTGATATAATCGGCGACATCGGCATCGTTGGTTGTAACCGCGCCCGCGTCGCCAAATGCGCCGAGATTTTTTCCGGGGTAAAAGCTGAAGCCGGCGGCATCTCCAAGTGCTCCAGCCTTGACGCCAAAATGCAGAGCACCGTGAGCCTGCGCTGCATCTTCAAAAAGATTAATATCGTACTTCCGACATATCTTCTGAATGCGCCTCATATCCGCGGTCTGACCATAAAGGTGTACGGTCATTACAGCTTTGGTTCTTGAGGTTAGGGCTTCTTCTATTTTCATGGGATCAATATTGCATGTTAAAGGATCGGGCTCAACCAAGACCGGGTTTGCTCCGGTATTGGAAATGGCAAGCACGGTGGCAATATAGGTGTTGGCCGGAACAATGACATCATCACCCGACCCAATACCGTAAGCCTTTAAAAGCAATTCCAGCGCATCCAAGCCGCTTGCGACACCAACGCAGTATTTACATCCGCAATACGCAGCAAATTCTTCTTCAAAACGTTCAACATTCTCGCCTAATATATACCAGCCCCCCCTCATAACGCCTTTCACAGCGGCGCCTATTTCGTCCTCAAGTTCGAAATAAGTCTGTTTTAAGTCTAGAAAAGGGACATTCATACTATACTCAAGTCATTTCTATGTTTATGTTCACATTTCTAAGCTTTAAGAGAGATTCGCGGATACCGCCTTCGATATTGCCATGGTATGTCAGCCCTAATTCTCTCGATTTCTTGTTGGAAACTTCATAGGAAAGTTGATTCATTATTGGTGAATCGACAAAAGAAATTTGAATATCAAGAACATGATTCTTGATGACATCAATAATATCTTGTACCGTAAAATTGTCAGTTACAATATTGTAAATTTGATTATCAAAATAGTCTTTAGCCACAAAGAAATTAATTGCTCTGATACAGTCATCTAAATCACAGTATGGCCTTTTCTGGTTAAGAGCTGTAGTCCAAATCGTAATAGGTTGGCCTGTTGAAGCCTGCCAGATAAACTTATTCACGGCTGTATGAAATCGCATGCCTATAGAGTAACCGAAAATGGTTCCAATGCGGAATGTCACATACTTTAACCCCTTTTTTTTGGCAAGTTCGGCCATCAATTTTTCACTATATATCTTCGAATCAGCATAAGGACTCTGTGGCTTAAGTTCTTCCTCAAAGCAGTTTTCGTCCACTAATTCATTCTGGCTGCCATACACGCTTGTAGAAGAGGGGAAAAGCAAAGAGCATCCTGCGTCCGCACACAGGTTAGCTACATATTCAAATCCTTTTTTATTTATTTCTTCGACCTCATTTATTTTTTCAAAACTCTTCTCAGCATCCGTAACAGCAGCCAAGTGGATAAGAACAGCACTATTTTCTATGATCTTTCTCATCTCCTTTGAATTGATATCAATCTGATGAAAAATAAAGTCGATCCCATCCGGAAGATCAAATAAAGACGAATAGCGCTGAGTCAATAAATTATCCACAAGATACACTTTTTCAATATCAGGGATAGAAAGATTCCGGATCAATTTAGAGCCGATATGCCCCAGTGCACCTGAAATACAAATGTTCATATTTATTCATTCCATTTCCATTAAAATTTCATTATTTCTTTTGTTTTTAACAATCCTTCCCTTAAAGTAAGTTTGGGTTCCCAGCCGGTTTCGTAGTGCAATTTGGCTCCGCTGAAAATTACGTCGCCTATCTCGATTTTCTTCCTGTAACGCGGCCATTTCTTTTTGACGAGCTTTCCTTTTCCAAATACTGAGATTATTTCCTGGGCGATCTCAAGCACGGAATAATGTTCTTTATGTACAGCGAAATAGACATCTCCGAAAAGGCTGTCATGGCTGATGCAAGTATAAAGCAAATCGGTTGCATCTTCTACATACATAACATTCCGGGATTGGCTGCCATCGCCGAAAATAGAAATTTCCTGATCGTTTGCTGCCAGCCAAATGAAATAGTTGATGAACCCGAAATCCGGGAAACCTTTGCCGTACTGGCCGTACAAGTTAGCGAAACGCAATGACAGAGTCTTAATATTATGGACCTTGTGATAAATATAATAGTACTTTTCAGCTACACACTTGTTGGCGGAATAAATATCGAGCGGCAATTCAATATGGTGCTCTGTAACGATATTGCCGATGGCTTTTCCAATGACAGTACTGCTTGATGTATAGACGATACGAACGTCTTTATTGTATTTTCGTACTGACTCAAGAAGACTCAGGTTGCCGAGGCAGTTGATTTCCGTATCGAAAAGGGGGTCTTTAATAGATAATGGATGAGAGGTCTGTGCTGCACAGTTGAAAATTACATCTTTGCCCTGTACGACTTTTTCCATTAAAGGCATATCGCGCATATCTCCTTGAATGAATTCAATCGCGTTAGAGATGCCTTTTAGGTTTTCAAAGCTGCTTTTTAATCTTGGATCGAGCGAATCTATAACCGTCACATTATTGTTTTTATCGTGCAAGCATCGTCTAACAAGGTTACAGCCCAGAAAGCCGGCGCCGCCGAGAATAAGTATGTTCATCGTTTATTTTCCTTATAGTATCGTATTGTACGGCTTATACCTTCTTGTAGTGAAAATTCGGGTTTCCAGCCGCTATCGGTTCGAAAACAAAGGGTGTCGGCAACAAAATGACGGAATTCTATTTGTGAGAGATTGGCCGGAATAGGGACGTGATTAATTCTAACACGCCGGCCCGATATTTTTGCAACAATATCTCTCACAATTTCAGCCATTTCTTTAATGCTATGCCCCTTTCCACTTCCTACAATATAATATTTGCCGTTTACAACAGCCATTTTTGCACCGGCAGTTAAAAACGCGCTGACTACGTCGTCAATAAAAACATAATCCCTGATATAGTTTCCCTCACCATAGACTGTGAGCGGTTTGCCTGATAGAGCTTTTATTACCATTATGCTCAGAATTCCCCTATCTGAACGACTACTCTTAGCCCCCGGTCCATATACATTTGCTAAACGCAATGTTACCGATCTGCCCCCCATTTCATGGCTGTAGTACTGTAAGTATTTTTCTTCGGCCAACTTGTTTATGTCATAAATTGTGATGGGAGTATCACATCGCCTCTCGTCAACAGGGTAATTTGTGGTCAGCCCTGTCTGAGTAACTGTTCCAGAGAATATAATATCAGGACGGATTCTTTTTTTTTGACATGTTTCGATAAACCGAACAACAGGGACAAGATTGATTTCCATATCCTCAATCGGGTTTTCATTAGCGAATCGGGAACTTGTCTGTGCTGCGAAATGAAAAACAATATCGACTTCCTCCAAAAGTTCGTCCCATATAAAAGGGGTGCGGATATCTCCTTTGCGAATTGTAATCCGTGCCTTGCTGTCGGGTGTAACTTCAATCTTTCGGTTACCGGTCTTTAAGCAAATGAGATTGCAATCAACTTCACTTAGCGCCCGCACCACAGAGGAACCAATAAAACCCGCCGCTCCGGTCAGCAGAATCGTTTTGCCGCTATAATAGTCTATTTGATTCAGCATCATTATTCTATTTTAACTTCGGGGAAGAAGGTAATGAATTTACCACCTCTTTCGCGGTATTTTTTTTCTTTATCGAAGATTTCTCGCTTATGGTTCCAAGCCAAAAGAACGGTATAGGGAGGTGAGTCAGAAAGAAAATATTCACGGGATTTCACAGGTATATGAGTTCCTGGAGTGTATTTGCCAATTTTCGTAGGCGTAGTGTCCGTGACATACTCAATCAGATCAGTTCCAACTTTGGAATAATTTAAAAGAGTCGCACTTTTGGATGTAGCGCCATAAGCTGCGATTTTATAGCCTTTGGATTTAATTTCTTTGAGTGTTTTATTAAAATCGGAACATATTTTATTCACTTTATCTTTAAATGGGAGATACCCTTTTAAGGTATGAAGATTAAGGTTCTTTTCTTGCAAAAGGAAGTGCTCAACATTTTGTGAAACAGTATTATTATTCCCTTTTTTAATATAGTAGCGCATAGACCCCCCGTGGACATTTTGAGGAATCATATCTACAAGCTGAAGACCGTGTCTTTCGGCCAGTTCAGAAACGGACAAACCACAAAAGTAGTATATATGCTCATCGTATATTTGATCGAAAGTATTTTTCATGATGATGTCATATAAATATGGGTCTTCAAACATTAACAACCCATCAGGCTTGAGTGAAATATATATCCCTTCGAAAACCGAATTAATGTCCTCGATATGGCACATCACGTTGGCTCCGCATATGATATCTGCATGCCCCTGTTTTTCTATGATTTCACCGGCAGTTTCAGAATTAAAAAACTTTTCGATTACATCAACTCCTTTTTCTTTTGCGATTGCGGCAACATTAGCCGAGGGTTCGATCCCCAGGTGGGCAAGGTCTCGATCTGCGATGTACTTTAGCATGATTCCGTCGTTGCAGCCAAGCTCGACTATGAACGGAGAAGGCTTGACTAAAACCTTGTCGGCGATTTCTTTGGCCATTATTTTAAAATGATCCGACATGGTTTCGGATGTCGATGAGTAATAGGCGTAATCCTTGCTGAACATCATTTCCGGTTCAACGCAGTGTTCAAGCTGGACCATAAAACAGGCTGGGCAAAAACCGACTGAAAGATCGTAAAAGTATTCGTCAGCCTTTATGACCGAAACAAACTTGTTGGAAATGGGCATTTTCCCAAAAGATATGATCGCTTCCAATTCTTGGTTACATACTTTGCACAGGCTCATAAGTTCCTCAATAGATTATCATATAGTACGCTTTCCCTGTAAATTCAATTAAAAAGAGGTGTTGATTGTAAATAAATACCGTTTCAACGTCTTGATATCCAAGAGAGACATGTAATATGTTACGTGGTTATTCCTTGACACAAAGCCCCGATTTTTTCTATATTAATTCTATAAAGTCTAAATCCTGCAAGCAAAGATAAATTAATACAAAATGAATAACAGCAAAATATCGATAATAATACCGGCGTATAATGAAGCCCAGACCATCGGTGATCTTGTTTTAAAAATCAGAGCCATTTATCCTGATTTTGAAGTGCTTGTGGTAAATGACGGTTCAACGGATGATACGGGCGACATCGCCAGAGATGCGGGCGCCCATGTTTACAGTCACCCCAATAATATTGGCAACGGTGCGGCTATTAAAAGCGGCATACGGCATGCATCGGGTGAAATTTTTGTATTCATGGACGGAGATCTTCAGCACGACCCTGAAGATATTGGAGAACTGCTGCAATATTTGCCCGACTATGACATGGTTGTCGGTGCACGGTCAAAAAGGGATCAGGCCTCATTGGGTCGTGCCGCAGGTAACAAGGCATATAACTTGTTAGCGTCATATGTCGCAAAGTTTCCGGTTTCCGACCTCACATCCGGATTTCGGGCCGTTAAATCAAATATTGCTCGCAGCTTTTTATACCTGCTTCCCAACACATATTCATATCCCACCACATTGACATTATGTGTTTTGAGAAACGGAAGAAGTGTGAAATACATCCCTGTAAAGATCCATGCGCGCAAAATGGGGAAAAGCAATATAAGTATATTCAGAGATGGGGTGCGTTTTTTTATGATCATTACAAAAATATGCACCTTATATTCTCCGATGAGAATATTTCTTCCAGTGAGCTTCACGTTGTTCATTTTGGGATCAGTGAATTACCTATTTTCCTACTTTACTCAGGGCCGATTCACTAATATGAGTGCACTCATGTTTGTCGCATCTATTATTATTTTCATGATGAGTCTTATTTCGGAACAGATTTGCCAGATGCGCTTTGACAGGAGTGAAGGGGAGAAGTGAAAGGGAAAAAGCGCATCCTGGTGTTGACTTCCACTTTTCCCCGCTGGGAAGATGATGAGGAACCTTCTTTTGTATTTGAACTCTGCAGCAGGCTTAAAGCGCAGTATCGAATCCATGTTTTGGCCCCCCATTTCCCCGGAGCAAAAACATATGAGTATTTTGAAGGTATTCATATAAAACGGTTCCGATATTTTTTTACGCCATGGCAACGCCTGGCCTACCAGGGGGGAATTTTGGCCAAGTTGAAACATAATCCATGGCAATACGGACTGTTACCCTTCTTTTTCCTGGGAGAGCTTTTTTCCCTCATACGACTTCTCAGGTCGTACCGGTTTCATTTGATCCACGCCCACTGGCTGATTCCCCAGGGATTAGTTGCATTGCTGGCACGCCTGTTTATTAAATCTGCTCCCCCATTACTTTGCACCTCGCATGGAGGTGATCTGTTCGGGCTTCAAGGCAATCTATTAAATATGGTGAAACGTCTTGTTGTGTTAAATTCCACCGCCGTTACAGTTGTTAGTAGTGCCATGCTTGAAGAGGTAATTAAACTCGACGCCGGTTATGAACATATACACGTTATCCCCATGGGTGTTGATTTGCAAAATTGCTTTGTTCCTCCAGCAACACGGGTAAACAAAGGGTCGCTTTTGTTTGTAGGCCGTTTGGTCGAGAAAAAAGGACTGCGTTACCTGATCGAAGCTCTACCATTAATTTTGAAAAGACATCCCGAAGTATGTCTTCGCATAGCTGGAGACGGTCCGGAAAAGGGTAATCTGAAAGCACAGTGTGCCAAACTGGGAATAAGCGACCATGTCCGCTTTCTGGGAGCCGTAAAGAATGAACGTCTTCCGGCTCTTTATCAAACGTCGGATGTTGTGGTATTTCCGTCTGTAATTGCGGAGGACGGCGATAGGGAAGGTTTTGGGCTTGTGCTTGTGGAAGCTTTGGGGTGTGAATGCGCAACCGTGGTCACTGATCTTCCGGCCATGCGGGACATCATTATTGACGGGAAAACCGGACTCGTGGTTCTACAAAAAAGTATACGACAGCTTGCCGAAAAGGTTATTGGTTTGCTGGATGACCCGGAAATGGGCCGGCTGGTGGGAAAAGAAGGGAGAAAATACGTGACGAAGCGTTACGATTGGGAAATCATCGCTCGGC
>SDBS01004418.1_pt1 | contig 13768 bp, 28 predicted proteins | sample 2277091 | NCBI WGS metagenome assembly SDBS01 (sample SAMN10404972, study PRJNA504765) | marine sediment metagenome | isolation source: marine sediment core GS10_PC15, 163 cmbsf | place: Arctic Ocean: Southern Knipovich Ridge | collected 2010
AAAAAACGTAGAAAAGAACAGCTTAAATACATAAAGGATGTAAAGGATGTAAGAGAGTTAGCAAATGACCCACTATGGCCTGAGATAAGTGAAACAGATGTAAGACCTTCTTATGGAAGACATCCTAACGACTTTGGTGGAAGAAGGCCCATACCTAAAATAAAAGGCGGTCTTATTAGAAGACGTTTAGGTAGAAAGGTGTTTAAGTAAAAAGATGTGGAGCATAACTGAAATTTGGATGTCCATAGTGGGGATATCCATGGGAGTGTCAGAACTTCCCCAGATCATAAGATTATTAAAGAGGAAGACCTCCGACGATATAAGCATCCTATTTTGGGTATTTATCCTACATGGGGAGTGCTGGTGGTTATGGTATGGGGTTAATATGAATAGTTTAGGTTTGATAGTTACAAACATAATATGTATTGTCTTCACATCTGTGGCTATATTTCTAGTTATTAAGTATAGGCATTGGCCGAAAAGGTGTTTAAATAAATGATAAGTGACATGATACAGATGATCCCTTTCGTAGCACCTTTGTGGATAGTTATGTTTATATTAGGCTTATACTTAATTATAGAAGAAAAACCAGGAGAACCATATAATTGGGAAAGATATATGAGGGAGATGAAGAGAAAAAAATGAGAACATTGTATTTTCCACAGCTAAAACTTAAAGAATGTAAACCAGACTACATTAATCTTGGTTGGGAAGCTAAATTAAAAGATGTAGAAAAGAAAAGCATTGAGCTTTTGGAAAACATAAAACAAGAAGGTTTGAAAGACCCGTTGTTAGGTTGTATAACAGACTATAGAAGAAGTAAAGAATATTTTTGGCAAGTTACTGCAGGAGAAAGACGATGGTTATGTTTAAGGACACTGGGTGTTGAAACAGCACCTTATATCCTAAAGTTCCAGGATTGGCATAGTGATTGGGAAATGTCAAAGCATATATTAAGCGAATATGAGTATACTGAAATGACGTTAGAGGAAAGTCTTGCTTTGTTTGGTACACCTGGCGATAAAGTACCGACAAAGATAGTCTTAAAAAGATGGGAAAGGGAAAGAAAATGACACTAGACATGCTTGCAGGAATTATTGTAGGAACTCTAATTGGAGTTGCTATCAGCGTTGCGGCATCCAAAAGACGTAGAAAGGAACAACTCAAAGAATACACAAAAAATGTAGATCTTACAGAAGAACAACGCCGCGTAGTAGAAAAATTCTTAAGGACGCCATTACCATCAAAATACGATGGCATTGGTAAAGTTTTGGCTGATGATGTTCTGGAACGTCAAGGTCTTAAACCAAAATGGCCTAAAGGACCAGAGATAAGAGATGAAGCAGATGTAAGGCCCAATCCTAATATCGTCGCACCACCATATGGTGTTGTGGAGGAGAAATAAAATGACAGCAATAATTATTGGTACTGTTGGCGGAATAATACTTGGATGGGCCCTAAGTTCGATAGTTTCCAAGAAACGTAGAAAGGATGCCGATGTAACACCTTCTTATGAAAGACATCCCCACGACTTTGGTGGAGGAAGACCCATACTTAAAGGTGGGATTATTAGAAGACGTTTAAGTAGAAAGACGTTTAAATAGGAGAAACAAAATGAGCATAATGGATATTCACTCACGTAAAGGAACTAAGGTAGTTTTTTGTAACCCAGATTCGGGTTATGAATATGATCAGGAACTCGCTAAGGAGTATTTAACGGTCGGTAAGACCTACACCGTAAATCATACCGAAGTTTACGATTGGTATACAAGGGTATGTTTAGAAGAAGTACCTGGGATTACATTTAACAGTGTTTTGTTTGATGATAAGGAAGATTAGAATGAGATTTTGGTGTAGATTTGACATTCACAAATATAGAAAAGAAGTATGGACAATCCTTGATAATGGCCATATTATTTATGAAAGAGTTTGTGTCCATTGTGGATATTCACCAACTTGGATGAGGTAGAAAGATGAAACTAAACAATGATAGATTCATATTTAGGAAGATAGGTAAATACGGAAAAAAGTGTCACATCTTCCCTAGGACATATGCTGGTAAGGCCTTGTGTTGGAGAGGACCGGGCAGTAAAGAACCATGTATCGGTGTAAAGAAAGAAGATATTTGTAAGGAGTGTCTTGAAGAACACCGCATTGTAAAACACTCTGCATCTTACAGCATGCTCTTTGGATAAGGAGATAAGACAATATGATCATCCACATAAAAGATCAGGAACCAGGTACCTTTATACGTGTACCAGACCATGAAGGAGCATATACGTGGAATGCCATTAAACAGGAGTGGGTTCCATTAAATGAGTTTGGCCTACCACATGTTATAGAAGCGACGCCATGGGAAAAGACGTTTCGTACATTTGAATTAATAGATTGTAAATACAAGATATTGATAAGGTACAAATCTCGTTCTGACAAAAGAGGCGTACATGGCGCTATGATAGCAGCAGATGATTTATTCATAAAAACAGATAGAACCAAAAGGATTACATTATGATAAAACTATATAGTAATATAATAGATATAGTAGTAAGAGGTAAAGATTGGAGAAAGGAGGAAGAATAATGTGTGGACCACCGAATGATGGTTATGTACCAAACATCGGTAATGATTACGCTGTTAGTGTTCGTCTAGCAAAGTTGTATTCCTATCGACTAAATGGTCGTAAAAACGAAACAGAAAAAGAGTATTATAAAAGAATGGAACCCAAATGGAGAAAGGATGAGGGGAAAAGAGGACTAGATTAATGATAGACGCATCGATGGTGAATTGGACTGCTGGTTGTGCTGGTGTAGCAGCATTTTTCTTTGCAGTGCTGTTAGGGTTGATGTTTATGTGGTTGGAAAAATACCTTAAAACGAAGGAGAACTAGACTAATGGCTATTCTTATATACATGTACGTAGCGTTTGTGGTACTAGCATCTTTTATATCTATGGCTGTTACGTCATACGTAACATATCGTAAATGGAAGAAAGTGGCTAAGAACAACGAACTAATATTCTGTGGTGGTACATTATACAGGGTTATACCTACAGATATATTATACTTTACTACAAATTATGGTTGGTTTCAGACAAAGGCCATGCGTAATGAATTTATACAATCTCAAAACCATTCTGTAATTGTAGATGAACCAACAGACAGTACCAAGCCTGTATATAATGGATGTAAGGTAAAGATCGGAGAGCACGGCCCTATTATATGGGAAGTGGTAGAGTGGGTTAAGATTGCGGACAATAGAATGGTATTAACAGTAAAAGAGACAGAGGAGAGAGGATAATGTATTTTACTAATGAAAACAGCAGGATACTACCTTGGTTAACGTTTGCAAACGCGCCTAATGAACAGATCGTGTTTGCATTTGAAGTGGATAAACCAGAGGAATCACTATTAAAGAAAGAAGTTGAGTTTGAGATGTGTCCCGAGATGGTGTTTACAGTAACACACAAACCAATCAAAATACCAGATAGTAATAAAGTAATAATATATGTAACAGGTTATTATAGAAAATAGGAGAGAGGATAATGGACAGCGGTAAGGAAGAGATTGAATTTCAGAAAGCATATAAGAACACCTTACAAGGACAAGCGGTAGAGTGTGGAGAAAGAGTTAAAGAATTGGGTGAAGAAATATCAAAAACATTTAAAGGAGAAGCGAAAATGATTAAAAGATTTGTAGATAGAATGTTACAAGCATGTTGGTCAAATAGAATAGAAGATGCTAGAGCAACAATACGACATGCGTTTGAATTAGACCCTGATTTTAGACATGGTTATGTAGCAAATATAGCTATGTTATTCCATGATAGGTATGGTAGGGGCAACTACATAACAAACCGTGAAAAGCGTAACCAAGCAGCAGAAGCTGTGTTAGACCTGATATTCAAGAAGGAAGGATAATAATGAAGGATACACTAATGAGAAATACACTACTAACGTTGGCTGTTTTATTAATATCAGTGATTGTTTCATTAGTTATTGTATTCTATATACCTACTATATTACCATAGGAGATTAAGGTAATGGAAGATCCAGTCTTTTCGAAGTGTAAAGTACATGGTATAAAGCATCCATCTACCTCTGAGTGTCCAGGATGTAAGGCAGATAATGGATATGGTGTCGCTGCTAAAGAAGCAAAGGAATTCATAGAAGAACATAAACTGTTTGAGAGACCTGTATTGTTCCTTATGGTATTGGCCGAGTTGATTGGAAATAAACTGACCGGTAGGATATAGGGGATGGTTAATGAGATGGTCACGCCGCTTTCCGGCACGGCCGGATTTTATGTTATTGTTTTCATGCCATTACGAGATCATGGTCTTAGTTGAACGGGGCGAAAACAAAAACTTAAAAACATAATAGAACGTACAGAAATCTTGAGAGGATTCTAAAGGAGAAAGATGAAAACACACACAAAGAATATATTGATGTGTATTGTAATTGGGGTGCTTATTCCCATTGGAATGTGTCTAATCTTTATATTGATTGGATTGCAGAGCCTAGTGTAAATGAGCAAAACGGCACTAAAATTGGGTATGTATAAGGAGAAAGCAATGAGTAAAAAGAATGCTTTATATTGGATAGAACGGGCGGACAAAGTCCCTGTTCATTATTTCTACACCGACGAAGATATAACGGTAAAGGACATGTGTGATTTGCACGGCTCCGACCAGCAAGTACATGTGTTTGTGGCAAGCAAAAGAATTAGACCGAAAAACAAACTGAAAGGCATACCAAGATAAGGAGGAAAACTATGACAGACTGGAATCGGTAAAGAGACAAGTATCGGAAAGGTTATGACAAGATCAAGTGGCAAAAACAGACATCGAAAGTTAGTGCTGTCGATCTGAATCCTTTTCAGAAAGCAGTTCAGCTATGTATCGATAAGGGAGCTAAAATTGGGTATGTATAAGGAGAAAAATAATGATTGTAATTAACTTATTCAGCGGGCCTGGAGCAGGTAAATCCACTACAGCGGCCGGTGTATTCTCGTTACTGAAATTGCACGGCGTGAACGCAGAGCTTGTAACAGAGTACGCCAAAGACCTGACATGGGAGAAAAGACTGTTTACGCTTGACAACCAGTATTACGTGTGGGCTAAACAATACCACCGTATGTGGCGGCTCCGTGACGATGTGGACGTTATTGTAACAGATTCACCGTTACCGTTAGGTCTTGTTTACGGCACAGTGCTTGATTGTTTTTCAAAGACTGTAATAGAAACATACAATGAATTCAACAACATGAACTATGTGTTACGGCGGACAAAGGGATATCAGCACAAAGGACGTAATCAAACAGAGGACGAATCCAGCGTTCTAGACACTGCTGTAATAAACATGTTAAAAAATTACAGTGTGCCGTACGACATTGTTACTGGCGACAGTGGCGGTGTAAATGACATAACACTTGATGTGTTGAACAGTCTTGGCGTTCCTGATGCGAAATTTTTTATAGATGATAGATTATTTATAGAGCAACCTGAGTGGTAATTAGGTCTTAATAAGGAGGATTCGAAATGAAAGAGATGTTGAATTACGTTATGCTTGGTGATAAAGATGGAGAAAAGAATTTGTTTGATGACACAAACTCAATAAATCTGGGCCAGATGCTAGGAACAGGCAAGCAGGTCTGCAACGACACCGTTTTTTCTGTTCTCTTTGAGGAACCCCATGAGGATATGGTTGTTGCTATAAAGCTTAGACATACACAGAAAAAGGTAGATTTCTCTGTGCATTTCAGAGAGGCTTTCTATCAAAAACACATTGGAAAATATATGGACGGGGCACAAACATTGAAAAAAGTGGTTAGTGGGTTGACCAAGGCATTGGACAACGTGTGCTGGAAAACAGCTGCCGGGCATGACTGCGGAGGAGGATGTCACTAATGGCTATACCAGCTCATAGAGATAGAGAAAGATTAAGAGAAAGAACAAAAGAAATGAAGAAACGCCATTTGAAAGAGGAAAGGAAGAAACGCGAAAAAATTTTAGACCAGGCAGCTATCACAAGGACGATATGCCGGATTTTGAAAGGAGATTAGAAATGACGTGTATTGTAGGTTGGATAGAGGAAGATAAAAGGAAAGGTACAAAGGATGTTTGGATGGGTGGAGACACGGCAGGAAGCAACAGCGCATGGAATTCAAGAATCAGGAAGGATGTGAAGGTATTCAAGAACGGTCCGATGGTATTCGGATATACCAGTTCATTTAGAATGGGCCAATTGTTGAGATACTCACTGGTTGTACCAGAACAATCCAGAAAGAAGACCGACCATGCATATATGTGTACAGATTTCATCGACGCCGTAACGAAGTTGTTTGAAAGCAAGAAATATGCTAAAGTATTGAACAACGAACTCACGGGTGGTTATTTCTTAGTCGGGTATAAAGGAAATCTGTACAATGTGGAGTCCGACTTCCAGGTTGGCATACCTACATTCAACTTTGAGTCAACAGGGTGTGGGGAGGATCTGGCTATGGGCGCATTACATGCAACTAGAAATATTAAAATGAGCCCCGGAAAAAGGATTAAGGTAGCCTTGGACGCAGCATCAGAGTTTAGTGCCGGCGTAAGGCCGCCATATACAATAATGAAGCTGGGAGGGTAATAATGAACAGGGAAATAGACTTTGGTCCGACGATCTACTTAAAAGAAGACGATACTATGAATTCAGCTTTGGTGGTCGATAATGGGCCGCGTTTGATGAAGAAAGACAAAGTTTACACAGAAATATTCGATGAACTAATAGAGAATTTTCCTTCTGTGCTGACGGTAACATTTTACAACAAGACTTACACCAGCTATAGGATAAAGTTCGAGGGCGCTAGAGATCCTGTGATATTTGGTGTGAAATGTTTTCTTTCTAATGTAGAGTAGATCTATGAAACTATATATTTTAACTAAAACACCACAAACCAACTGTGGTGCTACAAACAGGAGGATATTAAAATGAAGGACTACAAGGAGTTGTATTTAAGGGAGCGAATAGAGAAACTGAATCTTCGCGCCGAGGTTTTGAACTTGCGGTACAAAGCAAACGAAGTAAAGTTCAGTGAGTGTCAGCACGATCTTGAAAAACACTTGAAACAAAAAGAAACGGAAGCTAAAAAGAAAAAGTAATGAAAAGAGATGCTGCTAAATGGAACAACTGGAAGTGGCAGATAAGAAACAGGCTTACCACTGTAGAGGATGTAGTACGTGTTCTAGACCCACCAACAGACGTTGTGGAGGGCATACGTCTGGCAACACAACACTTCAGAATGGCAATCACACCATATTACGCAAGCCTGATAGATTTCAACAATCCGTATTGCCCAATAAGAGCCCAGGCGATCCCAGCGGCCGATGAAGCGTCTTTCTCAATAGATGACCTGTCTGATCCTCTAGAAGAGGACAGGGACTCTCCTGTGCCTTCTCTGACGCATAGATACCCGGACCGCGTGCTGTTCTTGGTAACGGACACATGCTCGATGTATTGCCGTCACTGTACACGTAGGCGCTTGGTAGGGCACAAAGATAGTGGATTCAATAAAGAAAGCTGGCAGAAAGCTGTGAAATATATCTCTGAGCATCCTGAGGTGAGGGATGTGATCATATCGGGCGGAGACCCACTCACGCTAACAGATAGTAATATAGAGTGTATAGTAAAGCATATAAGAGAGATACCCCATGTAGAGATTATCCGGATAGGTACTAGAGTACCAGTTGTGAACCCCATGAGGATAACACCTGCTCTAGTGAAAACACTAAAGAAATACCATCCTATCTACATAGCGACGCATTTCAATCATGCTAAGGAGATTACGAAAGAGGCGACTATGGCATGTAGGAGACTGGCAGATAGTGGTTTTCCAATTGAGAACCAATCTGTTCTTTTACGTAATGTAAATGACTGTCCACATGTTATGAGAGAGCTAAATCAGCGATTGTTGACGATTCGCGTAAGGCCTTACTATCTTTACCAATGTGATCTTTCGAGAGGTATCTCGCATTTCAGGACATCTATTGGTAAGGGTATACAAATTGTAGAGTCTTTGAGGGGACATACATCCGGATTGTCTATTCCGACTTTCGTGGTGGATCTTCCTGGCGGCGGCGGAAAAGTTCCGGTCATGCCAAATTACATGTTGTCTATGTCAGACGACAGCACAGTTTTGAGGAACTACGAGGGTGCTGTATCAGTGTACAAAGAGCCGCATCGATGGGACAGCGTCTGTGGCCATGACCCAGCATGTAATAAGAGTATAGATAAAGGTCCCGGTATGTTATTGACAGAGCCACACACTATTTTGGAGCCAACTAAAAGACATATGAAACGATAGAATGACCATAGACCACGATAACGGTGGTCAATAAACTAACCTTACTATAAATAGAGGGGAATTATAGCATTCTGGATTTATCGAAATTGTTATAATTTCCCTCTATTTTTTTGTCTGTAGGAGGCTATATAAATGCCATATAAAATAAGTGGAACATTATCAGATGCGGCAAGGATAATAATCGTCAAAGAAAGCGATTGGAGCATTGAAAGTAATACAAATGAATCTACAGGCGCGTATGAAGTTGATTCTCTTGTGACAGGTGCCAAACTTGTTGCCGGCAGAAAATCTGATGGAGAAGTAACTGTGTATGGAAATATAACACCGTCTTTTTATGAACTACCTGAATCTGGATATGTTTACGGTGGATTTGATGATAGTAACTATTTACAAGACACTGACGAATACAACCCAGACATATGGACATCAAAAACAGATATGCCAAGTCCTGCTAGACGGCAGCATGCAGCATCAACTATTTTAAACAAAGGATATGTTTATGCTGGTCAAGATATTGGTGGTTATTTACAAGATTGTGATGAATACGATCCAGATATATGGACGTCGAAGACAGATACACCAAGTCCTGCTAGATATACTCACGCAGCATCAACCATTTCAGATAAAGGATATGTTTTCGGCGGGGCTGTTGGGGCCAGCATATCAGACACAGATGAGTACAATCCGGACACATGGACATCAAAAACAAATATACCAAGTCCTGCTAGAGAACAACTAGCAGCATCAACAATTCTTGATAAAGGATATGTTTATGGTGGATATTCTGGTGGTGCTATACAAGATACCGACGAATATGATCCAGACACATGGACGTCAAAGGCAAACATGCCTAGTCCTGCTAGATATGCTTTTACGGCATCTACTATTTTGAATAAAGGATATATTTATGGTAGCCATGCTTACGCACGCGATTGTGATGAGTATGATCCTGATACCTGGACATCAAAGACAGATATGCCTAGTCCAGGTCGATATCGGCCGTCCGCATCAACAATTCTTGATAAAGGATATGTTTATGGTGGATATTCTGGCAGCGCTTTACAAGATACCGACGAATATAATCCAGACACTTGGACATCAAAATCTGATATGCCTAGCCCTGGGAGGAACGTGGCAGGAGCATCAACAATATAAAGTGGAGGATAAACAATGCCATATAAAATAAGTGGAACATTATCAGATGTGGCAAGAATTATTATAGTAAAAGAATCAGATTGGACTATCGAAAGTAATACAAATGAATCTGTAGGTGCTTATGAGGTTGCTTCTCTGGTAACAGGCGCTAAATTTATCCTTGGCAAAAAATCAGATGGAGAAGTAATAGGTTATGGAAATATAACACCAATATCTTATGAGACACTCAAGGGATATGTTTATGGTGGAAATAACACACAGGACACTGATGAATACGAACCAGACACTTGGACATCTAAAACAGACATGCCAAGTCCTGGTAGATCTTATCTAGCAGCTTCGACAATCCTCAGCAAAAGATATGTCTATGTTGGGCACGACGGTAGTAATTATTTACGAGATACTGATGAATATGATCCTGACACATGGACATCGAAATCAGATATGCCAAGTCCGCCAAAAGGTCGTTTTGGCGCGACAACCATCTCTGATAAAGGATATATTTTTGGAGGTTATATACCTGATGTATCTCAACTGGATACTGATGAATACGATCCAGACACTTGGACTTCAAAAACAAATATTCCTTCTCCTGGCAGGGATAGATTAGCAGCTTCGACTATTTCCGACAAAGGGTATGTTTATGGTGGTACTATTGCTGGTACTAGTAATCATTTAAAAGACACTGACGAATATGATCCTGATACTTGGACAGCAAAATCAGATATGCCAAGTCCTGCTAGATTTTCGTTTGGTGCATTTACTGTATTAAACAAAGGTTATGTTTGTGGAGGATATGATGGTAGTAATTATTTACAAGACACCGATGAGTATGACCCAGACACTTGGACATCGAAAACCGATATTCCTAGTCCTGCTAGACAGTATTTAGCATACTCAACCATTTTAGACAAAGGCTATGTTTACGGCGGCAACAATATCGGCGGCTCTTTACAAGACAATGACGAATACGATCCAGATACCTGGACTTCAAAATCAGACATGCCAAGTCCTGCTAGATTTGCTTTAGCAGGATCAACAATATAAAAAAGAAAGGAGAATTATTATGGACTTACAAAATTTAGGGAGATTACTGACAGACCATCAAACAGGAATGAGCGATTTTCAAGATGATTACCTTGTAACAGCTAGAGCCGGTGGAACAGTATACGGACAGTACAAACAATCATTACGTGAGCTTTACAAGAGATTCAGAGGACTAAGGGAACTAGTCTACGGCGAGAATGGACAAAAATTGTCGGACATAGAGGTTCGAAAACTGGAGAAAAAGCTGCAAGCTGAAGACCTAGATGACCTTGATAGAGAAGAACTGGAAATAAAACTCAAGCACAAGTATCTGATCGCAGAAGAGGGAGAAAGAGCAGTAAATGATACATATCGTGAGTTTATAAGATTTTATCAACAAGCAGAACTTTTAAAGGAGAAAGTAGGAGAACTAACCCCCGTCCGCCGCAGAAAATTAGAAACCGAGATGTGGACATATCGTGTAAAAGAAATGGCTGCTATAGATTACCTTACTCAGGGAAGGTTATCTACCCGCACCATAGAGTTTGTGAGCGTGTTGCCTAAAGAGGTAAGACCTGATATGTACAATCTAGTTTTCAACCAAGAGAATCATGACCGGCTGATAAATGATTACGTAAACCGTGAAGATATTTATGAATTACCATTTGAAGAGATGGAGATAAAAAAGATAGGGCTGAGAGATATTGAAAAGCTTATCGAATATGAGAAAATTGAATAGGAGGATAAAATGCAAGAACCTAAAACCTATTTCATAACAGGTAATACAATGTGGGACAGGTTGTGGCAAAAGTTGTTCGCGCAAATGATATCTGTGAAGTTATGGGTTATTGCACTAATCACATATCTCCTAATGGTAGGTAAGATTGACGGAGGACATTATGTAACACTTTTAACAGTTATAATGGGCCTAAAAGGGGTCTTCGCTGTTGCAGACGTGTGGAAACAAAGCGGCACCACAAATATGATGGAGAAAGTGTAATGATCAATAAGCTGCTTGACATACAACACCACTGCAACCCACTACATGTTTACTGTAGATTGGTTGAGCGTGGTTATTGCAATAAGAAAAGTATGAAGGTGTGTAGATGGTATGAAAAAACGCTATACTTCTGTCTTTGTGGAGTCACAAAGGTTTTGTATAAAATATATAGGAGGCAACACAATGCCATATAAAATATCAGGAACACTATCAGATGATGCGAGGATCGTCATCGTTAAAGAATCTGATTGGAGTATTGAATCTAACACCAACGAGGGATCAGGAGCTTATGAACTTGATTCTTTGGAGACAGGTGCTAAATTTATCCTCGGACGTAAATCTGATGGAGAAGTAGTTGGTTATGGAAATGTTACACCCGTCTTTTATGCACCACTTGATAAAGGATATATTTTTGGTGGTAATAATCATTTACTAGAGACTGATGAATATAGCCCAGATACTTGGACAGCAAAATCAGATATGCCTAGTCCTGGTAGGCAAGTGATGGGCTCAACGACTATTTTGAGTAAAGGATATATTTTTGGTGGTAATCCTAGTCAGATGCGAAACACCGAAGAATATGATCCAGACACTTGGACCTCAAAAACAGATATGCCAAGTCCGGGACGTGCTGCCCCAGCAGCATCAACTATTCTAGATAAAGGATATATTTATGGTGGCGATAAAGGGCCACTTCCTTGGTTACAAGACACAGATGAATATGATCCCGATACATGGACTTCTAAAACAGATATGCCTAGTCCTGGCAGATACAGTTTACCAGCAGCCACCATCTCTGATAAAGGATATGTTTTTGGGGGTGTAGCAAAGATATCTGAGATTACAACTTATATACAAGACACTGATGAATATGAGCCAGATACTTGGACATCAAAAACTGATATTCCGTCTCCAGGCAGATACGCAGCAGCCGCCTCAACCATCCTTGATAAAGGATATGTTTATGGAGGTTCTACTGGTAGTGAGTTACAAGACACCGAGGAATATAATCCTGACACATGGACTGCAAAAACGAATATGCCAAGCCCTGGCAGAACACAGTTCGCAGCCTCTACTATTGATGATAAAGGATATGTTTATGGTGGTAATACTGGTGGCCCTATAATAGCAGATTGTGATGAGTATGATCCCGATACTTGGACATCAAAATCAGATATATCAAGAGGCAGTAGGTGCTATCTAGCAGCATCAACAATAAATAATTAGGAGGCCCATTAAACCAATGATTGTAAAAGCCTTTTTACCTGTAGATTTTGTTACAACATATCATACTGTACATCAAGACACAGAACAGGTTTATGCGTCCGTTGATAGAATTAGAAGTAGAGAAGAATATAAGAAATTGAAAGAAAATGTTAAAAAGAATGGTGTTTTAGATCCTGTAATAGCGATGGTTACTCCTACTCGCCGTTGTATGGTTGAAATCGGCGAACAAAGAGTTTTAGTTGCGAGAGAATTAGGAATAGAGAATTTAGTTGCTGTGATTTATACAAAAAACCAAGGAAAAATATCTTTTGATTATGAAAGAAAGCTAAAAAATATTGATGAGCTTAAAGAGTTATTTAAAACACAGAACCCAATAGGGTTAGAGAGGATTATTGGTTATGTTGAATCAGATATTATTAGTTTTTAAAACAGTAACCTTGCAAGCAAATACTGATACAAATGGAGCAGTTTCATTTATTGATGGTGCAGTCTATGAGGTAAAGAGTAATGAGTAATAATTTTTCAGATTACATAAAAAATTCAAACACAGTGACAACACATCTTGCTGATAGTGCTAAGCACAGAGAGATAGCAGATGGTAGTACAGGAGTTACAGATTTATGGAGCGCCAATAAGATAATGACTTTGAGCGGTACATTACAAACAAATATTGATGGTAAATCAAACACAGGTCATAATCATGATGGTAGTTACTACACTGAGGGTGAAGTTGATACGATGCTTACCAACTCAAGTAATTGGGATACGGCTTATACTGACCGATTGAAATGGGATGGTGGAGCAACAGATCTTAATGCTGCCACAGCTAGAACCAGTTTGGAGTTGACTGGTGATGTGTCAACGCATACACACTCAGCTCTTTATTATAGCGGTGATAAGAAATTTGAAACTACTACAGAAGGTGTCCAAGTTAATGGTACTTCCTATTTAAATGGAGATACTGCTATAATTGGAAATTTAACTGTATCAGGTACTACTTTTACCACGCAGCATGAAAC
>SDBS01004419.1_pt1 | contig 13768 bp, 10 predicted proteins | sample 2277091 | NCBI WGS metagenome assembly SDBS01 (sample SAMN10404972, study PRJNA504765) | marine sediment metagenome | isolation source: marine sediment core GS10_PC15, 163 cmbsf | place: Arctic Ocean: Southern Knipovich Ridge | collected 2010
ATCCAAAGACAGACTAAACCACACTATGTAATAGTGGAAAAAAATGTAAAAATTATTCAAACAACATTACTGGTTGTATAGAAAAAAGATAAAAATGGGCATCACCTAGAAGGCATAATACCCGAATTATTTATTTCTTTTTTTTCTGTTCTTTCAATTTCTTCTTTTCTAATTTTTTACGTTCTTTTTCCTGTTTTTTATGTTCTTTTTCTTTTCTTTTCTGCAATTTCTTCTGTTCTTTTTCCAATTTCTTCCTCTGTTTAGGATCCAAACTTTCAATTTCTCTTTGTTTTTTATCTAATCGCTCTTTTTCTGCTTTTTCTCTCTCAATTCTTTCCTTTTCCTTTCTAATTTTCTCCAATCTTTCTTGTTCCAGCCGTTTTTCTTCTTTCATGTCAGAAATCCATTTATCAATTTTCTCTAAAAGTTCTGATCGATCTCTCTCATTTAATGACTGATTTGGCTCTTTACGTTGATACGTGTTGGAGTATTTACTCATTTCCCACATGAAATCGGATTGGAGAATGATTTTTCGAATATTATCTCTTGCTAGCTCAAATGCTTTTCCTATAGCAACCATTTCATAATCTTCTTCAATTACAGTCCTCATATACAACAAAATTTTTTCAATATCACCCTCTGGAGGATTTGGAAGAGTTTTACTTTCAACCTTTCTGTGTTTCAAACTCTTCAATACAAATTTTTCCTCTTCAATTTGAATAGGTTCAATACTTTGAGAACTATTTTCATCATCTACATTAGACAACCTAACAATACTCTTCATTCCAGGAGTTATACGAACTTCTTGAGTTGTTGTATCTTTTACCACATCTTTCTTTTCTTTTCGAACAAAATTTGACGACCAAGGAACTACAGAGTAAATTCTATCTTGTGCAGAAATAAATATGACATTTTTTCGAATTTTATCATCTATATTATCATCATTAGCAAAGACTGGATGGAGTGGGGAAGTCAATTTCTTAGCCGCATTTTCCAGTATTGAAGATAGAAAACCGGGATCATATTCTAGATTTTGGTAGGTTGTTTTTAATGTTGAAAGGTCATCGTTGATTTGATCCAATTCGTCAAGCGAAAACATACTCAAATATTCATCGGCTTTGAATGTTATTTCATTAAGCCCTGGTGTCGAATTCAAGTATCCATCTATTTGATTATTTCTAAATTTCTCAGACACCAAAATCTTGTTGAAATCGTTCCAATACGTGCTTAAAATCAAATGTCCTCTATCAAGTATCCGATAAGAATCTAGATCTTTAATTCTATTTATGAGTTGGATAATCGGCTCCTTATATGGCACAAATACATTTCGAGTCAAAATCCCCTGAATAAATGCTTTTTGAGTATCTGAAGCTTCCATTTGGAGTGGAATCCGTATACAATTCTCGTTAATAACAAAATTTCTATCATTTTCTAGTGCTATATTTGGTGAAATTGCCATAAAATCGTAAACAAAATCAGATAAAATAAGGCAAGATAGCTCTTTTCTCTCAAAAATATGCTTCCCACTCTCAAGCTCAAATCTTAGATCATATGATCCTAATCCAAATAAATAATATAATGTTCCTCCATCATTACTCGCAATAGAGATGTCTTTACTACTGAAAAAAATAACAGGATCAGAGGTAATTCTTAATACATCTTGATTCACGTATTTCCCCATAGTTGGAAAACCCAGCAAATTTCCCCAACTAGGGATAATAAACAGCATATAATTTGTCTCTATACTTTTTTTAGGCACACTTTCTTCCATATTTCCTATCTCTCCCGCAATACAATTCTCAATTTCAATGAGAATTTTCTAGTTTTAAATTCCGATTAAGTAAATGGAACTCTAAAAAACTCCATGTAAAAATTTCGCGATTTCACAATAAAATATTATCGGATGGATTTTGCGAAATATAATCGATCTTTAGATACCATAGTAGTTTAGAGGAATTGAAAAGAATTCAAATTTTATTAGAAAGACTGGAAAAGAAAGATAAATGAATTTATTATTTAATTTGATAAAGAAAACGTATATTAAAACCTCTAATACCCAATAGAATTTTCTGAATAAGATCCCAACATTTTTTATTATTTAATAAAATAATAACTCGTCGAAAATTCTGAACCTTTTATGATTACTATTTAAAATAAAAAAAAACGAGATAAATAAAGATGACAATTCCAGAAGAAATTAAATATGTGTTCGATCCTATAACGATAGGAGATCTTACGCTAAAAAATAGAATTATGTTAGCCCCTATGGCAATGGGAATGTGTGATAAGGGTTTTGTCACTGATAGAATGGTAGATTATTATGCCGAACGTGCAAAAGGGCTTCCGGGTCTCCTTTGTGTTGAAATGGCAATTGTTGACTATCCAATCGGTGCAACATCGGGTATGATCATGATGTCTGCTGATGATGACAAATTTTCTCCAGGTTTAAAGAGAATTGCGGATGTTATAAAAGCAGTTGAAGGTGTTCATCCAATAATAGAACTGAGCCATGGAGGTAGGTATTGTCATTCTTCAATAACAGGAATTCAACCTGTGGCACCATCTGCGATCCCTGGAACAATTCCGGGATTATCGGAAGTACCTAGGGAGCTAACTACCGAAGAAGTTGATGAATTGGTAGATAAGTTTGGAGATGCAGCTGTAAGGTGCAAAAATGCTGGATATGAAGGAGTTTTACTCATGGGATCGACTGGCTATTTAATCAGTCAATTCAGTTCACCTATCATTAACAAGAGAACAGATAAATATGGTGGGAAAACACCTGCAGAGAGAGCAACGTTCATTTGTGAGATCATTAAGAATATTCGAAAGAAGTTGGGTAAATTATTTCCGATAGTGTATAAAATCAGCGCTGAGGATTACATGCCTGGGGGTTTAGTAATTGAAGATACTATGGTTATTGCTAAAAGAGCAGAGGTAGCTGGTGCTGATGTAATTCACGCTTGGGCCGGATTCCACGAATCTCCTAAACCTATGCTTCCAATGTCAGTACCAAGAGGCGCGTTTGTTCATTTGGCTGAAGCTATGAAAACAGTAATTGACATACCTGTAATGACTGGCGGTAGGATTAATGACATCCGTTTTGCAAACGACATCATTAAAGAAGGAAGAGCTGACTTGGTTCATATGGGAAGAGCATTTCTCTCGGATGCACATTTCATCCCTAAGGCAATGGAAGGAGATTTTGATGATATACGCCTTTGTATTGGCTGTGTAAATTGCTTTGACCGAGCTGGTCGAGGTCGTCCAATCGCATGTGCTGTAAACCCTGAGATGGGATTTGAATCCAAGAAACTTGGCAAGGCAAAGACTCCTAAGAGTGTATTGATTGTTGGTGGTGGACCTTCTGGAATGGAGGCTGCAAGAGTGGCATCAGGAATCCGGGGACATACAGTTACACTTTGGGAGAAGAAAGCTAACTTGGGAGGAAATCTAAGTTTGTCAAGTATTGCGCCTCATAAGGAAGAAATGCGAACATACTACGATTATCTTATAAATCAGATGAATAGGCATGAAGTAGATATTGTCCTCAACAAAAATGCTACTGCTGATGAAATAATATCACTTAACCCTGATGTGGTTCTGATTGCTACGGGTGCATCCATTGATACACCCAGTATTCCCGGTATTGAAAAGGTAAAAGTCGTTAACGGTCTTGATGTCTTAAGCGGAAAGGTTAAAACTGGAAGTTCGGTGGTTGTTCTCGGAGGAGGTATGATAGGATGTGAAGTTTCAGAATTTCTTGTCTCTCAAGGAAAAGATGTTTCAATGGTAGAAATGGAAAAGAAAATCGCCCGAGATGTGGGACCTGCCATGAAGTGGGATGTGGTACGAAGAATTAAACGATGGGGTATTAAGCTACTGCTAAGTTCAAAAGCTGTCGAAATAACAGATGATGGTGTTGTTATTGAGGATAAAGTTGGAACAAAAACAGTCAATGCTGACACAGTTGTTTATGCACTTGGAATGAAACCAAATAATGAGTTATATAATGAATTGAGTGGAAAAATTCCGAATTTATATCAAATTGGTGATTGTGTAAAACCTGCTCATCTTTTAGAGGCAGTTCATAGTGGTTATAATATCAATCGAAAATTTTGATGAATGTCTATCTTCCGAAATTTTTATTTAATTAATTATAAAAATAATCTTCTTTTTCTATTTTTTAGATTACAGTTCGTTTAATACTGATTTTTCGTGAAATGTGCATTTCATGTGAAACTCGATATACCAGCGTACCACCCAGAATTACTTCTCTGTAACATCATCTTTAAGACATAATCTAAATTTATTTTTTAGATTCGAATTCGTATTTAACTCGTGTCAATTCTTCAGAAATCTGCCAAAGTTTTTTTGAGGTTTCGTCATCATAAGATCTTTTGTTGGATTTTACGATTTGTGGAAAACCTCGGAGTCCAAATCTCCCATTCGGTCCTATAAATTCTCCTCCATTTAATTCGGTAAAAAAAGCTGAATACAACATAGGTAAAACTCCCGTAGTTACCTTTTGAGATAATATAGAACCGAAAGATTTCATAAACCCTCGTCTTACCCGAGAATTTTCATTCCCAGAAATTTGATATGGTAGATCTGTTTCAGTGAACCCGGGATGTGAAGCTATACTCATCGTAGAACTACCACATCCTGCCAATCTCTCCTGTAATTCGTATGCAAACAAAAGGTTCGCCAATTTACTCTGACCGTATGCCCTCATTTTACCGTATTTTCTATTCTCCCATTGCAAATCTATAAAATTTATCGTCCCTATCCTGTGTACCTTGCTGCTTGTGGTTAGAATGCGTGAATTAGGAGTTTGAAAAAGTAATTCAAGAAGCTGTCCCGTTAAAGCGAAATGTCCGAGGTGATTAGTTCCAAAATGTATTTCATAACCATCAACGGTAGTATTTTTAGGCACTGCCATAACCCCCGCATTATTGAATAATAAATCAAGTTTGGAGTAGTTTGATTTTAATACCCGCGCAAATTCTCTAATTGAATTTAAATCGGCTAAGTCCAGCTTGATAAAATCAAGAGAAGCTTTGGGGTTTCCTTGGAGGATCGCACCTTTTGCTTTTTCTGCTTTTTCTGTGTTTCTGCAACCCATTATCACATGGGCATTTTTTCCAGATAAAACTCTTGTAGCTTCAAAACCCAAACCACTGTTTGCCCCTGTAATAACAATCACTACTTCCGATAAATCGGGAATTTCATCGGTTGTCCAATTTTTATTTTGAATCATTAGTGTAAACCATTTCATCGGTTGCCCAATTATTATATTCAAACAAGGCAGAAAACAAACTCAATTAAGATCTAACAAGTTAAGAATATAGTGTATATATAATGTTAATTGAAAATATTAATAATCTAAACGATAGGTTGAAGGTCTTTTTTCCAGAAGGTGCTCATAGTAAAATAAACCAAATGTTAAGTGAGATGGATATTGCTACTTCAACTTGCGGTTCATTTGGGAATATGATTGTTAAACGACCATTAATTGAGCTTGTATTGAGACTGGAATCTAATGATATTAATCCGAATAATTTTTTACGTTCAATTCAACGGCATCTGGCATGGAGTAATCTATTTTCAGATGGAATTAAAAATGGAATACAAATCGATCCGAATTTAGATGAAGTAGCTCTACGAACGATAAGAAAAGCATATTTAAGGGAATTTGGAGCAGGAAAACAGAGCAATCTTAAAAAAGTATTGGAAGTTGCTGCTCAATGGGAGGACTTCAAAACAAAAGAACCCAAATTCAAAGATATTACGACAACAAACATTATAATCACACTCAGCGAAATTATCAGTGATAGTGAGAACTATATTGAGAATTATTTGCCCGGATCCTACGAGAAATTGATGACCGGTAAATTTAACGAAATTAATGCTTTAATATCTGAATCTAATGTTGATAATGAACAAGTCAGAATGAATATCAAACGGAAATTGGAAATAAGTAAAATTTTTAGGCCATTATTAAAGCAATCTCATACTTTTGTATCGATAATGCCTATTCTATTAACAATGCTTTATGGTGAACAAAAAGGTCTTAATAAAATCAGAAAAGATTGTAATAATATTTTAAATGAGTTTACCATGGGTGCAGAACTGCAAAGAATTGCAATATCCCTCAAGGAAAAGATATTCAAAGATAGAGAAATCGAAGAGATAAAAATAAACACGAATAATATTCAAAAAATCTTTAGTAAATTCTACAAAGATCTTAATATAAACGTGCTCTCGTATCTAAGACGCATGAAAATCCAAACAATTATAGATAATAGTATTCTCATTGAAGCTAAAGAAATGGGTTTAGATTTTACAGGGCTTAATAGTACTTTTGGAAATAAACGGGCACCTGAATATTATAATGATATAAAACTCGAAGTAAATCGCAGGTTTTCAAATAGTATTATGAATTATCTGCAAATTATGAAGAAGAGAATTTCAGAAGAGATTGCAGTTGGTATTGATTTGGTACCAAATCTGCAAATGTTAAATCATTTCATTTTTGAAATTCGAAACATGATCGAACAGAGTTATTTATTGATTCCAACTCATGTCGCTCCGCTATACAGCGGTGGTTTATTTATCATAAATGAAAATTTAGAAGAAGTAAATCAACTTGTTTCTCCACTTAAAAACAAACCATTAATACAAATTTTAAATGATGAAACGGAAAAACATGAATTCTATACCAGAATTGACTCTCTTTATCGGAAATTGGTGAAGAATTACAGACTCTTTAAGGAATTTTTGACTTTAGGGATCAAACTAGCACTGGCTGATCAGAATATGATAATTGAATTCGCTAAAGTTGGTGGAGATAAATCTGCACATTTCGAAGGTTATAATGAAATTTTTGAAACGTCACTTAAAAGATTGAAAAGAATGGTGAAAATGAAAACACTCTCGGCAGAAAATGCTATTACGTTTGAAAAAAAGATAATTATGGCGAGAAAAACCATGAAGAGATTTATTTTCGAGTGGACAGCTGAAGATATTAAAAAAACTTTAGAACAAGCAAATAAATTGAAAGGCAATTGAAATGAAATTTTTTACCCTGAACGTATAATGTCCCATTATTTTTTGGTTTTTATTAAATATTGGGAGTACGGGAGCAAATATTATATATCTCCGACATTATAATTATCGTATTTTCAAACCACGAGTATAAAAGAAAAAATTCTATTTTTATACCATATAGAATTGAAGCAAATTCATTTCTTTTCATTCTATTCAAAAAAAGTTAAAAAATCTACTTATTTCGAAAGCCATTTCACAGAGCGGGAAATTTCTTCTTTGAATTCTGTTCTTGTTTGTGTTGGACAACGAATTTTTTCTCTTTGTATATATTCCATCATTTGATAAAGAGAAACGTTTGCGCTTGTTGCCGCTTCTTGAAGACTAATTAATCCTTTTTGATATAATTTTGCTTTTTCATTCATTTTATATTCTTCTAATTGGTGCAAAACAAAACGTCTGATGAGAACCGATCGATCTAGCTTTTCTTTTGAAGCTATTTCTTCTAGTTCTGCTACTTCTTTTTCAGATAAACGCGTACTCACTGTTTTACTCATTATTCTTACTCACCCCATTTTTTTCTGGTATTTGATGAATCAATTCGTAGAAATACAAGATAAGTTATGATGAAAAATTTCATTAATATATGTGGATAATTTCTATTAATTCTTCCGATTCCAGTTCGTTCCCTTGTATATAAAACAATAAAATAGTTAACATAGAATAGTCACCTTTCTTCATATCTCAAAATTTCATCCACGATCCGTTTAATCAGATTCAGACAATCTGTAAACTGGTATTAATTTTCCTAAAATTACCCAAACTACTGATTTATTTATATAATCTCTAAAAATACTCCAATTTGTATGCGTATTTTCCTGATTACATGCATATTTGAAATTTATGAGGATAGATCATTTATTCTGATAGCAGTTTTATAGAGCAGTGAGTAAAAAACTAAAAAATACGTTATTTAGAAATAGCCCAGAAATAGTTACCTCCTTCTTGAATTAGCTCTGAATTTTTAAAAGGAGTTGTCAGAATGAATTCTTTAAATGATTTTTCGCTGTAGAATTTCGAATATATTCCTACTTCTAGATATTTATGCCAAATTTCAAAAAATATTGTTCTTTTAGGCTTTTCATCGAACATTTCTGGAACCATGTGTTCACCCACTATCAACACTCCTGTATCTTTCAACACCAGATACATCTGTTCAAATGCCATTCTCCTGTACGAATCGTCGAGATCCATCTCATGAAGAACTTGATGAAGCATGATTACATCAAACCTGTTCTTATTAGATGGAGCAAATTCCTCAATTGTAATTTCCTGAATTTCAATTCTGTGATCCCACTTTTTCTCAGCTACTAAATTTTTTGTGTATTTTATTCCATTAGGATCTATATCAATTCCCACCATTTGTACTTTATCGTATCGTGTTGCCCAAATTTCGAGATTATTCCCATATCCGCAACCAACCTCGAGAAAAGAACCACCTTGGTTCAAAATCCTCGCATGATCTTCAAATTTCCTAGAAAATAAATTTTCAATTTGTTTTGATTGCCCAATAGTTCCCATCTGAGCTAATCTATATCCTTCAGGACTATCGTATGGTGAACCTAATTCACCAGTTTTAAAACTTTCTAGCATGTCTAGTCCAGTCAAAGACTGTAAGCTTACAGTAACAAGCATTCCACCCACAAAAGCTGGATTCTTATCGTCAATAAGAAGTTCATATATAAATGGAGCTGGCTTTAAAGTTCGATCATCTGAGTTTTCGATCTCAAAAATCCGGCATTCTAAAGCCATATGAATCCAAGCATCTAAATATCTTCGGTCAAGTTCTAGGTTTTCAGCGATTTCATCCAGCGAAAAAGAAATAGGTGATACTCCACCGGATTTTTCGTGTTTTTCCTTTAGATATGAAAAAATCCTTAACCGACTACCCAATCCATAAATTTGGACAGTTTGATATCCAATTACATTTTTTATACCAAATTTCTTAAATTGATCAATAAATGTTAATTCTTTTTTTCCAGAGGAATTCATTAATTATCAGCCCTTGATTTTTGATAAAAATATTGTTATAAAGTCTATTTTTTAATTTAGTTTATTTAAATCTTTTAAAAAACTGAATTTGAGAAATATTGCATAATCTTTGCTTGTTTTAAAACTGTTTACGGTCCTAAATATAAACCATATTTAAACAAAATACTTAAAAAATCAGAAATTCAATAATAAAACCTAAAGGGCTTATTCCAGAACAGTAAATCCTCAAAAAATTAAGAAAAAATCATTTTTGGACTTATAGACCATATTTTTTCATCATTTTTCTTATAAATTTTGCACCTTTATTTAACAGAACATCACCACTTGGAGCAAGTTGTCTCCAAACCCAAGTGCTCATATTATCTGTTGTATCAACAAAACTTTCAAGAGCCGCATATCCTTTATAGCCAATTTCAGAAAGAGCTTTGAAAATTTCATCCCAATTTACTAATCCGGTTCCCGGAATTCCTCGATCATTTTCGCATAAATGATAGTGTATTAAATTCTCACCAGCAAGTTTGGTTGCTTCATAAAACGATTTTTCTTCGATATTCATATGATATGTATCAAGATGTATTTTGACGTTCTCTTCACCTATCATATCTCTTAATTTCAAAGCTTGCTCACAAGTATTAACTAGGTAAGTTTCATACCTATTGACAGGTTCTAAACCAATTGTAACATTCAAATCTTGTGCATATTTTGCAACTTCACGAAGACAATCTGCAGTAATATTCCAGGTTTTCTCGGTTGGTTTTTTTACAGCATTTTTAACGTGTTGAGAATAAATTACTCCTGAAAAACTTGTTGCGCCGATTTCATAAGTTGCTTTAACACAATTTTTTAAATATTTTACTCCATTCTCACGTAATTTTACATCTTTGCTAGTGATATCTGTATCCCCTAATAGTACTGTTGAAGTTACTGCGTCAAGATCTACACTTTTCAAGCGTTCTGAAATAGATTTGGGATCAAAAGTCTCAAGAACCATTAATGGGATTTCAATAAAATCTAAACCCATTGCTTTAACTTTATTTATAAGAGCAAGAGTATCATTGCTCCATTGAGAGCACCAAGCATAAGCGTGTATTCCTAATTTCATATAATTCCACATCTAACTTTTAGGATACGGGGGATTTTTTTTAATTCGTTTTTTATTGTTTGTACTGTATTCACCGATATTTAGAAAAAAGTTTATGCACCTTTTTTGAGTAACTTGCTTGCAATTACCATTCTTTGTATTTCTGACGTTCCCTCATATATTTCCGCCATTTTTGCATCCCTAAAGTATCTTTCGATATGGAAATCCTTCATCAAGCCGTACCCGCCATGAATTTGGACTGCACTGTGAGTCGCTTTCATCGCGGATTCGCTCGCAACCAACTTTGCCATACTCGCCATCAAGCCGTAATCCAAGCCATTATCACACATATTGGCGGCTTTGTAGGTTAGTAACCTCGATGCTTCGACCCCGCATGCCATATCCGCGATTTTCCATTGAATTCCCTGGAATTGGCCTATAGTTTTTCCGAATTGTTTTCGTTCATTAGAATAACGAATCGAAGCCTCTAACGCTCCCTGTCCCAGACCAACGCATTGAGCAGCCATAATTATTCGCCCATAATCCAGTATTTTTAACCCAAGTCTATATCCGTTGCCGACGTCCCCCAACACATTTTCTTTAGGAATTCTCACATCTTGAAATACAAGTTCTGCAGTACTTGAGGCTCGTACGCCTAATTTATCCTCTTTTGTGCCAACAGAAAATCCGGGTGTATCAGCATCCACTATCATAATCGAAAATGTGTTCCTATTTCCTTTCGTTCCGGTTTTTGCGACGACAAGTAAAGTCTTTGCGATCCCTCCATTCGTGGCAAATATTTTACTGCCATTTAATATCCATTCGTCTCCGTCTAAAACAGCATTAGTCTCGATACCGGATGCATCGGAACCGGCATTAGCTTCTGTTAATGCAAATACCCCCAATTTATCTCCTTTTGCAAGCGGGATCAAGTATTTTTGTTTTTGCTCCTCCGTGCCATAAACAAATAAAGGGTAAGCAGCGACGCTGCAATGGACGCCGATTGTAATAGACCATGATGCATCAATTCGACCAATTTCTTCGGTTACTATACTAAAACTTATCGTATCACTTTGTAAACCCGCACCGCCGTATTCTTCGGGAATACATATGCCGAAATATCCCATATCTTTCATCCTATCGTAAACTTTCATATCCAGCTGGGAATTCTTATCGCTCTCCATTGCTACGGGTTCGATATATTTTTCTGCAAACTCGCGTGTAGATTCTCTGATCATTTGTTGTTCTTCTGTTAACGTAAAATCCATTTTTTATCTCACTAACTTCATTTGTGTTGAATTTAATTTTAAAATATATTGATTTTCTGAGGGAACCGCTTTTGCTTGGTAATTTCTTTTAAAATAATTTCTTTAAGCAGTTTTTTTCGTTTATTTCCTGTGAAAACTTCCAGTTTTCTGATTCCTAAAGGATCCACTTTTTCTCGAAGTATCTTTATTTCTTCTGATGTAGGAGGTATTGTAGCCTTTATTTTATCGGGAATAATTAATTCAAACCCGGTTGATTTTTTGATCTCTTCAATATCGATGCCTGGGTGGATTGTTTCTATTTTCATCAATTTACTGGTTTCTTCAAAAGTTAAATAAGCTAAATCAGTTATGACACATTGAGGCCCAGAACCACCACAGATGCTTGTTTTTCCATCTTGGAACCCCACTCCTGAAATAAAATCCAATTTCTCAGCGGGAACGAAGGTTTTCAGGTCATGTCTGGGAGTATATAAGAACTGACCCTTAGAATAAAACATAGAAAAATCAGCAATTCCCGCGCATCCTGGAAACCTTACCTTCGGTTTATACCAATCACCGATACAGATGTTATTTGTATTCCCGTAATGGTCAATTTGTGCTGGTCTAAAAAATTCTATTGTTGTCAATTTATCTGATGGGAGTGATTCAAGCGTACATTCTCCTGAATTCTGGAATCTATATGCTAAAGCAGTATTCATCTCTAAATATAACAAAGACACTTGACGGGGTTCATAAACAAAAGTATTACCCATAATGTAGTGATAAATTGCATCAGGGGCATGAGTTAATTTGGCTAATGTGAATGCAGCCCAAACACAAGGTGTAGCAACTCCAACAATCATTACATCATCATTTCGGACTTCTCGCGCCATTAAAACAGTGATCATTTCATCCGCAGTATAATCTTTCGAATATTCGACCATTTTACAATCAACTCCTACAATAACATGTTTAGGATCGTCTGCACACCACCAGTTTCTTCAAGATATTGGGCATGGGATTTACCAGTAATATATTTCAGATTATAATGGTTAAAATCTGTATCAAGATAATTCTGTATATGATTTGGGTCAAATGTGTAGATAGGATAACATGAGGTAGGATGTGCACCGAATGGAACCTTTACCACTGCATCCGTTGTTTGCATGGGCAGCTGCGCTTTTCCCGGCTTATTTTTAATTTCATCGAATTCTATTAGTTTTTCACAAACAATTATCGTCTTTTTAGCGGTTTTTGCCATATCATCATCGAGCCAAACAGCTCCCGGAATATTTCCGTTCCCAAATTCATCGCAATAAGGCACGTGTAATATCGCCACGTCCAAATCAATTCTAGGAAGGGCCATTAATTGAGTTCCCGAACCCAGAGGATCCTCAAACTGCTTAATATCGTCCCTAACTTCCGGAAAATCGGTTCCGATTATTCCTTTTAACGGCATAAACGGGACTTTTAGATATGAACATTTCAAGCCTAGCGCCAATGAAGCTTCAGTTTCTTCGGAAATTTTTATCGTTCCCGATTCAACGGCTTTCCTATAATTCGGCGCCATTCCGAAAACTTCCATACCCACAAAGCAGGACCGGACTTTCGATACGCAACCCCCGCCTATAAGCATGTCGACATCTATTCCTCCGACAAAAGTGCAGATCGTAAGGTTTTTTTTTCCCAGTCTGACGATTTCTCTACAAGCACTCATAGGTTTTCGCCAAAATGACAATCCCCCGATACCTACGGTATCACCGTCCTTGACGAATCTGGATATAGCTTCTTCTAAGGACATAAGCTTGCTTTTCATTTGATAATCCCTCAATTCGTAATTATATCAGTATAAAGGTAGTTTTTTGTCTATGTTTGTTGTCTATGTATTATGCTTATAAAAAGATAGTTTTTTGCATGTAACAAATTTAATTCATGAAAATACTCTTCAATAAATAAAATTGCTGAAGTTAAAAGCAGAAAATATGTAATTTGTGGAGTTTTGTTTCATTGTTCTTTTTACTTCACTTTATTAATGAAAAAAAAATATATACTAATTAAAGAAATGTTCAAAAAATCGATATAAACGATGGTTAGTAATATGACGGAAGAAATAAAATTAGCAAATTATGATGAAATTAAAGTAGGGGATAGCGCATCAATTAGTAAGACAATTTCAAGCCAGGATGTCTATGATTTCGCGGATTTAGTTATGGATCATAATCCTCTTCATGTTAACGAGGATTTCGCAAAAAAATCCCAATTCGGACAAAGATTGGTTCATGGGGCTTTTTCATCCTGTTTGATTTCTGCCGTTCTGGGTATGAAACTGCCAGGACCAGGC
>SDBS01004420.1_pt1 | contig 13765 bp, 9 predicted proteins | sample 2277091 | NCBI WGS metagenome assembly SDBS01 (sample SAMN10404972, study PRJNA504765) | marine sediment metagenome | isolation source: marine sediment core GS10_PC15, 163 cmbsf | place: Arctic Ocean: Southern Knipovich Ridge | collected 2010
CTCCCCCGCAGCCGGCGGACGCCTGCCCTGCCAGATGGCCATTGCCGACCGTGCCCTCGATCCCCCCGGTGACTTCGGGTCCGAGCACACGGATGTCATGAGTGCCAGGGACCAGGGCTGGATCATGGGCTGGGCCGAGTCTCCCCAGGAGGTCTACGACAACACGATCATGTACTACAGGATCGGTGAGGACCACAGGGTTCAGCTGCCCCAGTTCTGTTGCCAGGACGGTTACTTTGTTTCCCATATCCCAGGCAAAATGCAGCTCGAAGATCAGAAGGCGGTTGACGACTTCCTCCCGCCCTACAACCCGCCGCATCCCCTGAATCCCAACAAGCCTATCAACCATGGTCCCCAGATCTTCCCCGACCAGGGTTCGGCGATTAACGTTCAGCGCGCGGTTGCTTTTGACGATGTCGAAGCAGTCATCGAAGAGATAGTTACCGATTACAACAAGGCTTTCGGTCGAAGCTACAGCCCCTTCGTGGACGAGTATATGATGGACGATGCAGAGATCTGCTTCTTCCTCCAGGGCGGCCACGCCAGGACGGCACGCTTTGCGGTGAACCACCTGCGCAAAAAGGGTGTTAAGGTTGGCGTCGCAAGGCTGCGCTTCATGAGGCCCTTCCCCACGCAGGCCGTGGCAGAGTCCCTGTCCAAAGTCAAGGCTGTCGGGGTCATTGAGACGAACACCTCCTACGGCGGAGTCTCTCGCGGCGGCAACATCGCCCCCGAGACAAGGGCTGCATGTTACAACCTGGACAACAGGCCCATCATAACCTCCTTCATGGCCGGTCTGGGTGGCGAGATCGTCACGTTGAACGAGTTCTATGCCATGGCCCGGGTTCTGTCTGATGCGGTCAAGAGCGGGAAAGCCAACGATTCCTACTGGATGAACTTCGAGAAGGAAGTTTTGGACACCCACTCCTAATGGGAGGCTATCTTGATTTTGCGAAGGATAATGATCCCTGCATATTTGAAAGGAGAATAGGATAATGGCGATTGAAGTAAAAACCCAGAATCTGGAAATGGTCAAGTCGCTCCGACAGGTGCCCCAGGAGGAATGGTACGTTCCTGGACACAGGACCTGTCAGGGTTGCGGACCGGCTCTTGTTTATAAGCTGGTCTCCAAGGCCACTGGCGGTAACGCAATCTTCCTTGGGCCCACCGGCTGCATGTACGTTGCCAACACAAGTTACCTTTGCGCACCCTTTGCGTATCCGTGGATGCATACTCAGATCACCAACGGCGGCGCGGTTGCCTCAGGGGTCGAGGCCGCATACCAGGTGCTGATCAGGAAGGGCAAGTACAAGGGCGAGCTCCCCAGCATCGTCGTCATGGCTGGTGATGGCGGCTCCATCGACATCGGCCTCCAGGCCATGTCGGCCATGATGTATCGTGGTCACGACGCCCTGTTCGTCATGTACGACAACGAGTCCTACGCCAACACGGGTATCCAGGTTTCCCCTACAACCCCATATGGCGCCAACACGACCTTCACGCCTCCCGGCAAAGCTGTACCCGAGGGCAGGGTTCTCTTCCCGAAAGACGCACCTCAGCTGGTCATCGGTGGCCACCCGGCCGTGCACTATGTGGCGACGGCTTCGTTAGCTTACCCCGTCGACCTCATCAACAAGGTTCGCAAGGGTCTGAACTACAAGGGCCCGTCTTTTGTTCACCTGCACGCTCCCTGCCCCAAGGGCTGGCTGTTTGACGCCGCCAAAACGGTTTCGGTAGCCAAGCTGGCCATCCAGACAGGCATGTGGGTCAATTACGAGTGGGAGAATGGCGAGTACACTTACCAGCACACGCCCAAAGAGTACAAGCCTGTCAAGGAGTACATGAAGGATCAGTATCGATTCAACCACCTCACCGACGCCCATTATGCCAAGATGCAGGCGTTTATCGACGCCAAACTCAAGGCTCCCGGCAAGCCCGTCGTACTTCCGGTGCAGGGTCCGAGAGAGCAGGCATAAAACCGTTATATAGAACTGTTATATTGAGCAACAAGAGCATTTTGTAGTATGATCTGAGCAGATGTTCTCAAGGTTTTGGTAGCCTCCTGGGTTGGTCCCGGGAGCTGCCGGGACCTTGGGACGTATTTAATAAACCCGAACATTTCAGGAAAAGGAGGTGTATCAGCAGTTGGCATCGAGGATGAGTGATGACTAGGGGGGTTAAAATGGTCTAGTGGTTTTCCTTTAAGGAGGTGTTAAGACCATGAAAGTGCTAAGAACGCGTTTATTCATTCTGTTGTTGGTTCCAGTCGCCTTTATATTTCTCTTCGGACAGGTAGCTGAGGCTAAATGGCCGACACGGCCCGTCGAGTGGACAATCTCGGCCGGCGCCGGCGGCGGTGCAGACAAGTACGCCCGGTTCCTCATTGGTCTGAACGTCAAGGGCAAGTATATCGATAAGGCGATCATTCCTGTCAATAAGCCCGGTGGCGCCGGTGCTGTCGCCATGCAGGCGGTGCTTGGCCAGAAGGGTAACGGGTATCAGATGCTCATCACTCTGAACAGCTTCATCACCACCCCGCTGTTTCAGAATCTGCCCTTTACCTTCCGTGACTTTACGCCCATCGCCCTGCTCGCTGTCGATAACTTCCCGCTCTGGGTCCCCAATGAGAGTCCCTTCAAGACCGCTGGGGACTTCATAGCTGAAGCCAAGAAGAGGAGTATCATGGTTGGCGGAACCGGCTCGAAGCAGGAAGACGAGATCGTCTTCAGGGCCGTAGAGAGGCTCATGGGCACCAAGACCTTCAAGTATGTGCCTTTCAAGGGTGGCGGCTCCGTGGCCAAGGCTCTGGTAGGCAAGCACATTGAAGCATCCGTGAACCAGGTCAGTGAAGCCGGCCCGTTCTTTCCGGAGTTTGTGCGACCGCTACTCGTCTTCCAGGACGAGCGGCTTGACATCGACGGGTATAGGGACGTTCCTACGGCCAAAGAGGTCGGCATCGACTTCAGTTACAATATGATGCGTGCCATCTTCGCGCCTCCCGGCATTTCCAAGGAGGCCCAGGATGGGCTGACCGAACTGTTCCGGAAGATCTCCAAGGACAAGGAATGGCTGGCCTTCGCCGCCAAGACTGGTCTCAAGGCTACTTTCATAACGGGCGACGAGCTCATGGCGTTCGCTGAGGATTATGAGAAGAAGCACATTGTGATCATGAAAGCCCAGGGTTGGCTCAAGTAGGTTGTAACTTTAACAAAGGGTAAGTCTAAGGTTTGAAAAAAAGGGGTGCAGGGTAAATGCACAATTATCCTGCACCCCTTTTCCTGACCCCTTGAGGAGGATCAATTGAGAAAAGGTGAAATGATCACTTCAGTTTTGTTTATGATCCTGTCGGTGATTGTTATTGCAGAAAGTGCTCGGCTGGGGTTCGGATGGGAAGAGGCGAGCGGGCCTCAGGCTGGTTTCGTCCCCTTTTATTTGGCGCTCCTGATGCTCTTCGCGTCTATCTTCATCTTCTACCTTGCGTGGAAGAGCGAGAAGAAAGATGACGACAATTTTTTCGTCAACAAGCAGGGGATGATGGAGGCTATAAAGATAGCCGGCACATCCTTACTTTTCAGCATTATCATCGTCTATGCAGGTGTATACTTCGCCATCCTCATTTTTTCACCCATCTTCGTCAGATGGCTTGGTAAGCACAACTGGCCGACTGTCATAATGTTTACGATCGGCATTACTCTTGCGATCTATTTTGGTATGGAAGTGGGTCTGAAGATCCCCCTGCCAAGGAGCCCTCTGTACATGCAGGGTAAATTCTTCATATAAGAGGATATCGAGGGGAGCTTACCCGAAGGCAGTGTCCCGAACTCACAGCGGTATAGATACCGTACCAGGCAGGCACGGACGTGATCCCGCCGAAACAGGAGCTAAGCGGATAGCCAACGGGAAAGCAGTGAAAAATTTACGGCTTGAACGAATTGCATACAAGATTGATAACAATACGATTATTTATATGATTATTTATCATGACACCACAGATCGGGAGGTCTAGATGGAAACATTAGGTCACCTAATGATGGGGTTCGGGGTAGCTTTTCAGCCCCTGTCCCTCTTAATGATGGTTCTTGGTCTACTTTTGGGCCTTGCGGTTGGCGTTCTGCCCGGGCTGGGCGGTACCGCCGGAGTGGCCCTCCTGCTGCCGCTGACCGTTCTCGTCCCACCCAATGTCGCGATCATCTTCCTTGCGGCAATCTACTGGGGGGCCCTGTATGGGGGTGTTATAACCTCCATCCTGTTCGCCATTCCGGGGGAGCCGTGGTCGGTAGCCCTTATCTTCGATGGCTACCCTATGGCAAAGCAAGGCAAGGCGGGACTGGCCCTCTCCGCCGCGTTCCTTTCCTCCTTTGTCGGGATCATCGTCGCGGCTATTTTCTTCGTCGCCGCAGCCATGCCCCTGGCCCTTTTCGCCCTTAAGTTCGGTCCCCCGGAGATGTTCGCCATCATGCTGCTTGCCTTCAGTACCTTTGTGGGACTTGGAACTGGTCACCCCGCCAAGACCCTGGTGACCACCGCGTTCGGGCTCCTTCTCACCGTGGTGGGACTCGATATCGTGACGGGTCAGCCTCGCTTCACCCTTGGCACGATCACCTGGCTGAGCGGCTTCCACTTCGTTCCCGTTACTATCGGACTATTTGGTATCGGGGAGATCATGATCGATGGAGAAGACCGCTTCAACGCGGACGTAAAAGAGGTCATTCACGCCAAAGTGGGAATTAAGGACATGAAGGAAGGTGTGAAAGCCATATGGGCTTTCTTTCCCCAGACGATCGCCGCCTCTGTCATGGGTTTCTTCGTCGGCGTTCTTCCGGGTACGGGAGCTACACCCGCATCCTTCCTGGGCTACGGTCTTGCAAAACAGTACTCGAAGCACCCTGAACGATACGGTCACGGGGCCATCGAGGGTATCATCGCGCCCCAGGCGGCGGCGAACGCCGCCGGTACCGGTTCACTGCTCCCCATGATCTCTCTGGGCATCCCGGGATCGCCCACTGCGGCGGTTCTCCTGGCTGGCCTTTACATGTGGGGTCTATGGCCAGGCCCGCGGCTGTTCATAGAAGAGCCGGTCTTCGTGTGGGGCCTCATCGCCAGCCTGTTCCTGTCCGGTACTGTCTGCCTGATTATCTGCATGGTTGGAACGCCGTGGCTTGCGGCCATCATGAGGGTGCCGTGGGGCCTGCTGACGCCCGTCATCATCATCGCATGCTTCATCGGAAGCTTTGTCATGCGTAACATCTTTTTCGACATCTGGTCCACATTTGCTTTCGGTGTCATTGGGTATATCCTGAAGAAGCTGAAATACCCCCTTGCTCCATTGGCCGTAGCCCTTGTGCTCGGCGCCATGACCGAACGGTTCCTTCGCCAGTCCCTCATCATGGGAGACGGGAGCTTCGGCATCTTCTTCACCCGCACCATTTCGGTCTGGTTCATGGGAATCGCCATCTTCCTTTTCGCTTTCCCTGCTATGCAGGCCATCAAGGCCAAGATCAAGGCAGGCAAGGCGCAGGCCGCTTAACTATTATCGGTCTGTCGGGGCTGACCCCAACCAGGGGTCAGCCCCGATTGTTAATGCTGAGGTGGTTAAAGGAAACTCCGGGCGCCGGTAACGGTAGGCGCTCTATGGGAAAAATTTTGAAGCCGGAAAAAACAGCTGTGACACTGCATCATGATTAACCACTTATGGAGAAGCGGGCCGGGTAGATGGGTACCCTTGACCGTCCGACCGCTTCTTCTTTTTTTTAGAGGGGCACGATCATGAATGCCGGAAAGAGAATCCTGATAACGGGAGGCGCGGGTTCGTGCGGTGTTTTTCTGACCGACTCGTTTTTAGAACGAGGATACGAGGTCACTGTGATTGACAGGGATGTCGAATCCTTGAGATCGGTCGAGAAGGAGAATCTGAACCTGATCCAGGAACCCCTTGAGAACAGGGACGCGGTGAAAGAGGCAGTTAAGGGAGTTGACGCGGTAATTCACCTCGCATGGTCCTTCTCCTCCGACCCGATGGAGGTCCTTGAACAGGATCTGAAAGGCCATATCAACCTTCTTGAGGAGATGACCGAGCAGAAAACGGGGCACCTCATCTACACCAGTACAGCTGTTGTGTACGGGAAGCCCAGGTACTCCCCGATCGATGAGGATCATCCCCTTGTTGTGGAAGAGGCGAGGAAGCCTCTTTACGGCATCACAAAGGCAGCAGCAGAAAAACTCTGCCTGTTGTACTGGAAAGAGAGAGGGCTTCCGGCCACCGTGATCCGGTTCTGGTGGGCATACGGGGAAGACATAGGCGGCAGGCATTTAAGGCAAATGCTGCAGACCGCAGTCGACGGCGAGCCGCTCGAGTTCCCCGGCGATTCGGGAGGGAGTTTTCTCTACCTGGCCGATCTCTACCAAGGCGTAGAAAAGTGTCTTTTCAGGCCGGCCGCCTTCGGGCAGACCTTCAACCTGGGCACAGTCTATGTGACATGGGAAGAGGTGGCCGGTATTGTGAAAGATGTGACCGGTTCCATCTCTGAGATCAGGACCATCCCGGTAAGCGAATGGAGGGGCAGCGCATTTCTTGCTGACCCGTGGGAACTTGACGACAACCTGGCCAGGCAACTTGTAGATTATTCGCCGACTGACGCTAAAGAAGCGAAAATGTTACTGAAAAGCGCTATAACCAGACGCTGGACGAGCATGAAGAACATCTGAAGGTCGAGCTGAAAGCGATCCGGAAAAAGATGTGATAACCGGTTTATGACCGGCACACATTCATAACGTTTTATTCCCATGGAGGGGAGTTTTATGGAACCGATCCAGATCACTACAATCGTGATTTTCGCGATCACGATCTTTTTCGTCATCATACGCAAGATCGACACAGTGGTCGCGGCCCTGATCGGCGTCATCGCTATGGTGGTGGCAGGGAGCATGACTGAGGTCCAGGCCTTCCAGTTCGTGGACTGGAACGTCCTCATGATTCTGATAAGCGTCTGGCTGATCGCCGGGTACTTCGGTAAAACAGGTATTCCCGAATATCTTGGAGACCGCACCCTGCACTGGTCCAAAGGGAACATCCCACTGTTTGTGACCCTTATCGGTGTTCTTGCCGGTTTTGTCTCCATGTTCATAGACAACGTGGTTGTTGTTCTTATGCTGGCTCCTATCATCTTTCACATCCGCAAACTTTACGGTTTCAAGGCTACCGGTCCAATCCTGTTCATAGGTTTGTGCTCCAACTTCATGGGGACGGCGCTTCTCCTCGGCGATCTCCCACCCCAGATGCTCCACAGCGTCTCGGGTGTCGAGTTCGCCGGATTCATCTGGCATTCGGGGAGACCCTCGTCGTTCATCATCCTTACAGTGGTTTATCTCATAGTCTGCTTTCTCTTCTACTTCAAGTTCCGCAAGTCGGACCTTGCTATGTGCGTCCTCGATGAGGAGGCGGCACATGCGGCCATTGGTGAGACTGTTGAGCACATCAAGGACAAGAAGTTCGCCATCCTTGTGGTTGGCGGTTTCATCTTGACCATCATAGGCATGGCCTTGAGACAGTACCTGGGGGTCAAGCTTGGATTCATCGCCTTCTCGGGAGCCGTCTTTATGGTTCTTGCCATTGAGATCCTTAAAAAACCTCTCAATTTCGATGTTCCTGATCTTGAGCATATGCTGGCCGACATCGAGTGGAACGCTATCGCATTTTACGCAGCCCTGTTCGCCCTTGTGGGCGGCCTCGAGCACACCCACCTCCTCAAGATCGTGGCCGACTGGTTTGTTCCCTATATACAGGAAAGCCTCCTTGTCGGTACATCGGTCATGTTCTGGGTCACGGCATCCATCGTTGGAATTGTCGAACACGACGCTTTTATACTGACACTCCTTTACGTCATCAGGGATCTGGGTGAGACAATGGATATAAATGTTTGGCCCTATTACTGGGGTCTTGTCTGGTCAGGGACGCTTGGAAGCAACCTTACCATCGCCGGAGCCCCGGCCCTCTACGTCGCCCTGACCATGGGTGAAAAAGAGGACGGGGAGAAGTTCTCCCTGAAGGAGTTCTTCTCCTACACAGTGCCCTACGTCATCGCTTCCCTGGTGCTAGCCTACGTTCTGATGGTCCTCATCTGGGTTCTGCCCTTCATGAAATGACGGCTGCTGATGACGAGGTAATCTTGATAGGGTCGCAAAAAGTCCATTCGTGGCTTTTTGCTCCACTTAAAAGCGAAAAGTGTCATTTTCGCTTTCCTCACAAATCAATGACTTACGATGCCGGTCATTGATTTGGGCGCCCCGCCCGGGGCGCGTTGATGATTTGTATCGAAGTCATCAATCTTAGGAGGACAAAAAGGGGCGCGGTGGCGCTATAATTTAACTTAAGAGAAGGAAAGGTGGCCGTCATCAGGAGTGCAATGCCTGGGGATTTACGGGGACTGGAATGGATCATCTGGACATTTAACAGCAACGACGCCTCGATTGGAGTTTGAAAAATGAGCACACAGAGAATAGCAGCGCTTGAAGGGCGGATCACGGAGGAGATGCGGCATGTTGCCGCTGAGGAAAACCTGAGTATCGAAGAGGTGTGTACCTCCCTGGCAAGCGGCGAATCGGTCATACCGGCCAATCCTGCCCATAAATCCTTAAAGCCCAAAGGCATAGGGAAACCTTTTTCTATAAAGGTCAACGCCAATATCGGCACGAGTCTGGCCTGCAATGACCCTGAGTTGGAACTTGCAAAGCTCGAGGCGGCCATTGATGCCGGAGCAGACGCAGTGATGGATCTTTCCACCGGCGAGGGCGCTGGAGAACTGAGAAGGGAGATCCTTGAAAAGTCCACCATACCCGTAGGCACCGTGCCTATGTATGACGCGGCGCTGCACGCGTATGAAAAAAAAGGCGACCCGACTCTGTTTAGCCCGGACGAACTGCTTGAAGCCATCACCCGGCACGCCGAGGAGGGGATCGATTTTGTTACAGTACACTGTGGCGTGACACGTTCCTGTGTAGAGAAGGTGCGCAGTTCCGGAAGAGTGACGCGCATCGTCAGTCGAGGGGGGTCCTTTCTCGCGGCGTGGATGGAAAGGGAGGGGGAGGAGAACCCGCTTTACACCCGTTACGACGAACTGCTTGAGATCCTCAAAAAACATGATGTGACCATCAGTCTCGGGGACGGGCTCCGGCCCGGATGCGGGGCGGATGCCACCGACCCCGCCCAGCTCGAGGAACTGGTCACGCTCGGTGAACTTACCCTGCGGGCGTGGGAAGCAGGTGTGCAGGTCATGGTGGAGGGGCCCGGACATGTCCCCCTCAACCAGGTGCAGGCCAACGTTGTTCTCCAGAAGAGGCTTTGCCACGGAGCCCCCTTCTACGTGCTGGGGCCGCTGGTGACCGATATCGGTGCCGGTTACGATCACATCACGGGGGCCATAGGTGGCGCTCTCGCAGGCATGGCGGGAGCCGATTTTCTGTGCTACGTTACCCCGGCAGAGCACCTTTCCCTGCCGGATCTGGATGATGTCCGGAGAGGGGTCATCGCCAGCAGGATCGCGGGGCATGCAGTGGATATCGCGAGGGGGAACCAGGCGGCTATTAACAGGGACCTTGAGATGTCCCGATGCCGGGCCGCGCTGGACTGGAAAGGCCAGATCGCCAACGCCCTGGATCCGGTGGAGGTCAAAAGGAGGCTGGCCGACAGACAGAACCTGGATGATGTCTGCTCCATGTGCGACAAGCTTTGTGCCATGAAAGTCTTCAGCTAGGAGCCTGTCGGAAAACCCTCCAAAAGGCTCCTGGAAATGGTTTGTCGGATAGTGCATAATCAGTCCTGAAAAAACGTGCAAACAAAGGTAAAAAACATTTTCCGCCAGACCGTATTTAGCAGCGTGATGAGAAACCCCTCACACTGCTACACGGCTGATCCAAAGAAAATAGATACGCTGCCTGGAACCGGGGTGCCTGACGGCTCTCACGGGACTTTTATAATATAAAAAGCATTAAAATATTAAAGGGTTAGGGAGGTCGCGTATGTCCAAAAGGAAGCATGTCTACTATTTCGGAGATGGAAAGGCTGACGGCACCGGGAAGATGAAGGATCTGCTCGGTGGGAAGGGAGCCGGTCTGGCCAACATGGTGAATTTGAAATTCCCGGTTCCCGCCGGTTTCACCATCACCACGGAAGCCTGCAACTCCTATTTTGCCGGTAAAAAGAGGTACCCGGCCGGGATGTGGGAACAGGTCCTGGCCAACCTGAAGAAAGTGGAGAAGTCCATGGGGGCCAAACTTGGGGATGCAAAGAACCCTCTTCTGCTTTCCGTCCGTTCAGGATCGAAGTTCTCCATGCCGGGGATGATGGACACGGTCCTGAATCTCGGACTTAACGACACGACGCTCAAGGCTCTAATCGAAAAGACCGGCAACGAACGTTTCGCCCTTGATACCTACAGGAGGCTCATCACCATGTTCGGCAGCACCGTCATGGGCGTGGACAGGATGGTCTTCGAGAAGGTCCTTGAGGCCATGAAGAAGAAAAAAGGTGTCGTGGAAGACACTGAACTTACTACCGACGACATGCGTGTGCTCGTGGAAAAATTCAAGATCATCTACAAGAATGAGACCGGGAAGGCCTTTCCAAAGGATCCTCTGCAGCAGCTCAAGCTGGCAATCAATGCAGTCTTTGACTCCTGGTTCGGTGACAGGGCCGTGACCTACAGGAATCTGAACAACATCGACCACGACCTCGGGACCGGGTGCAACGTGCAGGCCATGGTTTTCGGCAACATGGGAAAGAACTCAGGTACGGGCGTAGGCTTTACCCGCGATCCTTCCACCGGAAAGAAGAAGTTCTTCGCCGAATACCTCATCAACGCCCAGGGTGAGGATGTGGTTGCCGGTATAAGGACGCCTCTTCACATCAACGAGATGAAGAGAAAGGTGCCGGCTGCCTACAAGGAACTGGAGCGGATCTACAATAAGCTGGAAAAGCATTACAAGGATATGCAGGATATCGAATTCACCGTCCAGGACGGGAAGCTTTACATGCTCCAGACCAGGGTCGGCAAACGCACCGGGGCTGCCTCGCTTAAGATAGCAATTGACTTGGTGAAAGAGGGGCTCATCGATAAAAAAGAGGCCGTCATGAGGATCGATCCTGACCAGCTCGAGCAGCTCATGCATCCCCGTATCGATCCAAAAATAGAGTATACGGCTTTAGCAAAAGGACTGCCGGCCTCGCCGGGCGCCGCCGTTGGAAAAGTTGTGTTCTCGGCCCAGGACGCGGAAAAAGCTGCCGCCAAAGGGGAAGGCGTGATCCTGGTCAGGCCCGAGACATCCCCCGAGGACATCGGTGGGATGGATGCGGCCGAGGGAATCCTGACAGCGAGGGGCGGCATGACCTCCCACGCAGCGGTTGTCGCACGAGGCATGGGGAAATGCTGTATCGCCGGCTGCACAGCAATCAACATCGAAGAGAAGAAAAAGTCGTTCTGGGTTGGTTCGACCACAGTCAGGGAAGGCGACATCATCACCTTAAACGGCACGACCGGTGAAGTCATCGTCGGCGCTGTTCCACTGGTTCAGCCTGAAATGACCGGTGATTTCAACACCATTTTGAAGTGGGCCGACGAGTTCAGGGAAATGGGCATTAGAGCAAACGCTGATACGCCCGCCGACGCGCGGGCCGCACTCAAGTTCGGCGCCGAGGGTATCGGCCTAGTACGCACCGAACACATGTTCTTCGAAGGGGACAGGATCAAGGCCGTTCGGGAGATGATCCTCGCCGATGACGAGACGGGCCGCAGGGCTGCTCTCAAGAAAATCCTACCCATGCAGAGGTCCGATTTTGCCGCCATCTACAAGATCATGAACGGCAAGCCGGTGACCATCAGGCTCCTGGATCCACCGCTGCACGAATTCCTGCCCAAAACCGACGCGGAACTCAGGGAGATCGCCAGGGATCTGGGTGTTTCCTTCAAGAAGATCCAGGCCAGGAACAAGGCGCTTCATGAGTTCAACCCCATGCTGGGACACAGGGGATGCAGACTCGCCATAACTTATCCTGAGATCTACGAGATGCAGGTGCAGGCCATCATGGAGGCCGCCTGCCAGGTGGCCAAGAAGGGCGTCAAGGCCATCCCGGAGATCATGATCCCCCTCATCGCCGACGTCAAGGAGCTGACGGTGTTGCGGGAGATGACCATCAGGATCGCCACCGCAGTAGAGAAGCGTTACAAGATCAAGATCCCTTATGATGTTGGTACGATGATCGAGATCGCGAGGGCAGCCCTGTTGGCCCACGAGATTGCTCCGGAAGCCGATTTCTACTCATTCGGGACCAACGACCTGACGCAGACCCTTTATGGGCTGTCCCGTGACGACGCTGGTCGATTCCTGCCTTTTTACGTTGAGCAGGGCATTTTCGAAGTCGACCCCTTCATATCTATCGACAAGAAGGGCGTAGGCTTGCTCATGAGGATGGCCATCGACAGCAGCAGGAAGATCAAAAAGAACATGAAAATGGGGATCTGCGGCGAACAGCTGGATCCGGAATCGGTGGAGTTCTGTGACGAGATCGGACTCACCTACGTGAGCGGTTCCCCCTTCAGGCTGCCTGTCGCACGTCTTGCGGCGGCCCAGGCCACCTTGAAAAAGAAGGGGAAGAAGAAGTCCGGCAGTATGGCTTAAGAGTATATTTTAATAATCAGGCACGTATTCAAAGGCGCCCCCTGATGTGAGGGGGCGCCTTTTTTTATGACAATCCCCGAATTATAACTATCTACAAAATCGATGTATTTCACCACAGAGTCACAGAGGGCACAAAGGAAAACTTAAATCTGGGAAAGACTAACCCACCCAGCCGTCATTCCGGACACGACAGAGTCGTGATCCGGAATCCATCTCCTTTTGCCTGCCAGCCGAAGTCGACAAATGAACGAAGCGATCCCTGGATAAATTCTTTTTTACCACCCGTTCGTCACTTACTACCGGAATGTGACTCACTGGAGACACTGAGAAAGGCGGAGGAGGCCTAAAAACAGGGCCTAAACGATCGTCATTCCAGACACGACCTCAAAATAATCCTGTTCCATACTCTTCCCCTCCCTTGAGGGGAGGGGATTGAGGGGAGGGTGAAACAAACGTCGAGATCCGGAATCCACTTTTCGCTTTTAAGTTGAGCAAAAAGCCACGAATGGACTTTTTGCGACCCTATCATAGTTGCGGACTACCAAATATCACTTAAACTTTAGGTAACCCCCAACCAAAACTTCAAAGGAGGTCGTATGTACAAGAACATTCTCATTCCGACAGACGGTGTCAGAACATGCGGGAGCGCCATTTCTCACGGAGTTGAGCTGGCAAAAACCATCGGTGCCAAGGTGACGGCCCTTCACACAACACCCAAACTCTCCCCCCACGAGATATTGGAGATCTATCACCCCAGCGAACTGGTTGGTGGGCGTGATGCCGAAAAAGCCCAGGCGGCCATGGCTCATATCGAGGAACTGCACAAAGACATTGCGGACCAGTCACTGGCGGCCATCGAGAAGCTTGCCGATGAAATGGGCGTTACCTGTGAGGCAGTCTATGTGGCTGGAAAAAACCCTGCTGATGGAATTATGGAGACGGCCGAGGGGAAGAACTGCGACCTTATCTATATGTCTTCCCACAGTGCATTGGGCTTGAGGGGCGCCATATTAGGAACTGTAACCACAAAGGTGCTTTCCCACTCTCAGGTTCCTGTCCTTGTGCAGAAGTGCGAGCACTAACGTAGACTCGAAGC
>SDBS01004421.1_pt1 | contig 13763 bp, 15 predicted proteins | sample 2277091 | NCBI WGS metagenome assembly SDBS01 (sample SAMN10404972, study PRJNA504765) | marine sediment metagenome | isolation source: marine sediment core GS10_PC15, 163 cmbsf | place: Arctic Ocean: Southern Knipovich Ridge | collected 2010
GTCGTTGAGGTGGATTTGGTTTATTCATCAAAGGCGGAGGGGTACAAGGGTTCGTTATTTTTCTCAGGAGTTTATGGATAAATGGATTCGGTTGATTTTTCATAAGTTGGGGAATCTGAGAGATATAAGGAACCGGAGGATTCTTGTGAATTACTTAAATTTCTATTATTTTTAGATTCAGATTCAAAACCCGGCACTTTTTTGTTGTAATCGGACCAGTTGGGCAGTTTTTTGCGCTGAGATTGAAAAAGCGGGGGGAATGGCTTCATGAAAAATTCAACGGATGCAGGACCGCTCTCAAACCAGCACGTATGATCGGGCAGAAAAGACAAAAACCGCTGAAATTTCGGATCTTGGGTGAATAATCCGGCACTTTCCTGCGAAATTCTGAAAAAAACTCGTGTTCCCACCTGATTTCTAATGGAATCAAGCATTTTAAACGGATTTTGGTCCGCAAATATTGCCCCGGTTCCTGTGTTTGCCAGTTCATTAATGATTCTTTCGAGTTGCGAATCGATTTGGTATTGTCCGATATTATCCGAGTCGTAAAAGTCCTGCGTTTTCGGTTTGTAGAAGAGTATATGGGCTTCGTCGCATATGAACAATCTTTTTAATTGTTTATCCCGAGATGGCTCACTGTATGCACGTATCATTTGAAATATAGCAAGTACCAAGAATCTTTTTTCGTGGATATTGAATTTTCTGAGATCGAGAAAGATTTTCCGACCTCGCCCGCCTATTCCGTAAAGCCACTGCATGAACCATTCCGGCATTTTTTCATTCCCCTCAACTGCGTCTAAAAATCTCTTGTTGCCGAGAAAAGCTTCAATTCGCTGCTTTGTAGCTTGCCAGATATCACCTTGAGATTCCCCGTATTGATTTTCAGGTTTTTTAAGGTAGTTGAGTATGCCCATGAGGAAATTTTCAAACCTTCTGGGTATTTTTTGCCGATTTTTTTGGATTTCAGTTAAGTAATTGATAATGTATCTTTTACCGTTATCGAGTAAACCCAATGCACTCGCTATGTATGCAGCAGTGCTCTCAATAGTTTGGTTGTTATTCTTGTCCGCAAATATCCACGACACTCCGAATTTTGGATCGTCAAATCCCGTTATAATATCAACATTGAAATTTTCTAGTTCCAGTTCATCCTTCATGCTGAAAATTAGTTGGCTGACATTTGGGTATTTCTGGTCTATGAGATACAGCATGTTTGAAATAAAGACGGTTTTACCTGTTCGAGTTAGCCCGAAAACGACCATGGATTGCCGGAGCGTATCGACAAGCAATTCGGCATCAATGACTGTTTCAACTCCTTGATTGATGTATTTTCCGATTGTAATAGCCCTTATGTTCCTATCCCGTGAGTATGGGATCTAACAGATCCTCTACCAGGTGAACCCTCTGCATCAACTAGTGGTATTGTATTTATATTTGGTTTTCTGATAATTTTTATTACTGTTTTTAGTATTTTGACATTCATCAAGACGGGAAGTCAATTTGCATATAAAAGAATTTTAAATAATGAGAATCGGAAAAATATTGTCAATAAAATATTTCAGTATCCGGGAATTCATCATAACGAATTACTCCGGACGACTGAACTACAGCCGGGACAACTTCAATGGCATCTGAATAAACTCATGGAAAATGAAATTATAAGGAAGGATAAAATTGAGCATTTTGCAGTATATTTTCCGATGAATATGAAAGTTCCCGCCAATAGCGATTATTTTTTCCTTAAAAAATCAAAAGTAACCTTTACAATATTAAAACACATTGAGGAGAATTCTGGAATTTATCAAAGTAAAATAGGGCATGATTTGAATTTAAAAAGAAACACCGTAAAATACCACATAGATAAACTGTTGCAAAAGAATTTTATTTCTTTTGCCCAAATTGGACGTAAAAAGCACCTTTACTCATCCAAAACAAATGAAGTTTAGCGTATCGGTTACATGATATTCAATGACTTGTTTTCCTGTTGGAGAAAATACACCAGTCAAACAACCATTCAAAAAAAATTAATGGACGAATTACAAAAAGCCAATCGCGTAAAAATGGATTGGATTCCGATTATAATCCCGATGATACTTAATATAGAAATTTTCAGAGTTTTATGCCTTAAATGGGAAGATTTTTCAATATTTTTGGTCTCATTGTATGAACTATATTAAATCTCCTAAATTCTGCTTTATTTCAAAATTCCGTTTTAAACCCCTGTAAAAAAAGTAAAATCCCATAATTTCTGCACATTTGGAAAATAAGGCCAATATTAAAACATTGCCTATGTAATCATCTCTTATAATAATATAAGCAAACGAAGAATGTATGACGCTTTTGAAATCATCTGGGGATAAATTTTCATCGATAATCTTCGCTATGGTTTATATAAGTTTTTACTTAACATGACTGAAAACATTTCAAATTTAAGGTATGCGGATGACATTTTCTTTCGGGATTTAGCAAAAAGGATAAATAAAACAATGATTAAAACTCACAAATATTATTTCTTTTCTGGAAAACTAGAGTAAATTAAACTCTGCTTTTGATTTATTGCTTCGGGGGTTAATTGATGACGGTTTTGAAAAACACTAAAAGTATCTGATAAATTCTTTAATTTTAAAACCTTATCCGGACAGATAACCACACAATGCATGCATTTGAGACATTTTGTGAGATCAATTTCTCCTGACTCGGCTTTCATCGCTTGAGTAGGGCACTCTATTTCACATTTTAGACACATACTACAGGATTGTCCTACCCGAAAAGGATGAAAAGGACTTCTCTGGTTATTTTTCTTTAATAATTGTGGGCGATATTGAAATTCATCTAAGTTAATTTGAAAATGTTGATTTTTGTTATTAAATAATTCAATAGCTTTTTCACTAAATTCATCAGCGACTTGGAAATCGGCTTCATTAGGACGATCTCCACATTGATTCCAGCCTGGTGCGACATTAAATGAATGTTTCCCTAAATATTCACTTGATAACACCAGTCGAAAATTAGCCTTCTTAAGTAGGTAAGATGTGATTTGGTTAGCATTTTCTAATAATCTTCCTCCGTAAGTGAAAAACATTGCACAAGGAATGCTTTCTCCATCTTGTTGCTCAAGCCAGTGTTCTGCAACTGAAGGAAGACGTCCTCCAAATACCGGAAATCCAAAAAAGCATCCATCATAGTCTTTATATAAGATTTCCATTTTTTGGTTCCAAGGATAGAGGATATTTAGTATTTCCACTTCATAATTTCTTTGCTCAAGTGATCGTTGGATTTTTTGGGCAATAATATGGGTTATACCTGTAGCAGAGCAATAAAAAATACCGAATTTCATATCTGCTTAAGTAGATAATGTATGAAATTAATTCTTTTCGGCTATTTTAATTTATTAAGTCTTTTTAATGCAAAATATTAATATGTAGAATTTGGTTTATTATTGAATGTAAATAGTGAAATTTGTCTATCCTCTGTATGTCGAAAATCCAAAATGTAAAAAGTTGTGTTCAGAGAAAGAAATAAAACGTATTTTATTGAAACCTTTTCATCGATAAATTCAAAATCCAAACCCATTACATAAGTATTTAAAGTTAACTTGGTATACGACACACAATAATAATGATGAAAATAAAGATTAAGAAAGGAAAAATAAGGGATCTTGAAACCGATCTTTTAATAATTGAAAAAACCATTGACAATCAAGATTTCAACGAAGCCCACCAAAAACTGATGGATCTTCACCAAGAATTCGAATTAATGGGGTATAAGGATCATTCTCAGAAAATTGAAAACTTAATGAAGTCCTGCATAATAAATTCTGATTTCTTAGAACAGAGAAAGACCCTGGTGGATAAGTTCGATAAAGGAGAGATCGAATCTGCATACAAAGGTTTAGTGGAATTATTAAAGGAGGTTAATAAACAGGAATATTCCAATTGGATTGACCCCGCAGTTACCTCTGAGGTAGCTGATTCTCTTAAAATGGTTGCGGGTAACCATTAATCCCTACTTCAATGTATAAAAAAGTAAAAATAATTTATCTGCGAAAAATTCAAGGGAATGTATCTTAAAAAAACAATAAAATTGATTTCAATAATATGGTGCGGAAACGTGAATGAAAAAAAAAACTTAGAAAATTTTGGTTCTAAATCAATAGCTGATAAACAAGATGAAAAAGGTAAAACCCCCCAAAAAAATAAGTTGAAATCATTACTAATTCTTTCGATCATTTCCTTAATTCCGATAGGAATCTTCACTGGTTTTTATATAAATCCCCCCTCAATTCCTACCTATATAGACACAACAGGGTCTGTTAGGGATGTGTTCGCTTCAGGTGATTATGTGTATGTGGCAGATGGAGGTAGTGGATTGGCGATTATCGATGTATCTAATCCATTATATCCGGGACCTCCATCATACAGAGACACAATAGGAAATGCTCGTGATGTGTTCGTTTCAGGCGATTATGCATATGTGGCTGACAGCAGTAGTGGATTGGCGATTATTGATTTATCAAAACCCCTAAATCTGGAGATTCCATCGGGCATAGACACAAAAGGTGATGCTTATGATAGTTTTCCTTCATACATGGACACAAGAGGTGATGCTTGTGGTGTTTATGTTTCGGGTGATTATGCATATGTGGCAGATGGCTATTTTCGCGAATTGGCTATTATCGATGTATCAAATCCCCTAAATCCAGGGGCTCCAGTATACAGAAACACAACAGATTATGTTTGGGATGTGTTTGTATCAGGTAGTTATGCATATATTGCAAATTCAGATAGCGGATTGGGGATTATTGATATATCTGATCCTCTGAATCCTGGGGTTCCAGTATATATGAACACAAAGGGTGGGGCTAGGGATGTGTTCGTTTTAGGTGATTATGCATATTTGGCTGACAGTAGTAGTGGATTAGCTATTATTGATGTATCCGATCCCTTAAATCCGGGAACTCCATCGTACATGGACACAACAGGCGATGCTAGGGGTGTGTTTGTGTCAGGTGATTATGCGTATGTGACAGATAGGAAAAGAGGATTGGCGATTATCGACGTATCTAATCCCTTAAATCCGGGAGTCCCATCATATGCAGACACATCAGGCAATGTCGACGGTGTGTTCGTTTTAGGTGATTATGCGTATGTGACAGATAGTAAAAGAGGATTGGCGATTATTGATCTTGCTACATATAACTTGAACCGAACCCTTATATTAGTCGGATTGATCCTATCCGCTGTTATAGGAGTAATATTCAACACTATCACTGTGTATAATAAGTGGAAAATAGAAAAAATTAAAAAGGAAAAAATTTTGGCTTTAAATCAATCGCTCCCGCAATCCAAGTTAAAATTTAAAAAAAAATACAACATATTAAAGATGAAATACTTGAAATTATATTCAGCAAAGAAATACTTGAAATTATACTCAATTTTTTTAATTTTTGCAATTATTTCAACTGGAATCTTAACTGCACTTTATTTATCCTCCACCTCGACCCCTATTTCCATAGACGCCTCAGGTGAAACGAGGCGCGTATTCGTATCAGGGGATTATGCTTATATGTCAAGTGGAGATCATGGTTTGACGATAATTAACGTATCCAACCCCTTAAATCCGGTGGGTCCAAAATACATTGACACTACAGGCTATGCAGTTGATGTGTTCGTATCGGGTGATTATGCATATATAGCAGATAGAGAAAGCGGATTGGCGATTATTGATATATCCAATCCCTTAAATCCTGGGACTCCATCATACATAAATACTACAGGTGAAACGCGGAGCGTATTCGTATTAGACGATTATGCTTATTTGACAAACGAATCTAGCGGATTGACAATTTTTAATGTATCCGATCCTTTAAACCCTGGGGCTCCATCGTACATGGACACAACAGGAGATACTTGGGATGTGTTCGTTTCAGGTGATTATGCATATGTAGCAGATGGTGCAAGTGGATTGGCGATTATCGATGTATCCGATCCATTGAATCCGGGGAGTCCATTGTATATCAACACAACAGGTGAAGCTACTAATGGGGCTCATGATGTGTTCGTGTCAGGTGATTATGCATATGTAGCAGATACTGAATGCGGATTGGTGATTATTGATATATCCGATCCCTTAAATCCGGGGACTCCATCTTGTGTAGACACACAAGGTTCTCCTCATCGAGTGTTCGTATCAGGTGATTACGCGTATGTAACGGAAGTTGAAGATGGATTGGAGATTATTGACGTGTCAGATCCCTTAAATCCGAAGATCCCATTGCAAATAGGTATACAAGGCCGTGTTTATGACGTGTTCGTATCAGGTGATTATGCTTATGTGGTAGCTTGGCGAATGTTATGGAGGCATTTCGACGGTACTTTAGAGATTATTGACGTGTCCGATAAATATAATGAAATTGCATTATATAACTTGAATCGAAAAATCATTTTAGTCGGATTGGTGATTTCCATGATATTTGCAGCACTGATGATTTTTTTGATTTCTTTTTCGCTTATCTCATATAGACTTTCGAAAAATTTGCCCTCCAATGTTATCTGATACAATAATTACTGGTAATCATGGTGAAAAAACAGTGAATGAAGAAAAAAATAAGGAAAATTTCGAATCTCAGTCTATAACAGATAAAACGAACAGAAAAGGGAGAAGATCAATAAGGAAACATTTGAAATTTTACTCCATCCTTTTTATTTCTGCAATTATCTCAGCGGGAACCTTAACTGCACTTTTTTTTAATCCCTCCCTCAAATCTTACCTATATAGACACAACGGGTTGGAGTAATGACGTGTTTGTTTCAGGTGATTATGCGTATGTGGCAGATTGGGATAGAGGATTGGCGATTATTGATGTATCCGATCCCTTAAATCCGGGAGATCCATCGTACATAGGCACAGAGGGATTTGCTTTTAGTGTATTCGTATCAGATGATTTTGCATATGTGATATGTAATGAGAGCGGATTGGCGATTATTGATATCTCCGATCCCTTAAATCCAGGAGATCCATCTTACATAGACACAATGCATTTTGCTTCTTGTGTATTCGTATCGGGTGATTATGCATATGTGACAGATTATGAAAGCGGATTGGCGATTATCGATGTATCTGATCCTTTAAATCCAGGGATTCCATTGTACATATACACAGCAAGTGAAGATATTAGTGCGGTTAAGGATGTGTTCGTGTCAGGTGATTATGCGTATATACCAAGTTTTGTTGACGGATTGGTGATTATTGATGTATCAGATCCTTTAAATCCTGGAGATCCATCGTACATAGACATACAAGGTCATGCCGTGCGCGTGTTCGTATCAGGGGATTATGTGTATATAACGGAAAGTGAAAACGAATTAGTGATTATTGACGTGTCCGATCCCTTAAATCCGGGAGCTCCATCTTACATAGACACACAAGGTTATCCTGAGCGCGTGTTCGTATCAGGGGATAATACCTATGTAACGGAAGGTGAACGCGGATTGGTGATTATTGACGTGTCCGATCCCTTAAATACAGGGACTCCATTGCGCATAGACACGATAGGTAGGGCTATTGATGTGTTCGTATCGGGTGATTATGCGTATGTGGCAGATGGTAAAAGCGGATTGGCGATTATCGATGTTTCCGACATTTTCAAAGAAATCGTAGCATATAACTTGAATCGAAAAATTATTTTAGTTGGATTGGTAACTTCAATGTTATTTGCAACACTGATAATATTCTTGATTTCTTTTTCGCTTATCTCATATAAACTTTCGAAAAATTTGCCCTCTAGATCCGAGGTTATCTGATACAATAATTAGTTGTAATGTTTTTGTTGTTGTTGCTGTGATTATTTACATATTCTAAGACCGAAGAAAAGTCTAAAGTAAAATTCTTTTTTTGAGATAATAACTCATTCGAAATATCTTTTCTGGATGAAAAATTCAACTGGATCTTAATACACCTTATACAAACCAATCATAAGGAAACAATATCCCTGCAATCCAAACCAAACCTCCAATCGTCAAAGCTACCCTAATTATTCGTCTAAATAATATCTTATTTTTGCAATCGGGGCAAAAAATCCTATTAGCCGGTGAGGAGATTTTATTATTATGATATTTAGTGTGTTTAAAGCAGATATCAACACCACACCTAATGCATTTATTTTCCGGTGTTTCGGCGCAATATTTACAAGTGGATATGGATCCGTCTTGTTTTCGTTCAATTTTCTCTTTTTTCCTCTTTCTTTTTACGCTGTTCCAATTCTTAGTTGACCACATTTTATTATAAATTCGCAGATAAGTTTTATTGATTTTTAATATTTTTATTTATATTTCAAACATGCTATAGGGTATTGGTAACAAGATTAATTCAAGTAATTGCATTCTTTCTGAATTGATTTCGATCTACATTATTAATTTATTAATGACTTTTTAGTTTTGAATTTTCCAATAAATAGGCCGATCATACCTCCACTAATTCCTCCTAATAATACTGCTGTTATAAATCTCACAAACATGAAAAATGGATCCCACTGCCACACGTTTATAAGTCCTATTATTAATCCTATGCAAATTCCGATTACAACTCCGTTTCGGAATATTTCTCTTGTTGGATAGGTTTTATTAATCTTATAATGCTTAATAACACGTTCAATTATTGCTGCTGTTATTGCTGAGATGATCGGTCCGTAAGGCCAGTAAAGTAACCAACACCCCAGAGAGAATCCAATAATTGGTCCTATACAAACTCCGATGTTTCTTTTTTTCACGAATATCTTAATTTCTGGTTTATCATTTAAAATTGATTTATCCCCTAATTTTCTAAATACTGGGAGTTCTAATGTTATATACAATATCGCAGGAATACCAGTTAATAATCCTAAAAGAATCAACGATGAAGACAAAAATTCACCCCACGTATCAGGAGTTTCATCGGATGTTATGATTATTCCGCTTTCAGTTACATTCATATAAGTTTTGTAATATTGAATAATGCCTTCAGATCCACCCTTGTTGAATTCCACCCAAAAATGGTAAATTCCATTGGGGAGTTCGGTTATATTTCTTGAATCAATTCTAATTCCGACTCTTTCCGAAAAAATCTGGTTTCCAGGCATGGAGAAATGAGGAATAGGCATTATGGGCCAAATAGTATTGGTTACAGGTTCCCCTATTAAAAAAGTTTCATTTTCAATTAAATATTCCGTTCTGGGTCTTAAATAATCTCCTGTGTAGGAATCCAATAGGGGAAATGGGTTATTAGTCCAAATTTCACATTGGAGATCGAATATTATTAGGGTATAATTATCTTCCGTAATATTCTCAAATTCCCAAGTAATATTTTGAGAGATACGACTTTGAGATATTAAGGCAGGATTTCCGGCGAGGACAATGTTAGATCCTAACACCCAAGACAAAATAATCACAATCAGAGATATTTTGACAGCTTTATCGGATTTAATCACATTCGTATTTACTCCCTATTAACAAGTAGATTCATTACGCTTAAAATTATTTCCAGAGTTTTAATTCTGAAGATTTTCTTTTGATGTAATAAAGATAAAAAGAGATTATTCCAAATACTGATCCTACAAGCGCTAATACAGATAAAAATAAAGCAGGTAAAGGATTAACCTCTTCATATTCGATAAAACCACCACTTATTGCATAAAAAACATACAAAACAAAACTGAAATGAAACAAGAAACCAATCCTAATTTCTTTCTTACGCAATGATGAAATTAGGTAAATCCCCGATAGGAGATATATTGAAGCTCCGATTAATATTATGAAATTTGGTAATCCAAATTTTCCACTCCCGATTATTATTCCGTAATATATTAAGCCCAAGATCCCGCTAAAGATTATTATTCCAAAATAGAGATAATAATATTTCAATTTTTTTTCCATAATTACAACTTCTAATAAACTTTCTTTTACACATTAAAAAATATTTCTTACGATTTTGTTTAAGGACTCAAGTGACTTACAAACTTAAGAATGTTAAAGAGATTTATTTATACCATTTTTCTTCTGTAGAAATAAGCTTCGTCCATAGTTAGCGTAATGAAAAACAGAGTATAACAGAATCAGAGGTAGTAAAAAGAAAAAATAAGGCATCATCGCTAAAATCCCACCATAATAGAAATTAATATTTAGAAGACTCGTCCCAATTGATAACACTGTAGCACCAGTATATAGAATATATCCGATCCCGCCTAAAAAAAATAAACTTGATCCCATCTTTCTAACTTTATCAGAAAGGTTAGTTCTATCGTGAAATATTTCGTTTTAGAAGAAATTTCCATTTTATATGTGACTTTTTCAGATGGTAATGTATAATAATCGTCATTTATTCTATCAGAAAAATCACTTGTTAAGATTACATTGTCTTTGGTTAAATCTATTAAACATCTCTTAATTGTTTCTTTATTTATATTGGATAAAATTCCCGAATATTCCAATAAACTATGGACTTCTCTAGCCCTAAACGACCTCTTGAATAGGGGGATTATCTTTTTAATACCTTCTAAAATAGTAATATCCTTCATTTTTTTATCTTATAGAATTATTATGACTATTGCATTATAAAAAACATAGACAAGTTCTACACAAACTGCTAATAGTAGCGGTAAAATATTGGGGTGATTAATTAACATTAATATCTTTTTTTCTTCAAATTTTGACCAATTCAATTTTTTTTGTACATTGTGTTATAGTCTGGATAAATCCAAGAAATAGTAAATTAAACCTTCATATCCATCACCACTTCTCTTCTTAATTCCGTTTGGTAAGATTCCAAATTGATGGAAACCCAATTTCTCATAAAATTTTCGGGCACGTTCATTGCTTTCCCAAGTTTCAACCAACATGAGCCTTCCAGAATGGTTTTTTGCCCACTGACAAGCAAAATCCATTAATAATTGACTTAGACCTGTTCTGCGATATTTTTCAGCGGTCACCACAGAAAAAAGAGTATATTTATCATTGATTAAGGGTCCGAGACTTCCTTCTAATGTTGCAGTTGCATATAGTTCTCCGTTAATTTCCGCCACTAAACGGACTCGAATAACATGAGAATCATGAAACCAAGCATCTCCCGCTCGAAGTTCAGAGATTCCTGCCTTAGAATTCATTTTATCAAAAAGATATTTCACCATTTTTGGTGGATCATTTTCAAAATTATATTCACGGAGTAAAAGGTCAGTATCGTTAAATCTGATAATTTTTTTCATTTGTATTACTTCACCGTTAAGAAATTTCTTAATACCGGAAATCTCATGGATATTAAAATTGCACATAAAAGAAGAAAAAAGCGATACTTTGATCCGTTTTTTTCTTTTTTTTCACTATCCCCATCCAATTCCATCATATTTTTGTCAATTTTATTTTTTTCATTGTATCCCTTATCTTCTAATTGTGAATTTAAAATATAAAAATTAAGGTATGTTTTTTGTACATTTTTTAATTATTGATTTTGTAGTATATAATTGAAAATCCGTTAATTTTCTAATGTAGAGCGATCTTTCAATTAGTTGGAATATTTTTCATTAAATTGTAATCCTTCCGATAAAGCTTCTATAAATGTGAGACTTTCGTTTAGTTATTGTATATTTTTTTAAAATTATGGCTAGGTTAGACTAAATGAAGTGGTCAAACAGAATTTTTGCGAATATTTTGGGTATATTTCTTGTCATTGGTTTTTTTTCTTTTTTTTATCAATTTGGTGGGAGTTCCTTTCAACCTTTTGTGAAAGAAACCGAATTAGAAAGCCATGATAATGCGCGGGATGTGATTAGTACTCCATCAGGTGGAGTTTATACGGGAGGTTCCAGTTTTTCTAAATCAAATGTTATATCATGGGATGATGAAGGGGGGTTAAATTGGGAAAAATTTATTGAAATTATACCGTATTGGGAAGGAGAAACTGAAGGTTATAGATCAACAATTCTTGATATGCAAATAGATGGGGAGGGTAATCTCTATACTATAACGTATATTCTAATTCCAAGGGAACCGTGTTGTGAGCAAATTTATCTTATCCAAAAGTTAGATGAAAATGGCAGTGAGATTTGGAAAACAGAAATTTTCGGGGAATTCGAGTCCGCCATAGAACCCAGTATAATACTTGACAACGATGGAAATTTATATATGATAATCAATGAATTAAGAAGTGGATTTAATGTTATGAAACTAGACTCCTTAGGAGATATGGTGTGGAATAATACATACACAGGAAATACAGTCTATACTTCACCCAGTTCCGCAGCTATTGATGATAATAATTCCATATATATTGTAGGGTTTTACAAAGAAGGTGATGGCATTTTTTTGAAAATTGATTCCTCGGGGGATCTTGTTTTCAACAACTCCTATGAAGACCATTTATTTCAAGGAATGATTATAGGGGAAACTGATATTATTTATACATTCGGAAAACTCAACAATGATGAATCGGACTTGAGCGTAGAATTTATTAAATGGAGTTCAGACGGAATACCACTTGAATATAATTATTGGAATGTCTCCAGACCTAATTATGAAATCAGTCCTTTTCTTTACGATATGCATTTTTCTGAAAATAATAAGATTTTTGCTTTTGTTACAATGCGTTATTCGCGCCCATATCAACGCCTTTACGAACAGAATTTTGTTGTATTGGATATACAATCGCAAACGATCCAAAATAAAACAATCGTCACTGTAAACGAATCAGATGAAATCTGGATCAGTTCTTTTTTGATTGACTCAGATAATAATTTGTATACAGCGGGAGTTACAAACCAAAGTGTTCTATTATCAAAGTGGGATCATTCTTTTAACAAGATCTGGGATAAAACGTGGAGTGCTGACAGTAGAGTTCAATTAAGTTACCCTTATCTTGAAAATGGAGGAGGGTTTGCTTATGTCATTTTGGCAGGAATAATAGCAATATATTTTGTATCTACCAATTTAATATTGAAAAAACGGCACAATAATGATTTAAAGGAATAAAACCGAAGCAATTCGCATTGCATCGATGGAACAAACAATTTTTATATTTAAGTTGTTGGGAGCGTTTTCAACATTGAAGGCATTTAGTACAATACACCCCATCCCACTACTTTTTTCTGCGTTTAAGTGTTATAGAATATTGTGCTACCTTTTATTGCGATTAATTAATTGAGAATTCGAAATGATTGTCGTCACTCAAATTCAGTACGAGAAAAAAAAAAGCTCCCGTTAAACAAGCTTTAGTAAAAACTTTAAGTAGAATTTGGCTTTCATATTACCATGGAACCAACACTTATTCCGATTTTAATCCTTTTAGGCTTAGGAATCGCTTTTATAGCAACAATTGGAGGATTAGGTGGTGGCGTTTTTCTCGTTCCTTTTTTAGATATCGTTTTGGTTATTGATATAATTGATGCCCGGGAAGTCTCTTTTTTCATGATATTATTCAATTCTGCTATTGGTGTATATTCATTTCTAAAACAAAAAAGAATTCACGTAAAATTGGGATTAATCGGCGCCGCTTGTACAATTTCAGGAACTTTGATTTTTAAAACATTTTTTTCCGGTTTGAGTAGCAATTCGGTTCGCCTAATATTTGGGTGGTTCCTATCAATTTTAAGCATATATTTCATAGTTCAGTTGATTGCACATTATAAAAATAACAAAAACAAAGAAAACACATCTGATAGTGGAATAGGAATTATACCGGATTTAAATTTGAAAAAAACTATTGTGAAAGCAATCCCGATATTTTTATTAAGTGGATTTGTT
>SDBS01004422.1_pt1 | contig 13761 bp, 14 predicted proteins | sample 2277091 | NCBI WGS metagenome assembly SDBS01 (sample SAMN10404972, study PRJNA504765) | marine sediment metagenome | isolation source: marine sediment core GS10_PC15, 163 cmbsf | place: Arctic Ocean: Southern Knipovich Ridge | collected 2010
AGCGCCGAGACCTCGGACCCCGACATACTAAATCGGAAAATGTTGTCAATGAAGAGCAGGACGTCTCGACCTTGATCCCGGAAATATTCCGCCATGGTTAACGCTGTCAACCCTACCCTGAGTCGTACGCCCGGGGGCTCATTCATCTGGCCGTAGACGAGAACGGTATCTTTCAGAACGCCGGATTCGATCATTTCGCGGTACATCTGCGTTCCTTCACGGGTTCTTTCGCCCACGCCGGCAAAAACCGAATTCCCCTGATGGACCGTAGCAATAGACCGAATCAACTCCTGGATGATGATGGTCTTACCGACTCCCGCCCCTCCAAATATTCCTGTCTTACCACCTCGGGTAAAGGGTGCGATTAGGTCGATTACCTTTAATCCCGTCTCGAATACCTCGACACGAGTAGCCTGATCCTCGAACGGAGGCGCCGGTCTGTGGATTGGATAGGTCACATCATATTCTACAGGTCCCAGACCATCGATGGGGTCTCCGAGGACGTTGAATACTCGACCAAGCGTATTGTCTCCGACCGGTACACGGATCGGAGAACCGGTCGCATGAGCTTCGCGGCCGCGGTTCAGCCCATCCGTTGAATCCATGGCGACGGTCCTAACAGTGTGATCCCCCAGATGCCTTTGAACCTCGAGCACCAGGGGACTCGCATCTTCCCTCCGTACTTCAATGGATTCATAAATCTCCGGCATCTCACCCGGCGGAAAAGTACAATCCACAACAGCTCCCTGAACCTGTACAACTCTGCCTGTGGACTTCGTCATTCTATCCTCCAATAATTCATCATGACAACCTCAACCGGAAAGTGCTTCCGCACCTCCGACAATATCGAGCATTTCACTCGTGATCGTTTGCTGACGTGCTTTGTTGTAGTCCAACCTTAACAGCCCAACTAATTCATGGGCGTTTTCCGTCGCATTTCGCATGGCAACCATGCGGGCTGCGTGCTCGCTAGCGAGCGACTCCATAATGGCCTGATAGACCTGCATCTCGGTGAGTCGTGGAATGATCTCATCGATCAATCTCTCTTCACTCGGCTCGTAGATGTACAGAGGTTCAGGAGAAGAAGTTCCTGTCACGGGAGTCTTTTCAGGTGCGCCGCGTCCGATCGGGATCTCGTCGAACGTGACCGGCAGCAGTAACTTATGGGTTGGAACCTGGATTAGAAAATTAACGAAATCTGTATAAATTAGATAGACCTGATCCGCACGACCTTGCTTGCACTCTTCTATCGCCAGTCGTCCAATTGCAGAGACGTCCGCAAACGAGGGATCTGCAGGCAAATCGCTGAATTCGGCCAGAATGTCTTGACCACGCCGCAGGAGCAGATCACGGCCTTTTTTCCCGACAGCCACATAGCGAACCGGGACATTAATGTCTACAAGCAATTCGGAGGCATAGCGGAGAATATTCGTATTGTATGCTCCGGCAAGCCCTCGATCACCGCTCACCAGGACAGCCAGAACGCTCTTGATATCCTCTCTTGGTGCGATCATGGGATGCACTGCCTCGCGAGCGGGTTGACGAGCCAGATGGCGCAGTACTTGCCAGGCTTTTGTAGCGTATGGACGGGTTAGTTTCACCTGGGCTTCTGCCTTGCGGACGCGGCTAGCACTCACGGCTTGAAGCGCGCGCGTAACTTGTGCGATGTTATCGACGCTCCGGATGCGGAGCCGCATTTCACGTGCTGAAGCCATGGGCTATCCCCGTTACCTACTCGGTCCAACCCCGATTGAAGATCTCGAGTGCTTTTACTAAATTGGCCTCGTTTTCCTCGGTGAGTACCTTCTTTTCAGCGATATCCTTCAGTATTTCTGGATGTGCTGTCTCCATAATTCTAATTAAAGCAGCCTCCCAATCTCGAACGCGATCCACAGGGATCTCATCCGCAAATCCACGGGTGGCAGCGTAGAGCACGACGACCTGTGATTCCAGATCGACAGGTTCATACTGCGGCTGCTTTAATATCTCCTGAAGACGCTGTCCACGATTCAGTTGCGCAAGCGTCACTTTATCCAGATCAGACCCAAATTGGGCAAAGGCTGCCACCTCACGGTAGGCAGCCATATCCATACGCAGCATGCCAACCACCTGCTTCATGGCCTTTGTTTGTGCATCTCCACCTACCCTCGAAACCGAAAGACCAGCGTTGATTGCGGGACGGATACCTGCGTTGAAGAGATCAGATTCGAGATAGATCTGTCCATCTGTGATAGAGATCACATTTGTAGGAATGTAGGCGGATACATCCCCGAGTAGCGTCTCAATAATGGGAAGCGCCGTCAAAGAGCCGCCTGATTTATCGATCTTTGCAACCCGATAGCTCGAGGCGTCCTTCATGGCCCCCAAAGCCTCATTGGCATCATGCCGAGCCAGGGGACCTTGATACACGGCCTCATCAACTCCGTCACTTTCGGTGACCTCACCTTCAAAATCCTTGGGTACGATGACGAAATTGTCGCTGAGGCGAACCGCTCTCTCGAGCAAACGGCTGTGAAGGTAAAACACGTCCCCTGGATATGCCTCGCGACCAGGTGGACGTCTGAGAAGCAGGGAAACCTGGCGGTATGCCCAGGCGTGTTTGGAAAGATCGTCGTAAATAACGAGAGCATTCCGCCCGTCATCCGCAAAGTATTCTCCAATGGCACAACCTGCATAGGGTGCCAGATACTGGAGCGCGGCCGGATCATCCGCAGCGGACACAATGACGATGGTATGCTCCAATGCTCCAAAACCCTCGAGGAGTGCCACGGTCCTGGCAACAGCAGCACGTTTTTGACCAATCGCGACGTAGATGCAGATGAGGTCTTTCCCCTTTTGGTTGATAATCGTATCCACTGCCAGAGCTGTCTTCCCCGTTTGACGATCACCGATGATTAACTCACGCTGCCCACGTCCGATCGGAATCATGGCATCGATCGCTTTGATTCCAGTTTGAACCGGGGTATCGACATCTTTGCGTTCAATGACGCCTGGTGCGATTTTCTCTACAGGTCTGAAACCATCGAAACGAATGGGACCCTTCCCATCTATCGGATCACCTAATGCATTTACAACACGACCGATCAAACCATCACCTACGGGTACGGACGCAATTCGACCAGTTCCGTGCACGAGCATGTCTTCCTCGATGCCGGAATACTCTCCCATAATGAGAACACCGACCGCATCCGTTTCTAAGTTAAATGATATTCCCATGATGCCGTTCTCAAACCTAACAAGTTCCTGGGATTGAAGATCGGACAAACCTGAAACACGCGCGATACCATCACCTGCCTCAAGCACAGTCCCGATATCCCTCAGCTCAACTTCATGCGAGAAATCATCAATCTGACGCTGAAGCTCATCGCTGAGGTTATCCATCAAATCCGTCATTGCGCCTCCCTGGAGGTGAAGGGTTCTAGTTTACTGCGTTCGTAGGAAAAAGCTGGTCTATTCTACCTTGCCCTGCCGACATAAAAAACGCAGGATGGAATAAGGAAAATCCTTCCTGGTCGATTCAAAATGGGGAAAATCTCGACGTGGAGAATCATACCTGATGGCCGTTAAAATGTCCAGCAGGTCGCCCCCGAAACCACATCTCGAGAGAAAATGTGTGAAAAAATTACCCGAATTGAGGTGCATCATGGCGCTCAATATTATGTAACTGAGTCGAGAACCTCATGCAACGCTCGACTGATGATATAGATTTATAAGTTGAACAATCCAGGATCTTTCTTAAAACATTGGAGACAGAGGGCGTCCCTTCCGGACGCAGGCGCAGCCTGCAAATAGAGATCCGCACGTAAACCTCAATCTCGTTACGAGCGAAGGCGACCGTGTCGGAGCGAAGCAACCGCCAACCTCGCCGTCTCTGACTCTCCGTTGGATATTACTATCCTGTCGTTTTGCTCGGGTCATTCGTCGCTCTTCGGGCTGAGAGATCTGAACCCAGAGGTTCAGCTCCGATGGACATATAATGTGTCATTTCGAGGAGCGCCAGCGACGCCTGTCCTGAACGAAGCCGAAGGATGAAATCCCCCTCTCCGCCATCGCAAACGACCCTCCATTTGGAAGGAGGTCGTTCTTTTATCAATCCATCTATCTGCTCATCCTGTCTTGAGGGGAGATTTCTCACCTTCCTCCGGAAGGTTCGAAATGACATATCTGTGGAGGCCGTCCTTCGGCCTGATGGCTCTGGTCGGCGGGAGGTGGTGAGTACCCGCCCGGTCACCCATACAATTTGGAGGAGGCCTTCTACCTATGCGTTATATCAGGGTTTCGAGAAATATTTTAAAGCCAACTTCACCCGCTCTTCGACATCGTCACTGGCATCGTCAGGGATGAAGCGGATGGCGGCTTGCGCTTCCACCTGGTTATATCCCAGAGCAGTCAATACGCTCACAACTTCTACATCGCCGGAACTCTTGGTGATGAACGCTTCTGAAGGCGTCCCTAGTTTGTCCTTAAGATGGAATACGATGCGTTCACCCGTCTTCTTGCCTACACCAAGTACGGTGGCAAAAACATCAGGCTGATTTGACGCTACGGCGTCCCGAATCATCTCAGGAGAAAGCGTGGAGAGGATGGAAAGCGAGAGCTTTGGTCCAATTCCGGATACATCCAGCAGCAGCTCGAAAAAGGATCGCTGCTCGGAAGTTCGAAAACCATATAAGTTGAGTGCATCTTCTCGAACCGCCAGATAGGTGTGCAGGAAACATGAGGCTCCAATTTTATAGGGCGGGTCCGCCGCTGCTTGAGGTATGGCTATGCGAAGACCCACACCGCCAACGTCAATAATTAGTTCACCGTCGCCGACAACCTGAACAATACCATTCACCGAGGCGATCATGTAGCCTGCACCCGCCGGTTGAAGGACCTTGTGTGCAAGTGGCATATTGCCACGGCGAGTGCATCCGCAGCATCATCTGGCTTTGGGATAGTCTCTAGATTTAAGAGCGCCTTCACCATCCGCTGTACTTGTCCTTTATCCGCACTGCCATAACCCGTGATCGCGAGTTTGATATCGTTCGGTGTGTACTCTTCGATCTCGAGGCCGGCCTCCGCCAAAGCCAGGAGAACCACACCTCTCGCTTGCCCCACACTCATCGCAGTGGAGACATTTCGTTGAAAGAAAATCTTCTCTACAGCGGCGGATTCCAGGTGGTGCTTTTTTATCAAATTCCTGAGCGAATGGAATATCTCCAGTAATCTCCCGCTCATGGGATCATCGGCTCGTGTCTGGATCACGCCATATTCTACAAGGTGAATGGATCCCCCAGCTTTATTCTGGATAATGCCATAGCCTGTTCGAGCTGTTCCGGGGTCGATCCCAAGGATGAGCATCGCGATAGATGATCCCTAAGCGGGTTCGAGTAACGCGACTGCTTCCTCGGTTACATCCAGATTTGAGTAAACTTGCTGTACGTCTTCGAGATCTTCGAGTTCTTCTATGATACGCATGACGCGTAATGATTCTTCACTGGGAAGTTGAATTTCCGAGTTAGGAAGGTATCGAAGTCCGGCTTCATCCGGTTTCATCCCGCCCGATCCAAAGGCATCGCTTACCTCTTTGAACGCCTCTACCGGTGCGATGATTTCAATCTCCTCGTCCCCAATGATGACATCATCAGCGCCAGCATCCACCGCGAGTTCAAAGATTTCGTCTGAATCCAGATCTTCCGAGGATAAGTAAAAATACGCCACCCGACGAAACTGCCATGAAACGGCGCCCGCATCCGCCATATTGCCGCCAGACCGCGTGAGAACATGGCGCAAATCGGCAACCGTCCTGTTACGATTATCGGTGAGGACGTCAATCATCAAGGCTATTCCATGCGATGCATAGCCTTCATACATGATTTGCTCGATAACCACGCCATCTTTATCATCGCCGGTGCCGCGCTGGATTGCCCGCTCGATATTTTCTTTGGGCATATTGCTAGCTTTAGCCTTGTCCACGGCGAGGCGCAAGGAAAAATTAACTTCCGGATCCCCTCCACCCTCCCTGGCAGCCATCATGATTTCCCTAGCCAGTCGAGTGAAGACGGCGCCTCGCTTTGCGTCGTTCGCCGCCTTCTTGCGTTTTATCGTCGACCACTTGGAATGTCCTGACATTTTCTCTCATCCAATCATATTTGAAAGACCAAGAATTCTCTTTTCACGATTATACCATTCGGCTTTTTGCGATCATAATACGTGTTCGCGAGGTTCCCGAAGCCATCACACAACCATACATCACACGGCTCCGGCGAGCAGCGTGCCCAGCTTGGCAAGTGTATCTACACTTTGCCCACGATAATGATTGTTTGCATAGACCAGCGTAAGCGGCGCCGCTGCGTCGAGTTCATGAAGGCGAGGAATCCAGTCTTGCAATTCTTCTTCTGAATAAGTGTAATCATATCGCTGCCATGCATGTTCATGATCCCACCACTGCGAGGCGTTGCGTCCATGAAAACGAACATATGCGGTGTCACTTGTAGCAACTGCCACTGGCGGCATAAGCCCTCGAAGCTCGGGCTCATCCACACAGCAAAACCCCATATCCAACGCTCGCAGTAGTTCAAACGTAGAGTCCGAAACCCAGGCGCTTTCGCGGAACTCAACCACCACCGGCAGCTCTGCAAATCCATCCCTCATCTGTTTCAAGTAATCAATGTTCTGTCCCGTGTGATGGAACGAGTGAGGAAACTGAGCCAGGACGCAGGCTAGTTTTCCAGCTTCGAGGAGGGGTACGAGCTGCTCCGAAAACGTTTTGTAGTCCGGCTCTTTTCTTTCATGCGTCAAACTGCGATGAGCCTTGACAGAAAAGGTGAATGTGTCCGGCGTTCGATCTACCCAGCCCTTCACAATCTTGAGCTCTGGGATGCGGTAATAGGTGACGTTCAGCTCAACCGTATCGAACCGTTCGGCATAATATTCGAGCCACGCCCGCCGTGGAAGATCTTCCGGATATACTTCCCCAATCCAGTCATCATATGAAAAACCTGAGGTCCCTAATCGGATCATGGGATAAGTACTCCTGCACCATTAATTCGGCTGTGCTTGAGATCGGAGAGCGCCTGGTTCGCACCGTCCAGAGGATAATGGACGACCCTGGGAATTATTGGAATCGATGCTGCGAGCTCGAGAAATTCCACACCGTCCAGATACGATGCATTGGCAACACTGCGCAGGGTTCTTTCACCATAAATTAAGCTGTACTCCATCTCGGGAATTGGGGAGAGATGAATTGCATTAATCGCCAGTGTCCCGCCTGGTCGTAATTTCTCGAGAATCTCAGGGACAAGCGAGCCCTCCGGTGCAAATAGTATGGCTCGATCGAGTTGCAAAGGAAAATCATCCTCAATACCCCCAACCCAATCTGCACCAAGCTCACTGGCCAATTGCCTGTGATTATGACTGCGTGTAAACACACACACCTCACAGCCCCATGCTTTTGCCACCTGGATGGCAAGATGTGCACTCGCACCGAAACCAATCAGACCTATCCGCTCCCCGTGTTGGACATCCGCCTTTCGTAAAGAACGATATCCAATGATACCCGCGCAGAGGAGTGGCGCAGCTGTAACGTCATTGATCGAGTCAGGAATATGAAGGGCGAATGAACCTTCCGCAAGCGCGTATTCCGCATAACCGCCATCGGTATGGAAACCCGTAAATCGGGCATGGGGACAGAGGTTTTCTTCCCCCCTCTTGCAGAAATCACAGGCGTCGCAGCTGCTGTACAGCCAGGGAATCCCTGCGCGATCCCCCTCTGTCCATCCCGTGACACCCGGACCGATTGCATGCACGACACCTACGACTTGATGTCCCGGGATTATGGGGATTTTTGCTGGTGATAAGTCTCCCTCGACTTCATGAAGGTCCGTGTGGCAAACCCCACTAGCGGAAACCTTAATCAGGATTTGCCCGTCTCCAGGTTCAGGGATGGCACGTTCCACGATTTGCAGCGGCAGCTCGTCGATGGGAGAAGGAGTATTTAGTTGAATCGTTTTCACAGGGTATCTCCTGCCACGCAACGCGATGACACTCACTCCCAATCATTATAGAGAAATATCCCCAAATCCGCATCAGTGAATATACCCCGCAGTGAGCTGCGAGCATATTCTAAGGAATAAGCTCCCCTCCTTGCCATTCATGCCTGCAGCTACAGGCAGCTTTTTCCGATTAACCTGAGACCTGTTGGACACACATCATCGAGATCACCCGTCCTTAAAACCTTGTATAAGCAGCGGAGGCACCCGAATTCATCGGTGTGCCTCCGCTCTCCAATCCAGAATCATGGATATCAAATGACGCGTCTACTTGTCCTTGGTGACTCGCTTCTTGATGAAGCGGTCGAGTCTGCTTTTTTGCTCATCATCAGGGTATTGGACCGGGGGAGTCTTCATGAAATAACCCGATGGATCGAGCACTGGCCCGGTAAGACCGCGATCAACCGCAAGCTTGGCGCAGCGCACAGCATCCATGACCACACCGGCAGAATTCGGCGAATCCCACACCTCGAGCTTCAGTTCTAAATTCAACGGAACGTTGCCAAAAGAAGTTCCCTCCATTCGAATGTGGCACCACTTGCGATCCGTAAGCCACGGAATGTAATCGCTTGGCCCGACGTGGATGTTTTCCTCCCCGATGTCATATGGCAGAAGGCTCGTCACTGCACCGGTCTTGGATATCTTCTTAGATTCCAAGCGTTCTCGCTCGAGCATATTGTAAAAATCCATATTCCCACCGAAATTAAGCTGGTAGGTCTTGTCGATGTGGACCCCACGGTCGTTGAATAAAGAAGTTAAAACGCGATGCACAATCGTCGCACCCACCTGGCTCTTGATATCATCTCCAATAACGGGAACGCCAGCCTCTTTAAATCTCGCCGCCCAATAATCGGAACTGGCGATGAAAACCGGAATACAATTGACGAAGGCAACACCAGCTTCGATAGCTTGTTCCACGTACCACTTGGTAGCCATCTCTGCACCGACCGGGCAATAGTTCACCAGCACATCTGTCTTCGTCTCTTTCAAGATGCCGATGATATCGTCCGTTGGACCGGGGGCTTTCTCCACAATCGTCGAGAGGTATTTCCCAATACCATCGTGGGTCATTCCCCGAGACACCTTCACACCCATATGAGGAACATCGGCAAACTTCACGGTGTTGTTCGGGAATGCATGGATCGCCTCACTAAGATCTTTTCCAACCTTGCTTGCGACCACATCGAAGGCAGCCGTGATCTCGATATCCCGGATGTGATATCCCCCCAGCTCCACGTGCATGACACCAGGGATTCGGTCGGCTGGCTCAGCGTTTTTGTAAAACTCGATCCCCTGCACTAACGAGGCAGCACAATTCCCGACCCCGATGAGTGCGACTCTAACTTTTTTACTTTCTGGCATTATTGCCTCCATTTGATTCTTGATGATTTGTTTCACCCCAGATCCCAAGAATGGGAGTAAGGAGGTGTTGTTTTTTTCAATGGACTCTTGCTATGCTACAATCGAATAGTTTACCGAGGTTGAAGTGCATGGCTGAGTCCCAATTGCAATTATCGAAATCTCAGCGCTTGGAGCGTCTCCTTGAAATAAGTCGCGTACTTTCTGCAACACATGATTTGCAGAAACTTCTCGATGCGATCGTTGAAGTCGCGTGCGAACTGACAGTCAGTGAAGCAGCTTCGATCCTCCTCTTCGATCCTGGCTCAGGTCAACTCAAGTTCGAAGCAGCGCCCGGCCTGAGCAGTTATGGTCTTAGCGAAATCACCGTCCCTCTTGATGCAAGTGTAGCAGGATGGATATTCCTCAATGTCAAACCCATGGTCATCCAGGACGCGAAATCGGATTCCAGGGTTTATCGAAAGGTTGATAAACAGCTCAAATTCGAAACTCGATCGATCCTCGGCGTTCCCCTCATTGTAAAAGGTAAACCTATCGGAGTAATTGAGGCCGTCAATAAACTCGGCGAGGGTCATTATACCGAAGATGACCTCGAGGTACTTGAAACACTTTCAGCGCAAGCTGCTGTCGCAATCGAAAACGCTCGACTTCTGATCAGTATTCAGGATACAAATGTCGAATTGAAACGTCTCGATGCGATGAAATCTGATTTCCTCGCCATCGCCTCCCATGAACTTCGCACTCCTTTAGGATTGATCCTCGGCCATGCGACCTTCCTTCAGGAATTCATCCCACAGGATCACAAAGAACAAATGGAAGTCATCATCCGCAGCGCCATGCGGTTGAAGACCATCATAGAAGATATGTCCACGATCGCACATCAGGAACAAGGCCAATCCCGAGTGCGACGGGAACCCTTCTCCCTGAGCCGACTGGTCGAAGAGGTCGCCACTCGCTTCAAAGATACAGCAGCAGAAAAATCGATCGAGCTGGGATTTGATGTCCCCCAAAATGATGCACTTGTCGTGGAGGGGGATAAAGAAAAAATTGGCGTCGCTCTGGAGAATATGGTGAAAAACGCCATCCTTTTTACGGATTCCGGTGGCCAGGTCGGCATTAAGGCGGAGGGGGATGGCACGATGGCTAAAGTCTTCGTCGTGGATACCGGGATCGGAATACCCGCGAAGGATGTTGAAAGAGTATTTGATCGTTTCTTCCAGGTCGAATCCCATCTCACCCGTAAACATGGCGGAATGGGATTGGGGTTATCGATCGCGAAAGCCATGGTCGAGATGCACAACGGTCAGATCTGGTGCGAGAGCAAAGAAGGTACAGGCAGCCTCTTCTGTTTTATGGTTCCACGTAATCAAGCCGAAGCGGATGCTGCCGCTCAGGTATTTACAACCTGACATACGTACGTTCTTAATTTGGTTTTTAAATCATGTCCCTGGCCGGAATTCCCGCCAGGGACCTCTCATTCGGTCACCCTCACTCCAATGGGGCTGTCCCTGCACGTAATCGACCAAGGATTCGTGAGAACAAGGGATCAGGCACGAAGGAATGCTGGTACTTGAGATTGTCCGGGGGAGGTGTTTTATCCCCTATCATTCTCATTGGCAGGAACATGGATTGGGGATGTTCGCTGACCAGAGAATGGATCTTAGAATTGGTTTTTGAAGGGGTTCGATCCCCAGAGATCAGCTCGAAGACTCAGTCGTGAGGGGGATTTCTCGCTTCGGTCGAAATGACAGGAGGACGAGGGAAGAGGCACGAAGGGAATGGGTACGAAGGCTCGCCTCTGCGGCTGATTGCCCATCTTCAGCAGGGGGCGGCTCTTTTGGTACAGCCCCGCATTGATTCATCGACCTGAGAAGCTGCTTGTTTATATGATGGTTCCTCACCCCTCTGGGGAGATGATGGTGATGAAATCGCCGGGTGTGATGATCTGCTCCCCACTTTCCTCCACGGCAATTAAGAGACACCACATCTTTTAGGATGAGCATCGATCACGCTTTTTATTAATGAAGAATATCATTTCCTCGGGGCAATCGAACATGGGGAAAAGGTTTTCAGAGACGGCGGTGGTGGAAGATCGCTCTTTGTTCAGGGACTTATGGTTCAAACAATGTCCCACCAGTGGACTGCACATAGGCCCATTGGACATAGGGTATGCGCACAAACTCGCGTCGGATAAGATCTGAAGATCCCTGGATAACTTGACGCCGACAGGTAATTGTAATCCCCCCTGTTTGCTCCAGACAAAAATAATCAGGGGACGAGAAGAATGGAACATTGGACGGTTTGTCCACGTAGATAATCGTCACGCCTTCTGGGTAGCCCTCAGTCGGTGGAATCGTAAACACACCGGGTGATAAGACGACCCACCCACCCAAGATCATCAAAAGCAAGAAGAAGAATATGCCTTTTTTCACAGAATTCCACCAGCTCCAAAGGTTTGCTTCACGTCGTCAAGGATGAAGCCTCCATGTCACCAGTTGATGCTCCCATATCACCAGGTGATGCTTCAATATCACCCGATGTCATCATGGACCCCCCCCACAATACACTGAAGCCGGGACAGTTTCAATAGGTTACAACGACCGACTCCATCCCAAGCCGGGAACTATCAATGCACTTTGTGTTGAGTGAAGAACCCCGCAGCTGATGGATTCCTGTTTCGGGAATCGAGGAGCTTGCTCCTTTCGCATCAGCAAGTTGCGGGGCATCTTCCAAGGAAAAAACCCCTCCGCCTTGCCATTCATCCCTGAAACACACTACAGGGTATTTTGGCTTTTTCCCATAATCCCTCGGTCCATCTACCAACCATAATCCTTAAGACCGAGGACTGTTGGTCCCAAGTCCTTCGAATTTGGGTATGCTGAGCTATTGCATCAGATTAGTATTAGTTATATAGTATTTACGTTATTGTCTCACCCACCCGATGATTTATTGTTCAGAAAGGAGAGCTCATGCCCGCAATTCAAATCCGCATCGCTTATGACGAGATGGGGCAAATTGCTAAGACGTTTAGCAAGAATGCGGAGGATATTGCCCAAGTCAATCAGAGAATCAAAGCTGCTCAAGACACCCTCGAGGGTGGCGATTGGATTGGCCTAGGTGCCAAGAAGTTCCAGGGAGAAATGGAATCTTCGATCAATCCCTCCATGAAGGGTCTCCAACAAGCGATGGAAGAGGCATCGCAAGTTTCTTCGAACATCAGTAAGGTCATGCACGAGGCCGACGAAGAATCCGCTAATATCTTAGTACTCATCTTCGGCTAATTCGATTAGATACTTACCATAAAAAGGAGATCTCTCATGGCAAAACCAGATGTAAGAATGAACTATGAATCCATGGAAAAAATGGCCATGGAGTTCGATGCTGCTGTCGCTCAACTTGACGATACAATGACTGACATGAACAACATCGTACAGATGATGGAGGGTGGCGCACTCCTGGGTCAAGGCGGCGAAACCTTCAGAGATGCCATCACGTCACAACTGGCGCCAAACCTGAACCAATTAAGGGATAAGCTCGCCGAAATGTCTGGCGACGTGACAGCTGCAGTTAGATTTACTCGTGATGGAGTAGAAGATTCACGCAAGAAATTCACATAATCTTTTGAGGAGATAAAATCATGGATATTTTCAATTTCGAACGAGGTCCAGTTGAATCTGCTATATCCACGGTTAAGGCTCAGCAGAATCAAGCCGAGGATCTTCAAAGCAGGTCTAAAGCTTCTATACAGGTAGTGACAAGCGCCTGGCGGGGGGGCGATGAGAAGGAATATGAAGCCGATGTACAGCGCAAACTTATCCCGGCAATTGCCCAATTGATTGCTGCGATTGCTGGTTTTGGTGGGAATCTTGGCGGCGCGATGGGGATCATGGACAGCGCCGATCAAAAGATTTCAGGAATGGCCAGTGGGCTAGGCGATGTATTTGGAAGCTTCCTTAAATAAATATTCGAATTAATGTCAGGAGGACATTTTCCATGGCTGATCAAATTGTTGAGATGGATTATGATGTAATTAAAAAACAAGCAGACAATTTTAAAGAAGATAAAGAGACATGTGAAATGATCGCAAAAGTTCTTGATGGTGTCGTCATGGTGCTCAAGGCCAGCTTTTTTGGGGCAATCTTCTTTGCCAAGTTGATAAAATGGATGGAGGGGATCTCGAAGGCTCTGAAAAACCTCGCTGAGGTCTTTGGGGAGTTTAGCGAGGATTTAATATTTGCCATAGGGCGACACCGAGAGGGCGATTTTGATGGAATGAGTAGATTTGGTGAAGGTGTGTAATAGGCTCACCACGAAGGACACCTAGCTCATCTTCGATGCGTAGGTGTCCTTTTCTTTCACCCAGTTGGTT
>SDBS01004423.1_pt1 | contig 13758 bp, 12 predicted proteins | sample 2277091 | NCBI WGS metagenome assembly SDBS01 (sample SAMN10404972, study PRJNA504765) | marine sediment metagenome | isolation source: marine sediment core GS10_PC15, 163 cmbsf | place: Arctic Ocean: Southern Knipovich Ridge | collected 2010
GTCAGGATATGTTTTGGTTTCGATATTCATTATTTATCTCCATGATAGTTGTTTGTATTTTAGTTCAAAACTTGTGGATCGACCTTGAGCCAGCCATCGCCATTTTCTATTAAGGTTAATATTCTTTTTTAATGCTGCTTTACTTGGAACTCTTCGCTAAAGTGCAGATCGCTTGCTTGACATGTTCAGGCAACTCGGACCAGCAGAGAATGATCTCAGAAAGTTCATTCGGCAGGGGTGTGCCATCCAATGACAAGGTGTTCCTATTGTCCTTGTAAGCTGGCTTGTAAGTGCCCTTTTCGTTTTGCTGTAAGTCTTTGCTGTTCAAGTGCTTACCGTCTTCGACATTCGGCCTGTCGATCCGAAGGTTGAGGGTTCGAGTCCCTTCGTGATAATTGGGGATTTTGTTCCATCTACGGCGAAGCCTGCGACGCGACACGAGGGTTTTGTTGGGGAAAGATGCGAAAAATGTTTTTGACGTCGTAAATTGACATTTCCCCTTTGATTGTTCATAATAGTGTGTGACAAGCAGTGCCCAGGCGTGCCGGAGAGTCGATTATGAAGTTAGATGGGAAATCTCGGTTTGATAGCGGCAAGCAGGTATCCATTCGCAAGGTGGTTGATGCGGTGCTTGTGCTTTCGGCGGTCGTGGCGGTTGGGATAGTTGTCAGGGAGTTTTATCTTCTGTCGTCTGGGGAGAAGGATGTGGCGGAGGTTCCTAAAGTGGTTCGGCCGGTGGAGACGCCGGTCATTATAGATGTCCGGGAGGACGTTCCTGTCGAAGAGGCTGTTATCGAGCCTGAACCGGCTATGCCGGTAACATCAACTGCCCAGGCCGACGACCAGAGCGTTACCGTAGTTGAAGCGGAGACGGCGGCAGAGCCGGTTTACGAGGATCCCAAGGCCAAGGCAGAACGCGCACGGGCCGCTTTGGCCTTTATCGGCCGCGACCCGGCAGCCGACGCAGACTATATCCAGCTTATCAACGATCCGACCGTATCGGAGAATGACCGCCATAACCTGATTGAAGATTTAAACGAAGATGGGTTCGCTGACCCGGATAATCCGACGTCAAAGGATCTGCCGATGATTCGCTACCGAATCGATCTAATTGACGACCAGGCCCCGGTCGCAATGGACAAGACAAACGCAGACGCCTTCGCAGAAGCACGCAAGGACCTGGTGAATATGGAAAATCGGTTGACACGGTAGCAGGGGCAAAATGACTATTGACGAATGACTATTTTCTATTTTGGGGTAGGAATCTTATTGACTCCGCCGCGGGCGGATGTACCATATTCACTATTCACTATTTACTCTGTTACAATGGTTTAGATGATTGGCAAGTGAAAATTGCGGATTTTGGGGTTTTGTTGGGGAAAGATGCGAAAAAGGTACTTGGTACTTTAATTCACCTAATTGAAGAAGGTATGAATATGAAAGCTGTTTTAATTTTAATCACTGTTGCAATTGCTATTTTATTAATTGCGGTTGTTATCACATACGTTCGGTTTCAAAAAGGAGATTCCGATTTGATGAATTCAAAAAACAAAAAGATTGATACACAGAAAAAATGTAAGTCTTGCCGTCAACTGATACATGCTTCGGCTACGGTTTGTCAACATTGTAATCAGCGGCAATATCTTTTTGGGAGATTTTTTGGGGAGGTTGCCATCGCAGTTTCAATTGTAATGGTATTACTTGCAACAGCACAATTTCTCGGCGCACTCAAAAAAAACGCTGATGCTTCCAAGGCTTTAAAAACTGCAAACTCAACTGTTGATCAGTTACAGAATATTGCCTGTATTAATGCCGAGCTAGCCCTCACTGACTCAATGGCCGCCACCTTTATGGGTGGCGTTGATTTAAAAGCTCGTTTAGATTTGAATGATAAACTTATAGATGGCCTCATTGAAATTGGCGTCTCAGAAGAGAAGGTCAAGGATATAAAAAAGATGTGGTCTAAAGGAATCGGCATGATCTACCATAGAGGCATCCGCAATGCTCTTGAAGGTCGTACTGATTCTAACATGCTTAATATGGAAGCAAGTCCAGAATTAAGGAAGGCCTCAAAGGAATTTCAGGAAACGATGAACTTTAAACAATGGGAAGTTCTTCGTCCTGATGAGATGAAATCGTTTATCGAAGAAAAAGGGGTTATGAATGATACCGTGAGGGAACTCATTAGTGACTATCGTTATTTCCTTGAGACAGGCAATATTCGAAGGCGAAGTGTGTTTGAACAATTATAGGGTGAATTAAAGGTACCATGTACCCTCTAGTTAACTCTGAAAGGATAAGCAATGAAAAACTTTTGGCAGAATATCTTCACCGGCGTCTTTTGGTTATATATCATGGTGGCTTGTATGTTTTTTGTGCCTTATTACAATTGGAACTATGCAAAGACACACGGCTTCGTAAAATGGATTTGCTTTGGTGAAGTGGTGGCAACAGCAAAAGCCGTTGTATGGCCATATTATGTATTTTCTTCTACTCCTGTTAATCGTTATGATTCACCTGATGATAACCATTTCCGTAATTCAAAAAAGGCTTTCGATGAAGCATTAATGATTGTAGATAAAGTTGGAGATGTTTCTAAATTACCAACAGACCAAAAGGCCAAATTTGCAGACCTTCTAAGGCTTGCGATTGCCGAAGCAAATCAAATACAACGGTTGTACCTGCAAGAGACGCATCTTGATTATCCCAATATGTATGAAAAGAAATATATATATGGAATGAGCGTCATGCTGCAAGGAATCGAAACTGACAATACCGCATTAGTTTTAAAGGGAGCATATGCATGCAACGAATTTTCAGATTGGATTCACGCACACAAAAGTGAATTTTCGCTTTAGCAGTTAAGATAATTAAAGGTCCGCGGTACCGTTTCGGGGGATCAATGAAGGTCAAAATGCAAAGTGAAGAGCGCAAAGCTGTGGCGCGCCTTCGGCGAGTGAGTCCCGGTGAATCGGGATCTCCGCTGCGCTGCGATAGTGAGTAGCGAGTAGAAAAGGTGCCGCGTACGTTTAGTTCACCCTTGGGGGATTAAACTTTGCTAAATGCTGTTTTATTTCATCCAACTCGGCCAGTTGTTACCGTCAGCGTAGCCTGTGTCAAATTTAGCATGCCATTTTAGCCCCCAAAGTTCTATCAGGGGTACTCTTGTTGCCGAGCCGTCCATAAAAACAACGTTGGTCGCTTTGCCATGACGAGTTACTATAAGTTGTTGCATATACCCTTGCCCGCCTGATCCGCCCCACTCCTGTGAGTCAGGCATATCCGTATGAAGCGGCCATACATCAACCCAGCGGGAATCCAAGAACAGAGGCACTTGAAAAGGGGCAGTGACATTCTCAATTTTTCCCCAAAATTCGCCAACACTCGCTGCGCCCCATGTCCCATCTTTTGGATTCATCATCCATGCATTCGGAGCGTAGCTTGCCCAGGTCCATTCATCGGCAGTCGGGTTCGGGGCTTGATCTCTACTGCCCCAGCATTCATTGGCCTTAGATGGTGCGAATATCTTTTCTCCAGGGACATCGTTTGGATGCACTTTAGCTTTTGCACAGAGAAGAATTTTTGGAGTTTCATTATATGGCTTCAAGGGCTGGATCCACCACTGGCCATGTATATCATCACCAGTACCGTTATCGTGGTAATCGGCATCCGGAAACTCGCCGTCATTATCGACAAGAAAGAACCCGACAAGGAGATTCCATTGCCTTAAATTAGATGCGCAAACAACGGTCTGGGCCTTTTCTTTGACTTTCTGCAAACCCGGCACGAGTATTGCCAGCAGCATTGCGATAATCGCAATGACCACCAAAAGTTCGATTAAAGTAAAAGCTTTTCTCTTTTTCATTTGCTTATCCATTAACAGAATTAACTGACATTTCCCATTCAAACGTTTACAGAACATAATATTCTCCTTACGACATCATTAATCTTACCACATTCCCCTTGAACTATCAAGAAATTCCTATTTTAATGCACGAGAACATGGTTTCTTGTGCATCGTCTGTCTGCCAATCTCAGATTTTGTGCAGACTTGACCGGCCGCACGTTCATAAAGCCAAGTTTTTCAGCAATTCTTGTCATTAGAAGTAAGCAAGGCATAGGGGGGCAGAATCCCGGCGGCTTTCCTGGCAAAAAGAATAAAAATCTGCTAACATTTGCGCTTGGGGTTCGTCTAAAGAGACGAGGGCAAGGTCGTGAACGGAGCCAAGAGAGCTATAAATACTCGAATCAATGTGGAACAACTGGTTAAGGCCAGCCAGGACGGCGAGCGCCAAGCGTTTGACGAGCTGGTTTGGTTGTATCAAAATCGTGCGTTGAGGTTGGCGGTCAGGATCACCGGAGACGCCCACGAAGCAGCCGAAGCGGTGCAGGATGGGTTTGTGTCGGCATTTGTAAGGATTGAAAAGTTAAGAGAACCGGCGAAATTCGAGGGGTGGCTTCTTAGAATCGTCAGCAACGCCGCGATTAGCAGATTGCGGGCCTCCAGCCGAAGGATCGACAGGATCAGACTCGCAGATTGCGATATAAAAGCAAGAGCAGACGATCCCGACGGCAGGGAAAAGAACGCTGAGTTGAAAATGGCGATACAACTGGCGATGAGGAAGCTGTCAAAAAAAGAAGCGATGGCGATATCGCTTTTCGGACTCGATGATTTGTCACACAAGCAAACTGCCCAGATAATGGGTTGTTCCGAAGGTGCGGCAAGGTGGCATGTGCATAAGGCCAGGAAAAAACTGAAAAAGCTCTTGAAGGATTATATGTGAGCGAAGACCCGCAAAAAAGTTTTGCGTTTGAGTTTGGAGTTGAAAGATGAAGCTGGAAAACAGCAAAATAGATTTGTTGATTGCCCGCCATGCAGAAGCAGAATCAAGGGTGATTAACGCGGATAACCTTAATCTGAAGATCGCACAGCGATTGAATCAAGCCGAAACAACTTCGACATACTCAGTAAAACTCCGCATGGTTTTGGGGATTGCCGCAGGCATTACCGCCGTTGCCGCGTGTTTGTTAGGCACGGTATTACTGACAATTGACCGCGACGAGCATCTTGAGCTAACGGGCAATAGCACCGCCAAAGTCATATTGATTGAGAGCAAAGCTGTAGCCGATGTTAGACTATTAAAACCAAACGCCGCAGCTGCCGCCCAGGTTACTATCATGAGTGGAAACAAAAGCAAAACAGTGATTGCCCCCCTTACACAAACCCGCGAACATGCACTGTGCGAAGTTGAGATTCATGATGTGGCCGAAGAACTGGAAAATGCAGGTGGAAAAGCGACATGGATAATAATCAGTAAACCAGTCAATACCTTAGCTGACAACCAGGTCAGTTGGGATGATATCGATATTATCAACATGCTTTGAAAAATGTTTTTTGAACAAGGAGTAAACAATGAGTACAACGAAAAGAACAAAGACAACTGTGATGACCTTGATACTGGCGTGTGTTCTGGTATCGTCTGCGTGGGCGGACAAGCTCGAACTTCAGCAGAAGCTCAGCAAAGACATCAGCATTAGGCTAAATGACGTTACCATTGCAGAGGCATTGGAGAGGATCGGTAAAGAGGCGGGCGTCAAGTTTGTCCTGTCGGACGAAGCCGAGTGGAAGCTGCCTTACGGCACGGCCACGAGACTTTCGGTTGTGTTAGACGGCCCGCTCGCAGACAGCATGACCGAGATGCTTAATGCTTTTTTCATGCGATATGCCGTAGGAGACCAGGAGCTTACGATATATCCGCGTGCCGAACTTGAGCACGTAATTGGCCGGCCCAGTGCGAAGCAATTGGAGCTTCTCAAAGATATATACACAAAGCCGATTAGAGTCTATCTTGTGGACAAAAATCAGGAGACACTGAATATCGCCCTGGGACAGGAGGTTCTCATCTCACCCATGCATGTTCAGGTACAGCTTAATGACCTGCTGCGGCAGCTTGTCGGAAAAAAAGCTATTTATTCGTTGTCATCTTCATCGCGGGGCAGGACGCCTACCAGGACGCCTACCAGGACGACTATGGTTAAGAAGGCGACCGAAACCGAGCCGGACCAACCGGAACCCACGGAAATCGAATTACCCACACCGGTAACAATCGTTCAGTTGCTCAAGCAGGTCAAATCGGAGGATTCAAGATCTGAAGCGGTATGGTACCTTTCGAGGATGGATTTTGCCGGACAAACGCCCGAGATTCATGTTCTCAGCGACACAGCGTTTCGAGTCCTCAAACGCCGGCAGAAAATCGACTTTTCATATGAGGACGAATCGCTCGACAAGATACTCCGAGACCTGGCTCGTCGTGGGGGAATATTGATAACGATATATCCCCAGGCCAATCTGAACAAGCACCGGTTGTCTGTGAGTATGCAGAACGTAAGTATCGAACAGGCGATGAGAAACGTGGCGGATATGGCTGGTTTGCTGTACGGATTCCGCAGCTCCGAGATGACGGTTGAGGGAGTCTACAAGCCCAGGACCGGTACATCGGCCAAGCCCGCCAAACCGACTTCGACAACCGCTTCGGCGGGTAAGTCCTATGTCGGCAAAGTGAGTATCCCGATGGACGGGGGTAAGTATTTTGTCGAGTTCATGCTGCGTGAGAACGATTTGACGGATGAACTGAAGAAACTGCGTAAGGAAAAACTGGCTGACGTTCTGGGAACAAAGAGCCGGCCCGTGGAGACGCCGCCGAAAAAAAGCGGGGACGAATCCTCGAAGGCAGGCAAATAACCGCGGGAGCAGGGGGCTTTGGTGTCACAATCGGCTCCGCCGCTCAAAAGAACTCGAACGTTTCCAGTTTTGCATGGAGCGTTTCGTCGGAGATGAGTTTTCGGTAGATCATTGTTGCTGCTGATATGTCCTGTATTGCGAGGCCTGTTGAGTCGAATATTGTTATTTCTTTATCATTTTCTCGGGCGGGCTTTTTATTCGTTGCTATTTCGCCTATGTCGGCGTGGATGTCTTTGCGGGTGATTAGGCCTTCGGCTACGGCGACATTGATCTCGCCGCTGTGGGAGGCCTGTTGCCAGTTGTCGATTACGACCTTTGATCGCTTCAGGATTGCGGGGTCGAGTTCCTGCTTGCCTTTGGCGTCGGCGCCTATGGCGTTTATGTGTGTGCCGGGGCGTATCCAGTCGGATTTGACGATCGGTGAGCGGACGGTTGTTGTGGTTGTGACTATATCGGCGTTTTTTACCGCTTCTTTGACGGAAGATGCACAGGTTGCAATGAGTCCATGCTTTTGTCTTACCAGACGTGCGAAGTGTTCCATGCTTTCTTTGCGGATGTCGAACAGGACGACCTTTGATATGCCCGGTCTGGTGATGAGGAGCGCTTCCAATTGAGTTGCCGCCTGGGTTCCTGTGCCGATGCAGGCGGCGGTAACGGAGTCGGCTCGTGAAAGGTATTTTGCGGCTACACCGCCGGCGGCGCCGGTGCGCATGCGGGTTATGTGTGTGCCGTCCATGATTGCAAGGGGAAAGCCGGTCTCAGGGTCGATCAATGTGATTGTGGCCATGACGGCGGGTAGTCGAACGTTTGCGGGATGGACATTGACGTTTTTTACGCCTGCGGTGTTCATGGCGGGGATGTAGATGGGCATACATCGCAAGTCGCCTTTGTCGAATGTCAGGTACATCTTGGGCGGCATCTGGACCTGGGCGCGGCCGTACAGCTCGAACGCCTTTTCAATTGTCGAAACGTAATCCGCCATACTGAAGGCGTTTTCGATCATGTCCCTGGCGATGATGTAAGTCGATTGTGTCATCCCCTGTTTCTTTCTCGAATCGGCGATAGTTTCGGTAAAAGCGCAGTCGGACGTCGCCCGCCCATCGGCGTCCCCGACAGCGACTACTGAAAATCCCCGGCTCATCCGTGCCCGGTATTGTTGCATCGGCACAGCGCATGACGGGCGAGACTACGCCGCCGCCGTCTGTGTCTGCTGCATATCGCCTAATCGGATCACTGCATAGACCAGCAGGCCGAACAGGCCGCCCAAGAGCACAATCGGAATCCAAAGTCCCGAGCCGGTCTTTCTTTGCTGCAGGTCCTTAGAGACCCAGATCACCGCCAGTATGCGAACGATAATCATGATCAGCCCGATCAGGCCCACGGCGCCTCCGCATTTTCTTCTGCGGTGGTATGGGCCTCGCTGCTGCCGTTGGATTTCTGTGCGTCTGGCTTCCAGTTCCAGTTCGCGCATCTGCCGCTCGAATTCCAGATTGGCCTCGTGGGCCTGGAGGTCCAGTTCCTTGACCCGCCCGGCATGGGCAAATTCCAGCTTCTGACCCTCAAAGGCAAGTGCTTCCTCGTTGGCCTGGGCGAAGGCGACGGCCGGTAAAAACACAGCAATCACCAGAAAAACCAGCATAACCTGTCTCATCCTGCATCTCCTTAATAATTTCAACTTCAGATATACTTAACTATTATCGACCATTCCGGCGGGGCGGTGAAGTCTTTCACATTCTTTTTCACCCGGAAACATCCCTGATTGCTATATTTTCGGGCTGGATGTTGTCATTGTCAGGGTGGGCCTGTACACTATCAGCCGGTTCATATATTGTCAAATTCAGGAGATATTGTTATGCGTTGGACTATCGCCATTTTATTTGTGATAATCTGTTCTTCCGTTTCGCCTGCGGATGAAAAAGCTGCAACTCATCCGTTCTCTATCCACGACATGTTGGCTATGGAGCGTATCTCCGGGCCCAGTGTATCGCCCGACGGCCGATGGATTGCGTTTACCCTGCGAACGACCGACCTCGAGGCTGACAAGGGCCGCACGGACCTGTGGCTGGTGGGTGCAGACGGAAAAGGGCTGCGCCCGCTTACGACTCATCCGGAATCCGATTCCAGCCCGCGCTGGCTGAGCGACAGTAAGACCGTCCTGTTTATTTCCGGCCGGTCCGATTCGTCGCAGGTCTGGCGCATCCGAATAGACGGGGGCGAAGCGCAGCAGGTTACGGAGCAGCCGCTTGACGTGTCAAACCTGGTCGTCTCGGGCGACGGTGCGCAGATCGGCTTTACAATGGAAGTGTACGCCGGCAAGACACCCGACGAAACCAAAGCCAAACTCGATGAGATCGAGGAAGAAAAAACATCGGGCAGAATCTATGACCGCGTTTTCATCCGCCACTGGGACACGTGGAAGGACGGCAGGCGGTCGCATCTCTTTGTGATGCCGATTGACGGCGGCGACGCGGTCGATGTAATGAAAGATATGGACGCCGATACGCCGTCGAAACCTTTCGGAGGGCCCGAAGAGTTTGCCTTTGCGCTCGACGGCAAGGGTATTGTTTTCAGCGCTCGAGATGCGGGCCGACAGGAGGCGTGGTCTACGAATTTTGACTTGTATTACGCGCCGACCGACGGCTCACAGCCGCCGAAAAACATGACTGCCGAAAACAAGGCGTGGGATACGAACCCGGTCTTTTCGCCGGACAATGAAACGATGGCGTATCTGGCGATGGAAAGGCCGGGCTATGAGTCGGACCGTTTTCGTATCGTGCTGATGAATCCTGGGACCGGCAAGAATCGCATCCTGACGGCCAACTGGGATCGCAGTCCGTCGTCGATGTGCTTTTCGGCCGATGGAAAGACCATCTTCGCTACGGCCGGAAATCTCGGCCAGAAGTCGCTGTTTGCTATTGATGTCAAAAGCGGCAAAGTCAGGCTCGTGGTCAAGGACGGCAGAATAAGTTCACCGTCCGTTGCCAAAGGCCGAATCGTTTTTGCCATGAGCAATCTGAAATGGCCCAACGAAATCTATTCGGTAGATCCCGCCGGCGGCGACCTGCGATATATTACACGCATCAACGCCGACCGCGTCTCCGCCGCCCGGACGGGCGATTACGAACAGTTCACCTTCAAGGGGTGGGGCGATGAGACCGTTTACTGCTACATCGTAAAGCCGGTCGACTTCGACCCGGACAAAAAATACCCCGTCGCCTTCCTCATCCACGGCGGGCCGCAGGGCTCATTCGGCAACAGCTTTCACTATCGCTGGAATCCTCAGGCCTATGCGGGGGCCGGCTATGCTTGCGTCATGGTCGATTTTCACGGCTCGACCGGTTACGGCCAGGCATTCTGCGATTCCATCCGCGGCGACTGGGGCGGCAAGCCGTTCGAGGACCTAAAGAAAGGCCTTGCCGCCGCACTTAAACGCTACCCGTGGATGGACGCCGACAGGGTGGGAGCGCTCGGTGCGTCGTTCGGCGGGTATATGATCAACTGGATCGCGGGCAACTGGCCCGACCGCTTCCGCTGCCTTATCAATCACGACGGCAACCTCGACGGGCGCATGGCCTATTTTGACACCGAGGAACTCTGGTTCCCCGAATGGGACCATATGGGCACACCCTGGGACAGCCCCGAACAGTACGAAAAGCACAACCCCGTCAACTACGTGAAAAACTGGAAGACCCCCATGCTCGTCATCCACGGCGCAAACGATTTTCGCGTCGTCGATACGCAGGGCATTGCAACGTTCAACGCCCTCCAGCGCCGAAGCATCGCCAGCAAACTGCTCTACTTCCCCGACGAAAACCACTGGGTCTTAAAGCCCAACAACTCCATCCTCTGGCATGAAACAGTAATCGCCTGGCTCGACCAATGGGTCAAGGGGGGTTAGAATTTCCCTGCATAAGCTTAGTCTTCGATCGTTGCGCGGAGGATGAGGATGGTTGCATCCCGTTCGCCTTTGACTGCGGCGACGATCTTGGGCTGGCCGATATGGAGGTAGACCGCTGTGCTTACATCAAGATCGGTCGATCCGATGGTTTTTTCGTCTTTCTTCCCAGCGCTGCTGGAAACCTCTTTTTCCATCGATGCGTTGAAGGAGAATTTGGCGGCGACGATGTCTCCATCTTCATAGCTGCATTCGGCTTCGAGCCTCATCTTCGCTTTGCCCGTTAGGAATTCGCGCTTGGCATCTTCGCCGTCGGACGCCGTGGTCTGTTCGTGTTTGCCCATGGTGACCCAGCCGGATTGGCCGTCGGCGACGGTCAATTCGGCGCCGCCGACGATGTGGGCAAGTTTTTTGTCGGCCAGCAGTGAAGCGATCTTATCCGGAGGTGTCGAGCCGAAGGACAACTCGGCGGTATTGACGCCGGCCTGTTCGAGGGCCGTCAAAGAGACCTTTACCACCGTGGCATCCAGGGCGATGGTCAGAATCTTGTGCGGTTTATGTACTGCATGGGCATCGTCCTGCGCGGTAGAAACGGTGGTTGACGAGATCAGATAGATGACGCCGATTGCGCCGATGACCAGGATCAGATTTCGTGTGGTTCTGTTCATGATTGTGCCCTTTCAAAATACGGTTGGTAATGTATGGTGCGCCAATCGCCCCTGCTTCAACCGGGATGCGCCATATAACAATAGCATATCAAGTCTTTGGCAAGAGTCCACACTTTCTTTTCGCGCGCAAATCAGCTACAATCGCGGATGCGGAGAGGGTAATTTGAAGCGTGGATGAGCAGGTCGGCCTGGAAGGCGCCGGGTGTCGTTGAGCGGAGATGCTTTTATTATGGAAAGGGAAAGATTATGGTTTTTAGCGGACTTATGATAATCCTGCTTGGATTAGCGCTTCTGGCTGCGGTGGCCATCGGTGTAACTGTCGTCATAGTGGTCGTGGTAATGGCCGCAAAGAAAAAAGCGGACAAGCCCACATTGGATACCCGCGATCAGCCGCCGGGCTATTGATTGGGCATCCGGACGGGCAGGGCAGGACCGGCAAATCTACTTTCTGGCGGGATTACCCCCGCCGCCCATCCATGTGATATCACGCCCGACGCCCTGGATAGTCTGACAGCCTGTAAACGACAATACGACCACCGCAAGGACAAATATCAGCAACACTTTTCGCAGCATTTTCAAGCCCCTTATCAAGACTGTTTCTTGTTTACTATTATCGTCCCGTATGGGCGAATTTCTTTATAAAAAGCGCTGAATGCGGTTTACGGGGCGAAAACCGCGTGTGGTGGAAACAGGCTGCTGCGAGAGATACGGATTGCCAGAGGCGTACATTTATTGTATGTTGGGGTGCATATTATGTCAATGCGATTACGAAATGCGGCCTTGCTGGTTTGTGGTGATATGCGCATAAGGCTTTGCTGTGAAGTGTGTTAGGTGTATATGGGGCTTGTTGGCACAATTGTTGCTACTAATCTTTCTGGTAGTTTTGTGTAAAGGCTGCGAAAACTATTCTTGAAGGAGAATTTGACATGGCAAAGAGGAATTTGATTGTGTTGGCCGGGTTAGCTGTTGTGTCTGTTTGTACTGTGTTTGTGATTGCAGGGCCGGCGAAGAAGGAAAAGCCTGTTGGTCATATAAGCGCAACGATGAGTGATGAGGTGAAGGGGATTGCCAGTGTTGCCGATCAATGGCATGCGGCATGGCGGAATAATGACCGGGAGACTTTTGTCGGGCTTATGCGGCCTGAGAACCCTAAGGTGCCAGATTATTTGCTCGAGTTAGGCAAGCGGGTGTTTGCGGAAGTTGAGGGTATATCTGAGACGTGTTTGATGGTGTCGCGGACAGATCAGGAGCCTTCGATTGCCACAGTTCATTCATATCCGATTTCAGTACCGGACCTACAGATTGGTTTTGCAGTGGCGATGACAAAGCAAGATGGCAAATGGTATGTTCAGGCCGCTGAGGGTATTGCGGTTAATGATATAGTCACCCATTCTCAGCGGTGGGCCGACAAATACGATAAATATGAAATATGGTACGATCCAAATGCTCCCGAGTGGTTAAAGCCAGGACAGAAAGAAAGCGAAATTGCTAAAAAAATAGCTGAAATAAAAGTTGAGGACAGAAAACTGTATCAAGATTCTTATGGGCATTTGCTTGCAGATATTAACAAGGAATTGTTGAAAGGCAATAGACTACAAAAGTCACAACTGCTCAAAGTTATACGCAAGAAAGGACTTTCAACACTTTTTGATGAGAGTTTTGTAATGCCTTTAAGGTCATGTCTGAAAAGTGAAGATGTGGAGATGGTTAAGCTTGCGAGGAAGATGTATGGGCACCTTAAAAAGAAAGTTCGCCGAAAGCTGGAAACAGACGCAAGCAAGATCCCGCATTCGCCGGAGGAGTTTAGGGTATTGGCGGATAAATACAGCGAGAAAGTAAGTGAGTTGGAAAAGGCTCTTGCCAAATATCGCTCGAAAGAGATTTTCAGCGATTTTCTTGACGTTGTTGAAAAGGAGGTGTTTCCACTTATTCGCAAGGGCAGGATTGCCAGGGGGCAGTGGGGTAAAATGTATAAGCAGGATCCCGATGCATTCAAGTCAACTTTTGACGAAAAAGAAAGTGGGTCTGCAATGATGGACATTATTGCGGCAGCACTGAAAGGTATTTACGAAAAGTTTAACAGAGCAGTAAAGGAAGGCGACTTGTGTTTTCCATACGATGAGCAGAAGCAAATATATTACTGGGCCATCTGGCCGGAAATTCGATCGAGGCAAAAGCTGATAGAAAAGCCTTACGAAAAACATTGTCCGTTTGAGAAGGGAACGGTCGAGTATTACCAGTTTATGGGCGCAGTGGGTCAGGGCTGTACGATGGCATTGTCACCTCTGTGGCAAATGATTCTCCAATTGCCTGAAGAACTTGATGATCAAAAAGAGGAGGTTGAGATTATGCACAAATGGCTTGAGGCGGGTAGAGGCAGCAGGGGCAAAGCTGCAATGCCTGCACTTTATAAAGAGGCGTATCTCAATGAGATAGATGAGTTGGCGGTCAAA
>SDBS01004424.1_pt1 | contig 13758 bp, 9 predicted proteins | sample 2277091 | NCBI WGS metagenome assembly SDBS01 (sample SAMN10404972, study PRJNA504765) | marine sediment metagenome | isolation source: marine sediment core GS10_PC15, 163 cmbsf | place: Arctic Ocean: Southern Knipovich Ridge | collected 2010
ATCCCCTCAGTAAATGCGGGGTCGAAGTCAGGCGGTGGCCTACGGTCTCTACTCTCCGTCAGCCGCTTATCGTAATTGAGCTTCAGCCTATCCCACAGATTATTCCACGTCTTGGATGGGTGCCTGGAGGGGCCATGGTTCACCTTCACTATGGTGTCAGTGTCCACGTGGATACGGTGCCCGTAGTGGGCGAGGCTCTGTGAGAAATGGGAGTCGTGCCCGTGCCATGCGTAATGGTCAAGGCAGTTGAAGACCTTGGTGTTGAACAGCATACACGACATGGCAGACCAGTAGACGGTATGCATACCCGTGTTAGGCCTGAAAGCCTGGGATGCTACTAACCCAGGGTTCTCGTCGTAGAGGATGTCCAGCAGGGGGAAGACTACAGGGGTGTCACGGTCTAGGAGCTTGATGAGCGTGTCCTCTTCTACCAGGACATCGGTATCCACCATGAAGCACCATTCAAAGCCTGAGTCCAGTGCCAACATGGTAGCGCAGGCCCGCATGATGCCAATGGCGTCGGCAGGCATGGTGGACATATCGTCCATCTCCTCAAACGCCACGGTGTACCCAGCATTCTCGGTGTAGCGGAGCATGTTCTGCAACCGCCACCAAGCATTCTCGGTGTATTCATTGGAGAGGACAACTACCAACACGGAGTTGAGGTTCAGGTGCGGGTGTCGGTACCGCTCCTTACCGTGGAGGGTCGCGTGCCCGTAGTCGATAGGCCAGCTAGATACAAAGAATCCAGGATGGTCTGACCTATCGACTACCTTAGAACGCACTTCGTCTCTTCTGCAAGAAGCTCCTTAGTCTATCTTCAGGTCGATGAGCGCGAACTCGACAGTAACGTTTACCCTCATGCAGATACCGACAATCGGTGCATTGGAGAGGGCCGGGCCTGTGACATCAACGGACGCCACCGTAGTAGTGGTGGATGACACCCCGATGAAGTACGCGGTTGTGCTGCCGTCCTGGTCAAGGATGGCAAGCTGTGCCGAAGCAGCAGCCGTACCCGCAACGCTAGTGCCTCCTGTCCGCAGACGCCGCTTGTAGTTCTCCACTGCACCATCGGTGGTGATGGAGGCTTGAACAGGCAAGCCGATAATCACAGTACCATCTACCAGCACCGCAGCAGGCCCCCTGACCTGAGACCAGTACCAGCGGTCGGCAGCAGCGACACCAGGCGATACCCCGGCAACATCTGCCGTGGGAGGCGAGTCGTGGATGGTAACGCTGTGGTAGCGGTTACGGACAAAGGTCAACTCCGTGCTGGCGTTACCCGCCACCTGTACTGACTCCTGCGCTGCCAAGTTAACCGTGATGATGGATGACGCAGCTACCGCAGCATGAGCAGCCCCCGCTGAGAAAGCACGGCTGATACGGAAGGCGTACCCAAGACCCGTCTCCTTGTTGGTATGGACGGTGCCCTCGGCGTAGATGTCGATAGCTGCAAGCGTGGCACCCAAAGTTGCCGCAAGGGTGACATCATCAGCCGCTGGAGTCGTGCTCACCACGGTCTGTGAGTGGTCGGTCACTGCGGGTAGGGCTTGGTAGAGGTTCCCCGCCACTTCGACAGTGGCATCGTTCTTTGCGAACCGATACTCCCGCTTGTCGGGCAGGATAAGGGTATGGGCCAGAGGATAATTGCCCACGTTCGCATTGCCAGCGCTGGCATAATCTCTGTACTGTTCACTGAATGGCCCGAAAAATATTCCTGGCATTTCTAACTCCTTCGTGTACTCCGATTACTCAGAGGTTTCTATCGGATGGTTAGTCCTTGGCCCCTGTGGGCACTCTATCTTCTCGCCTCTGACGCCGATTCTCCGCACGCTTCTGCTTGTCAGCTAGCTGTACTTCGTCATCCTCCCGCTCCTGTATCTCCTCCACCGCCTCCTGCTCCTTGGAGACTAACACAGTCCCTGTCATAGCATCAAGCCTCTGCCGGAGAACCTCTATCTCATCTGTACGTGACGCACGCTCACCTTCCATGTGAGACTCATACTCCAGCTTATGCCTGGTACGTGCGTGCATACGCATGTCCTGGTCGGTCTTGAAACCCGCACCATTGCTGACACGCCTAGTACAAGTAGGGAGGAAGCAGTCAATCTGCCCATAGACGTTCTTGGGAAAGGGAACTGCCTCCATGGTGAGATAGAAACTAGCAATTATCTTTGAGGGGTCAGTGCTTGAGTGACAAACCATGCAATTATTCTTCACACAGTTTGGGCACTGCGCCCTTTGTCCTGGTCGAGCACGGAATCCACCCGTATTGCAGCACAGGCAGTGCCGCTTCAACAGGTACCTCCGAGCGTTGTCATGCTGCGTACCATCAGGGTTCCATGCAAGAGGGAGCATACTCTCCGTACCATCCCACATCCACGCCCTACGGACAGTAGCCCTTCCCTTATCCTGCTTTACCCCACCTTGCGTAGGGTACAACATTGCACCACCAGCCTGGCCACCATCCGAAAGGTCTGGAGCCGTGACCCCAGGAGCCAACGGGCTTAGCGCCACCGACAACTGCTGCTCCTCAGCAGCAGTAAGTTGCTCGTCCACTTGGGCCTGCTCTTGGTCTATCTGTTCCGCTTCAAGAACCTTTGGCATTATCCCCTCGCAAGAACCCGTAGGCCAGGTTCGGTTGTGTTGACCATACGAAACCCCACGGGCAGATGAAGAGTCACCTTACGCCTTGGAGTACCCGTTATGACATTCGCCTTGCGCTGTGCCCTGATGGTATCATTTCGCCGCTCCAATATGAGGTGGCACATCTTCACCACATCACTTGGGCTGTTCTTCGGTATGAACTTCTTCTGTCGTTTCGCCTCTGCTATGTACTCCACCTCGTCCAAGGTGGCCTCTAAACCACCAAGAATCAAAGTGGCGATTTGTCCGCCTTGACCACGCTCCAGCCCTGGCCCGTAAACACGGGTGGTCTCCAGACTATTACGGTCTGCCGAGACCCTTCGGATGGCCGTGACCGTGGTGCCGCCGTCCGCAACCCCAGTATAGAGAGAGTGAATCCTCTCGTTAGGGTCACGCCTGAATTGCGGTGCAAAGAAGTCCATGATTCACCTACGAGGTTGGCTGGGTGATGTCATAATCCCATTCCCGTCCATGCCCATCCAGTATCTCTCCGAAGCCATAGTCGATGACCATATCGAGTTCCACAGACCGCATCGACTTGTCAGAGTCGTCCACCTCCAGGGATACGGGCATGAACTCATAGATGAGCGCCGCCCCACGGTGCATAACGCCACCTCTGACATTGTTGCCCGACGTGACAAGGTTGGTGGACAGCTTGATGGGAGTGCCAAAGTAGTCCCCAACTGGGAAGAAGGTGCCAAATGCTCGATTGGCAACCGCTTCGGGCGTTGGGGTATTCGGCGCATGGGAGTCGCCTGACCCGGTTGGGAAGAGAGACTGCGATATATCATGCCATCCAAACGGATGTGCGACGGCTGACACCTCACGCATCATCGCCTCGTTTATCGGTTCAGAGTTAGCCCTGAGTTGAGCCAGAGCCGCACCCAGATGACCAAGTGTAGCCGCAGCCCCATCCAGGCCCACAACCGTGCCAAACCCATCAATGAGCGTGGCAAAGTCCTGCTCCTGCTTGACGTTGATGGCGCTGGCCATGGCTACGCCCGCCTTACGCAGGAAGTTGTCCCTACTCACCGTGCGCAACATCTTGTTGGTGAGTTCGACGGATACGCCCACCTCGGTAGCGGAGATGGCCACGTTGGAGTCGGTCATGGTCTCGGAAACCATATCCACCGCTTCAGTCAGCCCAAAGGCAGTGACGCCAGGGAGCTTAGGGGAGTTGAAGGTGTCGTCCATCCCCGCCTCGCCACGCACGATATCGAAGGAACCCTTGATGGCGAGAACGTCATCCTTCAGCGTCATACGAGCAGGGCCGATGACCTTCTCCTGCAAGTTCTTAATGGTATCAGTTGTCGTAAAAGGCACTTCTAGCCTCCAGTCGCTCCCGTAGGAAGCTGATTGGTACGCAAGAAGGTTCGATAGTCAGCATCGGAGACTTTCCCCTCAAGATGAAGTGCGTCGATATTGTTCGTATCCACCGCCACTCCACCAAGGTTTACCCCAGAATCGGGGGCGGGAGTATCACCGTTTGCGTTCCCTGCGCCAGTCTTTGTCAGGCTAGCTGCAAGAGTCTTCATACCTTCTTCAGTACCGTCCGTGAAGTTGAGCAGGGGTTCGATGGGAACACCGAGTTCCTGGGCAATCTTGGCAGCTATAGTCCCGTGTTGACTGGCGGCTGCCGTCTTCTCACGGGTTTCTAGCTCCGTAATCCTCGTACCGAACTCCGTTTCTTTCCGCTTCAAGTCCGACTCCCGACGCTCTAAGGTGCGCTGCGTCTGCAACGTCCGCAAGCCATCGGGGTTGTCCTTGTGCGTCGCATCTTCCGCTGCGTCCTGGCGTTCTTGGAAGGAGAGTACAAGAGCATCGTGTGTTGAGCGGTCTGCCGTTAGAGCAGCCTGCCCATCACTCAAGGTCTTTGCATCACGTCCCTTATCCGCCAGTGCGTCATTCACCATCTTTTCAGCTTGAGTAGTGGTGAGTGTAGGGGTCTCCGCAGACTTACCATTACCAGTACCCGCAGTTCCGTCAGCCGTATTCGACTGAGTTCCGTCCTGGGTGGGAGTTTGGGTCGCCATGTTGCGTTCCTCCTCAGTGGAGACACTGAATGTTGAACCAAGAGTAGTCGAAACAATAAAAGAAAGTCAAGTTTACCTACTAGGAAGGCTTATTTGAGGAGCTGTACGCACAATCTCCTCCTTTTCCTCTTCCTCTTCTGGCTCAGGAGTGGGAGTAACGATTGCAGGTGGGCGGGGCCTACCCCTATCACCTACGGGGGTATAGCCTTGCACGTCCACGAGGTATTGCTCCCAGCTAGGGTTATCACGGCGGTATTGCAAGCGTGCTTGCCCTACTTCAACATCCTCATATTCAAAGAAGTATTGCACCACGTCGATTGCAGGTAGCCCACCACCCATAGCCGAGAAGGGGATGCCTAGTTCGGCAGACCACTTGCGCATCAATTCCACCGCAGCCATGGTCTGTACCTTACCGCCGTAGTGCCACACGCCAAGTATGGCATCAAGCTCATGGTTGGCTATACGGAGTTCCTCACGAGCATCCACGGATAGGAACTCGTTAGCCTCCAATCGCTGTTCCCGTGCCTCATCATCCAAAGCCAGGAGAGTTTGCACGGTAGATATGAGTTCATCTGGCACAACACCGTTGTTGAGGTCGTTCTGCGTGAACTTGCCTATAGCCTTTGCAGGCAAGTCCCAGTAGCCCGTGCGGTTGATGGTCGTCCGGTTATTCCAGAGGCGAATCGACCACTCGGGGAAGCCTGCCTCTCGCTTGCCGTCTTCCAATACGAAGCGTACCTGGTCGTGCATCTCACGGCCATACCGCTGCTCAAATACAACTAAGGCTTCGTTGTAGGCCTCGAAGTCAAAGTCTCCGTTTGGCAGGGAGCGGTCAGGGGCCACCACGTTCTCGATATAGTCCCAGTAGGCAAGGTCGAATACCTCAGCATCTGGGATCCGCTTCTCCCGTGACTCGTCCCATTCGTCGAACAAACCCTGGTACTCCTCCACCTCACGGAAGGCCTCGTTCTTTGCACCGTAGATGGTCATAGCATCTGCGTAGCTATCACGGAGCCAGAGTGTATCCTTGCCATCTATCTTGATGCCCACGTCCATAGCCTTATTCAGACTCTCGGCAGCATCTTCCTTGATACCCTCCACTGAGGATATGTAGTTACGGAACGGAGCACTTCCTCGAACAAAGGCATCCTCTATGGCAAGGCCATACTGTTCAATCACTTCGGGGTGGGATGATTCAAGGGCATTGAACATCTCTACCTTCTGGAACTTGCTGAGGACGCTGAGAACAGTGCTCTCACCCTCCAACTCCGCCAACTGCTCCTCGGTCAGGTTGGAGACCGCCTCCCATGCCTTCAGGTTCTTGAGTTGCTCGTCAAGAGCCTCCCAGCGGCTCTCGGGAGAGGAACGAAGGCCAGCTATGCTAGCGATGGCCGAAGTAGTGGTCACGGGAACGCCGGACTTATCAAAGAATATGTCCTGGGCCATGATGGGAGTGACATTCTCCAACGCCCAGTACGCCCAGTGCTGCGGTGTCTCCAAGGGAAAGCCAAGGAAGTCCTGCTGGAGGGCTGCTTCAATAGCTATACGAGGGAGCGGGGCCGACTGCGTAAGCCAGCCACGGATGATGGGGTTCTTCCACTTATCAAAGGTAAAGAAGTCCATAGGCTCATTGTCGCCCAGACCTATGACAGAGGCAGCAATATCAGCGCTGGCACGCATCATGGAGATGACCGCAGAGCCAGGGCCAATCCAGTGGCCGTCCACGTTCATAGACATGAACTTCTTACCGTCACGGAACGGGTCAAGGAAGATGGGGTTGTCGGTGGCCTTAGCCCACGCCACGTACATCGTGGTTGCGGCCCCCACCATCTTGGCGATGTCACGCCTCACCTGTGCGCCCGTCATGCCACCCTTGAAGGCATCAGCAAAGAAGCTAGCCACGGCTAGGCGGTACTGGGGAGCGAATGATACCCACCCCCTTACGAGAGCAGTGAGGTTAGCGGGCGTACCAAGCCTAGCGAATGAGGACATGCCTACGGAGCGGTCAAGGTAACGAGCGAAGTCAGCCCCTTTCCCGGCCTTCACCCACGTCTTGCTGCCAGTCTGCCACATCAAGTCACGGTATACCGTGGCCCACATGGAGAAGGCGGCTTGGGCACGTCCGTAGGTCTGCCCGATAACCCACTTACCACCAGGTATCCGCTCCGCAGCCCTCGTGATACTCCCAAGAGATTCAAAGAAGTCAAATGGACGCTGGGAGCCAAGGTAGAACTCCCGCTCACTCATGGAAGCAGAGTTCTTGGCCAAGTAACGGTCGAACGCACCTGGAGTGATGGCAGTCTCCAGCATCTTCAACGTGGCACGAGATGCATTGATAGGATGAGCGAGATGGGCAACGAGGCCTTGGATAGACCAGGCAGAGAGGTCAAGGGATGCCTGCAAGAGAACGGCAGTGGAGGAGATGTCAGAGGCCAGTTTCAAGAAGTCTGAAACCTCATTGTTCAGTAGTTTCGTCACCTGCTCGGCAATCTCCACGGGGTATATCTGGTTGCTGAACATGGGGTGCGGAATGCGGGCCTCGTTGCGACCAAGAATGGGCTGGCTCACCTCTGCGAACTTCTCCGCACGCTTGGCCCTGGACTCAAACCACTTGGGCGAGAGGTCTTCCACCTCCTTGGTCAGGTCTGCCGAGATGCTCTTGAGTTGCGCTCCACGCTGGGCATGGGTGTTACGGTATATCTGCTTCAGCATCTTGAGAGATGTCTTTGCATCGGCGTTTATGAAACGCAAGGCCTCGTCTATCTGCCCCGCACGCACAGGATGCTGGGCGTCGATAGGCTGGCCACGGAGTTCAGAGATAGTCTGCTTGAACCGTTTGGGTGTGGTCTTTAGCGTATCGAATACTTCCTTGCTGAAACGTGCAAGTTCCTTATCAATGGTCTTCTCGCCAAGAACATAGGCGGCATCCAACTCCCGTGCGGCAGCAGGAGAGCGCCTGCGAATGGCGTTCATGGTGGAGCCGGAGAGTATCTCGCCACGCCTAGCCCTCTGAACACTGGTCAAGGCGAAACGGGTATTCTCCATCTGGAGCTGCACGCCCGTCCAGTTGAGTTCTACGCCTGGGTAAAGGAAGTTGAGGCGGTCTAAGGGCTTGGTGGGAATAATACCCTCAACACGGCTGACCACCTCGGCTATCTCATCAGCAAACCGCTTATCCGCAATGGCTCTGAATGTCTCATCAATATAACTACTGACGTATACTTCCAAATCGTTGGAATAACGGTAGCCATCGAGAATGCCATCTATCTGCCGCTCAAACCTACGGTGCTGCTGACTAGCAGTGACTCCACCTATCTTCCGTGAACCGACACGCTTGGATTCCAGCACGCCGAACTTATCAACCTTCCCCGTGACCACCCAATGAATGTATTCCTTGAAGGGTGGCATCTTCAGTAACTTCATCTCAACGCCCTGCCCTAAAGCTATTTGAAGCGCTTCATCGGTAACTGAGGTGGCCCGCTTTGCATAGAGGAACCCGCTCTCATGGTCAAAGAGATAGCGTTCGGGGGCCTGCACAACGTCTCCGAGAGCACGAGAGTCCCCCACCCCTATAGGGCGAACCTTCCGCATGGAGGCGACACCCAGGTCGTCTACACCATATATCTGACGGGTGGTGCCAAGTTCACGGAGAGAAGCCACGGCATGTGTTCTCTGCCCTGCACCGATATCTATAATGGCTTGCCGCTTAAGCACCGCCTTAGTCGTGGCCTGCGTTATCTCTGTACGGGTGGCTAGCTGCTGCGGGAGAGTCCCTATCTGCGTAGCAGGAGCAGCACGCCCAAGAAGAGGTATGCGCTTGGCAATCCTCTTGAAGGTATCGTTCTGGAACATCCACTCATCCAGTTGCTGCGGCGTCGGGAGTTCCTTGAGCAGGTACTTCTTGATGGTGTTATCCCCAGCACCCTTGAATGCTCCGCCACCGAAGGCACGCTGGGTGAGCCGCTCCACTCCCTTCAGCCCCAGGCCAACGCCACGGGCAGGGAGCACGAATGGAGCAGTCTCAGCAAACTGGACGCTCCGTGCTATCCCCGCTAGGGTGCGTCCAAGCATGGGCACTCTAAGGAAGGGGCGGGCTATGAGACCAGCAGTACCACCGAAGGGGACGAAGTAGATAGGATTAGAGAACTCCGCCACCAGCTTTGCAGGGCCACGCACATCACGCTCAATGAAGTAGATATCCCACGCATCCATGGCCTCGCCACTGGCAATGGCACGCCAGCCATGTTTCTTGAAAGCGTCGTTCATCATATCCTGGGCGGCATTGGTGGCCACCTCTTCACGGTTCAAGAGTTCCCGCACGGGAGCGCCCGCCGCCTCAAAGGCAAACCCCATCTCCATAAGGGCCACCTGCCACCAACCCTCGGCGTATTGCAAGGCCCCCAACGCCCTGTCCCCAATGGCAGCTAGGAAACCCGTAGACGGGTGTTCGGGAGTAGCGGCAAAGAAGGCCACTATCTCCTCTGTGGGCACATCAGGAAAGGCACGCTTCATCAATGCCCAGGTATCGGTGGTGATGCCCCGCTCCCGCACCTCATCCCAGAAGGCGTCCCTCGTGGCCTCATCCTCAGAGGTAGCGTTGGCCAAGAGAGCATCCAGGTCACGGTCTGGGAAGATGCGGCGCATGGTGGCTTCGAGGGCGGCCCCTTCGCCAGGGGGAGCACCTGCAAAGAACTGCTCCATCTGCTCGGTGGTCATGCCGAGCATATCAAGAATGAACTCCGTGTCTGCGTTCCGCCCCTTGGCGTGGACAGTATCCAGGAGAGCGTCCGTGCCCTCATCCGTGGCGAGTTGGGCGTTCAGGCCATCCAGGATATGAACATCCAGGTCAGGACGGTCTATCCAGGCACGACCTACTTCATCCTCGCCCGCACCTAGATTGGGGAACAGGGAGAGGAGTATGGAAGGGCCGATGGCCAGGAAAGGAAGACCGGGGGCATTAGTAGGCCCACTTACAAGTTCGGGAACTGGGTCAATAATAGGGGGTGCGGGTTGCACAAATCGAGGCCCACCTTGGCTCTGCTCCCAGAAACTCTCCAGCATATTGGGGTGCCACCCCAAGAAACTTAGGATAGCATCCGTATCCTCGTTCCGACCCTCTTGTATAACCTCATCCAAAAAGGGAAGCAACCCCTCTTCCCTTTCCAGCACGAAGTTCAATCTCTTGATTACTTCTACTCGAAAACCTGCCTCCGTAGACTGTTCCGCTATAGGCCTTCCCTGCCTATCAAATAGGTTGGCGATATCAAGGAAATTGCGCCGCAGTACAAACTCCACCACCGTATCCACGATAGGGGAGTCCTCAAAGATTCGATTCACCTTGAAGTCGGCTAACAGGGATGCATCACGTCGGGACGGGTCAATTGGAATGGGTGTAACCCCTGTGGGAGGCACACTACCCGCAATTCCTGGGTCTACTGCCCCCGGAGGAATAGTGAAAATACTTCTAGGGTCGTCGTCCTGCACGCCTTGCTGAATGACAGGCGGAATAAGTCGAGTAGGCCTTTGTCTAGGCAAGGGCACAGGCACAGGAGGAACCAACTCCGGGGGAGGAGCAGCAACCACAGGAGGTTGTGCAGGACGTGTGGGTGTTATCCCAGGAGTAGGAGTAGGCCGTGGCGTTACCGAGGGTGGCCGTCGCCTTTTCCGTCGCCTGCGTTCTTCTTCACCCTCTGGGCGAGGGTCGCTAGTCTCTGGGGTATGAGGCACTAGAGCCTCCCATTGCCATTCAGATGGTCAGTCACAGGGTTGGTGAGTTCAGGTAGGTCGCCAAGTTCAGGCTGTTTGGCCTCACGCCTTCTGAGGGCGGCGGTCATATCCCCTGGCTTTATCGCAGCATCAGCCTGCGGCCCTGCGAGTAGCTGCTGCCTGCGCACACGAGCACGGGCAAGGGAGTCACGCACACCCGCATCAAGCTGCTCCTGCATGAAATGCTGTGCCATTATGCCCTCCCTTCCTGTCCGCCAGGCTGCCCGGACAACTGAGACGCCCGTTTATTAGAAGCAGCCTTCGTAGCAGGGTCTGCAAGGGCAGCCGTAGCACTAGGGTTGATGGGGGTCGGCTGAGGCACAAGCGGAGCCTCAAACCCCTCGCCTTCAATCAACGCCTCAATACTCACGCCCATCTCATTGGCCAGTATCTCTGCCTCCAACTCTCGCCCCTCCTTTATGAAGGCCTGCGCCGTATGGAGCCTCAAGATATTGGGAGAGATAATCTCGGCATTATCTATCAGCTTCTTGCGCTTGGTCTCGGCGGGGTTCTCCACACGCAGCACCTTTTCCAAGACATCCTCATCGGGTAGCCACTGCGCTGCCTCCACCGCCATGGCAAATCTAGCCACGTCGGTCTCAGGAGACTGCGGCGTGTACAGGAACTCGATGTCATACTCACCCTTCAGGTCTGCCGTCTTGAACGTGCGGCGATGCCCGGGAGTGCCAAGCTCTACGGTTGCCACGCCGAGGGCCAGCGTCTGCTTGATTATCATGTGCACTAGCTGCTGGAACAATAACCCCTTCGCTCCCAGGCGTGGCAGGAACACCTGCCCAGATGCCTCGCCAAGTTTCACTAAGGCCACTGCGGAAAGTGGAAACTGGAGATTGCCGAAGTCCGTACTGGAGAGCGCCCCCTGCTGGTAGAAGCGGGAGAGTATTGTTTGCAGGAGCTGTCCTGCGTTGCCCAAGTCGCCTTGCGGAACGAGTTTGAATCCACCATCAATCTCTGCTGCTGTAGTCGTGCCGATGTCACCAGCACCTTTCGGCACTTCCGCTTGCGCTCCCTCCACAGAGTGGTAAGTCTTCGCCGCTTGCACCGTCGCCATGTTCTGCGTCTGGAGTATGGATACCAGCCTGTTTATCTCATCCACGAGGTCACGAATGAGGAAGAAGATGGACTCGCCACGGTGGGAGATACGGTCGGCATCCTGCAACATCGAACCCATGGGTACTATTTCAACTCCAAGTGGAGGCTCCCCGTATTTGTGAGGTATGGTCTTCAGGAGCACGCCATTCACAAATATCTTATTTGTGCCCTTCTCCCACATATCCGTTACTTCAACTAAGGCCAAAGTACCAACACCGCCGCCTTCAGACGGCTGCTGCATCTCTGGGGTGAGTTTGAACTCAGGATATTCGCTCTTGACCATAGCTGGGGAACGGAGCGTCTTGATGGCTCCCCATATCATGCCATCCACGCCCATCTCATAGGTGAAGTAGCGGGTATCTATCGGGAATATGTCCACGATGAACTGGCTCTTCTCCATGCGCACCGTGCTTCGATACGCCGCCCTGCCTCGCATATCCACCTGTTCGGTAATGAAGGGCCGTAATGGAGCATCTCCACGCTTGCGAAGCCGCATATCGGCGGAGGCTATAGCAAACTCCACAAAGTCCTTTATCTCCTTCGCCCTATCATCATCCATATCTTTACCCGTCACCTGTACCTGCTGCGATGCCCCCAGGAGCGTAGCGTGGACATGGGCGGCGAAAGTAGCTGGAAGGTTGACCGTAACGTTGATAACGCCAGAGACAGCCTCTCCCTCATCATCTCGTAGCACGTAAGGGACGAGGTAGAGCAGGTCCTTGTCCCTGTCCATGCGGGCAAAGAGTTCTTGGTTACGAAGTTCAAGGTCTTTGACGCTATTGAAAGTTGCCATTACTCCGAATCCTTTCGCCAACCGCTGCCCAGTGTGGCCTTGATAGCGAATACACCACAGTTAGGACAGGTTAGGTTCGAGACAGGCTTGCCCTGCACCACTATCATCTCCATGCCCTCTTTGAAGCAGTTAGAGCAGGATATGAGCACCTTATAGGTCTGAGTGGTCATGCCATTGCCCTCTTCTTCTTCTCCCCGAAGTATCGTGCCTTGCGCTCATTCTTCTTCTTATCACCACCGAAGTTAGCGGAATGCGTCTGTTTCGGCCCTTGTGACCCCATCCTATCAAAGAAGCCGGCGAGAATGTACCGCTCGGCGTCCATATAGTGATAGTGAGACTTGGCCTGTATCTCATCCGTAGACCTGTTGCCATCCATCTTGTAGGAGTAAGAGAGTTTCTCGTCCAGGTATCCCTTGCAGTCGTTGAACACCATGATAGCATTTCGCTTGTGAAGTGCAAATACACGTGCTATTCCAACATCAACGGCACGAACGGTGGGCTCAGAGATGGGCCAGCCATGCTGGGTGTAGTTATTGCGCCAGCCCTGCTCAGGATGGGCACCACCACGACGCATGAGGACACTATAACCCTCTGATGACTTCTTTAGTTGACTAACCTGCCCCTGAACGCTCATACCTCCTGGCTTGAACTCCCTGGTGACGTAGAAAAGTCCCGTACCTAGGTCATAGGCATATCGAAGTTGTGCGGGGTTATTCGGGCCGAAGTCATGCCCGTAGAGAAGTTGCCACTCTTCGGGTATCTTGAACGGCTCAATAGTACAACCCTGCTCATCAAAGCTGCCATAGACGAGGCCTTCGGGACGTGCAAATAAGCCCCGATGGTACATATCGAACTTCCAGCCAGGCATGGATGCCCTGGCACGCTCGAACTCCTCCATGGGATAGGCGGGGTTGGACATGGATGAGAACTGGATGACATCGAAGTCCTTGTTCCCATTGGCCCATTTGTCGTAGACCTCTTGCTTCAGCCAGCCCAGGTTGTAGATAGTGGTCGTGAGGAGCGCCCTGCCCTGAGCGATGGCCAGGCGGCGCAGGATGGCCTCCCACGCCTGTAGGGTGAACTCAGGCTGCCCAACCTCATCCAGCCATGCTGCCGAGGCCGTGGTCGCCTCTAAACCCGATTCCGCCTCCGCCGAGCGCAGAATAATGCGCCCGAACATGGGAGCGTCCTTGGAACCGGAGTCATAGGCCCAGAACCTCCCGTTCGGCACGAGGTTCTCCGAAAGCTCGATAATACGGTCTCCCGCCCAGTAACGCCCGATGCCCAACTCCTTCACAAAGACATTGAGGAGAGCTGGGAGCATGGCCATTTTGAACAGGTCATAGGTGGAGGTAACGGCTAGGAAGTTCCCGATGCCTTCCGTCAGGTTGGCCCCAGACTCCTTCATGC
>SDBS01004425.1_pt1 | contig 13758 bp, 10 predicted proteins | sample 2277091 | NCBI WGS metagenome assembly SDBS01 (sample SAMN10404972, study PRJNA504765) | marine sediment metagenome | isolation source: marine sediment core GS10_PC15, 163 cmbsf | place: Arctic Ocean: Southern Knipovich Ridge | collected 2010
GATTCGTATGCCGTTGCCTACGATCGCCGAGGATTTTGGCAGTATGAAAATGACGTCTATATCGTCGTCATCTTCATCATCCTTATGCCCCAGATCGTCGTCGGTGTCGTCAACGTCGTCGGAAAACAAAACACGGACAGAGTGGGCACCAGCCATCCAAGCCGCCACCATGGGTACACTTACCCGAACCGGACCTGAGCCCGGCCCGGGGCGGGTGGCCGCAACGGTGTACCCTTCCTGCCCCTTGGGCAGGGGTCGCAGAGTCTCGACCTTGCCGCCGACAATGAGCCAACGCCGCATCCTTTCCTCACGAACTGGCGCGTACTGGATGCCGGTCCGTTCTGCAGCTTTCTCAGTAAGGACAACACGGGGCAGGTCTGACCCCTCGACCTTCTCGAGCTTCGCAGGTGGATCTTTCACAACATAATCAGATTTCCCTGCGACTGCCTGAGTTGCTAGCCCGGCGAGAAGCAGCGCCGAGATTATGCACAGATCATTGCGTTGCATTGCACTCATTCCGTTGCGCCTATTAAATTCAATGCAGGTTCCGAGCTTGAGCCGTAACGCGCATAAAGAGCCGGCACGACGAACAGATTAAGAAGTGTCGACGTGATAAGCCCGCCGAAAATGGCAATCGCCATCGGCCAGAATATCTCGAGCCCGGCGATGTTCCCGGCCACCGCGATTGGCAAGAACATCAAGACGACTCCCAGCGCCGTCATCACGATCGGCACAACCCTGTCCCCTGCCGCCCGCACAATGGTACTGGTATCCAAACGCTCATTTTCATACCGCTCGGTATTTTGTAATTCGGTGATCATCAGAATGCCGTTGCGTGTGGTGATACCAAGCACCGCTAGCAGTCCGAAAAGCGAGCCAAGGTGCGCGGTTCCTCCGGCCAACAGAATGGCAAAAACGCTGCCTGCAAGTGAACCGAGGATCGTTAGTAAGGACAAACCTGCCCAGCGCCAGCTGAGGAAGCATGCCTGGAGTAACAAGAACATGCCAATCATTGCGGCAAGTACCATGGAGAGCGTGCTTCGCCATGCCGACCGCCGCTCCAAATGGTCGCTTTCTAGAACAGCATGATGCTCGAGCGGGAACTTGATCTGCTTGAGGCTGTCCTCAACGTCGCTCATGACGGCGTGAAGCGGCCGACCGGCAACATTTGCGCGAATATTGATGCGTCGCGAGACGCCCTCTCGATCAATGGCTACTGGTGTGGGTGCGATGCGCACGCTTGCAACATCTCCAAGACGCGCATGTCCACCTTGCGGTGTATCGATCAGAAGTTCGATAATATCGGTGGTGCTATTGCGCGCTTCGGGTGGGCTCCAAACGACCACATTGAACACCTTTTGCTGCTCGAATAGGCTACCAACTTCGAGCCCTGCAAAGTTTGTGGCGACCGCGCGACGGATATCACCCGGCTTGAGCCCGACATGTCCAGCCGCCTCTAGGTCAACTTTGACTTCCACATGGGGAGCCTCAACGTCACCCTCGAGGCGCAGTTCAGCAATGCCCGGGATTTTGGCCATTGCCGCTTTGACTTTCTCCGCTTCTTCCCGCAAAATGGCCCGTTGGGGACCTTCGACGCGCACGACGATTGCCTCAGATGACTCCATCAGAACCGGTCTTAACGTGCCGTCGAGATAGCTTTCCACTGTTACCTGATGACCGGGATAGCCCTCGGCCAGTTTCTTAATTTTGGAGAGTATCGTATTGGAGTCAGCATTTGGATCGAGATTAACCCAGATCTGACCACTATCGATATTGACGACTTGATCGCCTGTTTCGGCGCGCCCGATGTGAGCCGACACCTTCTTGACGCCGGAAATGGCTTCCAGCTCGTCGCTAACACGCGCGAACACCCTGTGCATTTCGGGAAGGGAGGTTCCCGGAGCGGCATCCAAAGTGATTCGAATGTCACTTTCCTTGAAAGAGGGCATCAACGAGAGTTTCAAGAATGGCGTGATTGCGAGGCCGAGCACGAGAAGGGCTATGCCTGCAACAACCACCGGACCTGACAGGCCGACGGCCCGCCTCAACGTTGCCTCGTAAGAAGTTTTGAGCCAATGCGCGAGCGGTTGAGCGCTTTGAATCGCTCGATTCGGATACAGTGCAAATGTCAGTGCCGGCGTGACAGTCAACGCGACGATTAACGAAGCAAAGATCGCAAGCAGGTAAGACACTGCAAGCGGCTCAAAGAATGCACCCGAAGAACCACGAAGTAAAAAGATTGGCATCACAGCTAGCGCCAAGATCAGCGTCGCATAGGCGAGCGGACCACGAATTGCGGCTGATGCCTCAAGGATCAGGGTACTGGTAAAGGTTGACGTTCCTTCCTGTCGATGCTGTCGCATACGGCGCATCAAATTGTCGACGTTTACGATCGCGTCGTCGACGAGAACGCCAAGAGCAACCAAAAACCCTGAAATCACGATTAGAATTAGGTTTGCATTTCGCAGGTAAAGCACACGTAGCGCGGCCATCAACGATACTGTGATCGCGACTATGCTGATCAAGACACCGCGCCACTCAAAGAAAAAGGCGGCTAACAGCAGTACCAAACACACAGTGCCAATGATGAGCGCCGTGCTGATATTGTCTATCGACGTGTCGATAAAACTGCTGGCTTGATAGATGGATGCGTCGATCTCAATGCCGGGAAGTCCCTGGCTAAGTTCGGCTAGCGCTGCGTTCACTTCGCGAACGATACCCCGAGCATCGGCGTCCGGGAATTTCTCGACAACCAGCAACAGCCCAGGTTCCCCATCGATAACTGCGTCGCCAATAAGCAGCGGATGATCCTCCACCACCTTAGCCACATTGCCAAGGCGTATCGGCGCGCCCGCGATCGCCACTTGCGCGAGATCCTTCGGAGTAGAAATTGGCTGCACGTGCTGTATCGCTAGCCTTTGATTGGGCGTTTCGATCCACCCGCCCGTGCCGGCTGTTGAAGCCTCAAGATAGCTCAAAGGAGACACCCATAAAGCATCACCCGTCGCTGTCACGATTTGGTTGAGCGTAAGCCCATTGCTGCGCAGCGTATCGGATTTGACTTGAACCTGCAGCTGCCGGGCACGCCGCCCCCACACCGCGACGTTGGCCACGCCGGGGATGGCCAACAACTTCGGTTTGATCGTCCACCGTGTGATTACGGACATGTCGATGAGCGACACATCGTCCGACGATAGCCCTACCATCATGGCTCTGCTCGTCACCGAAAGTGGCTGGAGCATAACCGGCGGTTTCGACACGTTGGGCAACGCCCATGCGCCGGTAAGCCGCTCCTGCACCCCCTGCCGCGCCCGCATGAGATCCGTACCGCGCTCGAACACAAGCATGACGGAAGATAGACTTGGAACCGATTTCGAGCGTATCGATTGAAGCCAAGGGACGGCGGTCAGTATCTCTTCCAGATTGACGGTGACAAGGTCCTCAACTTCGGCGGCTGAAAGGCCTAATGCCTCGGTTTGAACTTCAACATAGGGTGGTGCGAATTCGGGGAGGGATGCGATACTGATGTTGTCAAAGCGGGCGATACCAAAGACGATAATCCCCGCGGCAACAGCAAGTACAACTAGTCGAAACTTCAAACTCGACTTCACAATCCAGTCTAGCACTTGGGTCTAGCCTCGTTCTGCGCTTTCGCCTTAGCTCTTCTTCCCCATACTGCGATCCGTTCTCTGACTTGATCACCGATTTAACCGTGTTAACAAGACTCAATCTGATCAAGTTTGCGTAACTACGTGTATCTGATGCAGAAACGTGCCTAGTTCAATCCAGTTACAAGAGCCCTCTCCCTGGCGCGGCAGGACTGCTTGCAAAGATTCATGGGCTGGTGGGATGTCTCGCGTTTAGTTGAGCCGTTCAATCGGTTGCTGACAGATTCAAAAAGCGGGGTTCGAAAGATGTCGTCTAAGTGATAGCAGTGTCGCCAAGTTCTTCGAAGCGTCACCCGCTATAATAATTAATTCTTCGACTAGCTCCTCACTGGCAAGGCGGTATTGTCTGGAAGCATAAGCTGGCAAGTGGGCTCTGCACTGACTCAAGCGTGCTCCAAATTACAAATGTGGTTAAGTGAACTGTCTAGCCGCACCAAAAGAGGCCAGCGGAGCAACAACTGAGAACGCCAAGACGGGCGGCGCAATGCCCCGTGTAAGCGCCGGAGCAAGAATCCCTCAGTGAAGCAGCCGAGTCGGTCGGTTGCGCCGGAGTAAAAATCCGGCAACTGGAAGCCCTGTGCCTGCGTCGGCAGAGGGCGGGGGATGAAGCAGGTGGAGCTTTACGCGAAGGCCCGGCATGCGGTCCGTATCAAAGGGTTGAGGGACGAGCACGGCTTCACGGGCGGCATCACGATCGTGAAGGACTACGTCGCCGGCTGGCGGGAGCGACGTTATGCGCAACACGCCCCAGGTTCTGCTGGCCCATCACCTGAAGGCGTTGAAGCTGCCGACGTTCTTGCGCGAGTACGACAAGCTCGCCCGGCAGTGCGCCGGATCAAGGCCGCCAAGTTCCCGACGGTCAAGAGCCTTGACAGCTTTGACCTCACCGCACTGCCGTCCTTGAACAGGGCGCTCATCATGGATCCGGCACTCTCGGAGTACGTCGAGCGGCGCGAGAACTTCATCGCGGTCGGCAACTCCGGCACCGGCAAGCGCCACATCGCGCCCGGGCTCGGTCTAGCTGCCTGCCAGAAGGGCTTTTCGGTCGGCTTCACGGTCGCCGCCGCGCTGGTGCGCGAGTTGCTCGAAGCCCGCGATGAGAAGCGGCTCCTGCGCCTCCAACGCCAGCTCGCCAACTACAAGCTGTTGATCATAGACGAACTCGGTTACGTGCCGCTGTCACAGACCGGGGCCGAGCTGCTGTTCGAGGTCTTCGGACAGCGCTACGAGCGCGGGAGCACCATCGCCACCAGCAACCTGCCGTTCGACGAGTGGACCAGCGTGTTCGGCTCCGAGCGCTTGACCGGCGCGCTGCTCGACCGGTTGACCCACCACGTCCACATCCTGGAGATGAACGGCGATAGCTTCCGCCTCGCCCAGAGCAAGCGCCACTCACGCCGGCACCGACAGGAACCACCGGACACCGCCCCTCAGGCTTGAAGCGCCAAAGCAGGAAAGATGCACTTTCACTGTAAAATCTCAACAGTGTTGACACTCTGTTCGGGGCGTTGGTTTAGTGAAAAGCAGATCTTTCGACGTAAAGGAACGAACCCATGGCGAACCGTATTGAGTTGCGACATCTTCGCATCGTCTCCGTAGCAGCGGCGCTGCTTCCGGTGCTGGCGGCTTCGGCGCAGGGTATTGAGGACATCGAGAAAAAATTCGAGCATTTCGACGCCAGCAACTTCAGCAATCCGACCACTATAGACAACGAATGGTGGCCTCTAAAACCGGGGACGCAGTACGTCTACGAGGGGTACACCGTTGAGGACGACGGCGAGAAGCAACCTCATCGCATTGTCTCCACAGTTACTGACCGGACCAAGGTAATCAATGGCGTACGTACCGTTGTTCTCTATGATCTGGACATAATAAATAATGATCAGTTGGAAGAGGCTGAACTCGCTTTCAAAGCACAGGATGACGAGGGGAACGTCTGGCACCTGGGGGAGTATACAGAAGTGTATAATGGGGACGAATTCGTGGGCGGTAAAATGTGGGCCGTTGGCCACCTGAAAGGTGCCCGAGCAGGGATCCAGATGAAGGCAAAACCGCAGCTTGGTGAGCCCAGCTACTCCCAAGGCCTTGCGCCCCCTCCGTACAATTGGACCGATCGTGGGCGGGTGTCCAAGATGGGACAGAAAACCTCGACCGCTTTGGGTAAATACGAGGATGTTCTGGTTACCGAGGAATTCAATGAGGAGGAACCAGGCGCCATCCAGCACAAGTACTATGCGCGCGGGGTTGGCAATGTACGAATTGGCTGGGCGGGAGAAGATAAAATCAAGGAGACTTTGGAGCTGGTCAAAGTGATTAAGCTTGACCCGAAGGCCCTGGCAGAGGTCCGGGCTCAGGCACTGGAACTGGAGATGCGCGCCAATGTCTACGGGACAACGCCACCAGCGGAACAACGCTGATCATTGTGCTGGCTGTGTTGCCGGTCTTCTTCAAGGGGGGCGAGCTGACCCCGGCGCATTTTTTTGAGCCAACTGCCCTCATGACCTGTCAACACGAATTGGGGGTTATAGGCCGGGCTTAGAACTCGATTTTCATGCCGGCCAACACCGCGTGGAAATCGTGCAATGGAACGGTCGATACGCCCTGGCCGTTGATATCAGTCAGATCGATGTCAACCTCGTAGTGCCGATAACCGAGATAAAGTTGCACTTCATCTGTCTCGATGTTCTGCACGACACCAAATCCCCATGTGGTGACGTTGGATCCTGAGACCAGACATGCCAGACTGTCCGTGCACACCTCTTCCTCATCGATGCCGCCCAGCCCACCGACAACCTCCTGATCCGTATCAAGGCCCAGGAAATCCCGGTACTTGCCATAATCGGCATAGAACGCCGTCGTGCCCAACTTGTGGAATTCTCTCCGCAACCCGGCCTTGACGTAATAGAAGGACGGGTTGTCGGGCGTTCTGATCGCGCCATTATTTAACTCGACTGCAGTCAAGAAACGTCGGCGGCCGGTGGCGAATGACAGGTTCAAGCCGGAGGGCTTGTGCAGGACCGAGATCGAGCCCACGATCGCTGTGTCGTCGAGTTCCTCGACATCGTCCCCGGTATTTGTGTTCGTGGCAAGCCCGGCGGCGACTTCGAACAATTCGCCAAACTCTCTCCGGTACGACACGCCGACATTCCAGAGGAAGCAGTTCGTAAAGCACGTTCTATCGTCGTTACCCCACCAGCCGTAAAACGAGAACCCGGCTATTTGGGGCGTGTTATAGGCAATGATAAGGCCATCGGGCTCGTCCAGAGCATCGAGCAAATCGTCCCATTTCACATCAATTAGGCCGTCCGTGCCGCTGACACCGGCGCGGCGCAGAAAGAAACCGCCGCCGACATCCTGCACGTTGACGAAAGACGCCACGTCCGTTTCGGACAGATCTGCTTCATTGGCCCCGTCCGTCTTCCCCCTTGCACTGGTAACGCCAATTGCGACCGTGCCGAGCCGTTCGTTCTTTATCCAATACAGGACGTCGCCGACCACCACACCTCGCTCTTCGGCTAGAGCCGCTGCGGCGTCGATCTGGCTAACCTCGTCGGATCCGGCATTGATTAGATCGAATTCCAGCGCGAAGCCCATCGACCAACCCTTACCACGTCCCTGAAGCTCGGCCTTACCCTCGATTGCCACCGACGAACCAGAACTCTCGTTGGTGACGACATAGACGTCGGACTCCTCACCATCATCCCAAAACAGCAGGGCGGTAGCGATTTCTCCGCTCACCTTTACGTCGACTTTACGGTTGCCCTTGCGCGCCGCTGTCGCTTCAAGTTCGGCCACCCGGTCTTCGAGGTCTGCGCAGCAATAACCACCAAGATCCGCCGCCTTAGTCGGCGTCACAGCGAAAGGTGCGACGGCGACGACGGCGGCCACCACCAAAGGCCATAGAACACGTTGTATCATGTCCTTTAGGATCCCCCCATGTTGGCCAGGTCGACGAAGTTGCCGTCGCCCGCTGTCGGGAGGAAGATGGCGTCGCCAGCGAGGTAAGTGAGAGGCCCCGCGTTGACGCAAGGTGTTATCGGCGCAGTTTGGGTGTCATTAATCGGCAACGGAGAAGAAGGCTGTGCACAATCGGCAGCGGCGGCGGGCGCCGACCCGACCAGGCTAGCCAGAACGAGCGCGGAGGTGAGCGCGGTCGTGAGCACCAGGCTCTTGTGGTCAATCTCGACCTTTGGAGCGAAGAACGCCGGCCGTGGAGGAGAGACCCTCGTAGAACGCCGAGTGCCTCTCTTGGCACCAAATGGCAACGGCATAGCCCTATGACCACGCTTGCTCATAGCGCTCACCCGCCCCAAGTTTAACCTGACCTGCGTTACACTATTGGTTGATTCGTTAGTTGCCACGCGACCCAATGTTTCGGCGAGCAAGTTAGTAACAGCGGGACTGTTGCGGCATTGCAACGCATTTCAAAGCAGGTCTCCGGTCTGTCACCGGCCTGGGTTGTGTTGCTTGTACTTTATTCCGCTTCAAGAGCAAAATAAGCACAAGCCAACGGTTTGGTCGCCGCGCGCCATCTCGCACACCCTCATGAACAAAAAAGGCTTGCATCCTGATTGGCCAGTGGTGCCGCACTTCCCGGCAGCGACGTTGCGCAAGTCGGCAATCGATCAGATAAGGCAGACGCGAGCTACTCCCTGTTCCCATACTCGCGGCCTTGGATAGGCGATCACAAAGTTGACAAAAGGTCGCCAAACGCTGACAGCACCATCCTAACGCATGCTCGCCTTGCTTAAGAAGGCGATGAATCGGGAAAGCAATTCATGTGATCCTGGAGTGCTGCATACGGGGGACCTAATGCTGCTTCTTGAAACCGTCGAGACAATCGGTGCCATCTGGCTCGCAATGAGCGCGGTGGGCTTTATCCTTTTCGCCATCTTTGGCAAGCCACGCCAACGGTCTGTCACCGCGATCGGTCGCCCGGACTCGGCCGAGTCATCGGCCGAGTCAATGACTCTGGCGCACGATGCTGCGGCCGATCGCCAGCTCGATAAGCTAAGTGCGGATGTGGTGAGAGATAATTCGGAGCGAGATCGTAGGCGGGATGCTCTGGACGTACCCGTGGCCGCGGAGTAGCGGACGCGCCTGTCGAATTCGCTGTGGCGCGGCGGCACAAAAGCGGCTAGGGGCCCTGCCGCTCCCCAGCACGATCTTCTTGACGAAGCACCCTATCGGTTCACCGGCCAAATCAGCAGCGCTGGCCCGCGGGGCCCTCGGAACACCACAACCCCAGGAAGGCGAAACCCTCAGTGCGTTACTTCTTTGCCGCTGGGATCGAATTCGAGTTGCACGCACTTACCCCCGTGCTTCAAATGAATTTCATACGTCACCGTGGCATCGCGCATCAACTTTTCCGCAAGTTCGATGGCGCCGCCTGGAAACCGCTTGCTCACGGCCTGCTGCACCGGTTCTGGGAGTTCGCCAAAGGCGATTGCTTCTTCCACGACGATCAACTTCCCGTCCTCGTAGAAGAGCACGTCCCGCCTTATGTTGCCTTGGGTGCTCATGATTTCGTAAGCGGTTTGACCGTTTTTGAGCTCCTTGGCGCAGGCCTTGATGGTGGCCTTTGGATACGCTTTCTCAAAAGACGTCCGCACCTCGGCTGGAAGGTTCTCGCATTTAATAACCTGCTCCTGTGCCGACGCCTCCTGTGCAGATGCGGGCGTTACCCCGAATGATGCGCTTGCTGATGAGATCAAGCAAAACCAGAGCGCGACGCGCGCGAGTCTGTCAGGGCTGCAGGCGGTCAAGCGCCACCAGCCGAGGTCGCTGTCGAGATCCTTCGTGGCAACGCAAGTGTAGCGGCGTATCCAGCCTTTGCGACAGCTCGCATGGTTGTTCGGGTTCTGACGCATCAACGAACTGCCCTACTCCGCGAAGCGGCACCAATCTCTAATTTAGATCCGGCGCTGATTTGCCGTCGTTCGGACTCGCTGACGCGGAGTGTAAGCCAGGATAGCGGCTGGGAGCAAGATCGTTTCCGAAGCCGGTGGGTGATAGCCGAGAGACGAGTGCGGTCTGACGGCATTGTAATGCTTTCGACATCGCTCGATGAGGGTCCAGGCTTTGCCTAACGAGCAGAAGATTTCCCCATTAAGAAGATCATCGCGAAGCTTCGCGTTGAAGCTTTCATTGCAACCATTCTCCCATGGTAAGCCTAGCGTGGTGAAGAGCGTCTTCTGCCCAATGCGGCCGAGTCGATCGCTGACCGCTTGGGCCGTAAACTCACTGCCATTGTCCAAACGAATGTGATCCGGCGGGCCAAGCAATGAAGCACATCCTCTGAACGCAGGCGTCGCTCCACCTCGATCGCCAGGCTCTCTTTAGTAAATTCATCGATGACGGTGAGCGGTCGGATAACGCTATCGATCAAGGCCGCTTCGTCATTGCTGGTTCGCGCTTGCGGCGTTGCGCGGAATGCGTGTGGCCGTGGATCCGATCGACCAGATAAGCCTTCAATGTCTGACACGCCGCTCGGTGGGCCAAGACCACTCGGAATTTGGTGACCATCGGCATTGTGGCATTGTTGCATCGACTGCTAGTAACACAGCGGCTTCAGTGGAACGCGCGAGGTAGGTCCCTATGCGAATCAGATAACAAATCCTCCTCGACATAGGGGGGATTCGGATGGTCATAACACGGGACACCGCAGTGCTTCTGGTGGTGATCGTCGTCATCGCCGTCGCATCTTTTGCTGTGACGCCGACTAAAGCGGCCGATCTCGGCGGGGACTGCTGCGCCGATCTGGAAGAGCGGATCGCGGAACTTGAAGCGACAGTGGCGCGCAAGGGGAACCGAAAACTTTCTCTCACGATCTCGGGCTACGTGAATAAAGCAGTGATGTGGTGGGACGACGGCCAAGAGACAAATGTTTACATCGTTACTAACGACGCTGGTCGCACGCGCCTTCGTTTCCGCGGCAAGGCCAAGATCAATAATGATTGGGAGGCGGGTTACAGGATTGAAATAGGCTTCCGAGACCCGCGTTCAGACCGTGTCGATCAGTTTGGCCCTTGGAGTGGCGGTAAGCAAATCAAGGTAATCGATACTCGCTACACCCTCTGGTACCTCAAGAACAAGAGATGGGGACAGGCTCTCGTTGGCCGCGTGGAGTCCGCGGCTCAGAACATCACCGAGGTCAATGTCACACAGACAGCGAGCATCGCGAAAAACTCCGACGTGGAAGACTGGTCTGCCGGCTTTCAATTGGTCGCTTCGGGTCTTTCCGGCGCGGATGCGATCAGCTCGGTCGAGTGGCGCCGTCTCGTCAACGATGATTTTATCCAGGGTGGCGAAGGTAACCGTATCAACGGTGTACATTACGTATCACCCACATTCCATGGGTTCTGGCTCGAATCGTCGTGGGGAGATGACGACTATTGGGACGTCGGCCTCTGGTACAAGGGTAAGCACCATAACTTCAAAATCGCCGCAGCCATCGCATATGGCGAGTTCAGCAACGCATTATCACGCGATAAGAACTGTATCGTGCGGGGTGTCGAACTCGTTACTCCTAATAGCGATGATGCCGACTGTCGTCAGTTGGGTGGCTCGTTCAGCGCGCTACACGAGCCGACGGGACTGTTTCTCACCTTCGGCGCAGGTCGGTTTAGGGATGAGCTGATAAACGAGACAACAACATTTGCGGGTACCGGCGCAGACGAAGATAGCACCTACTACGCCTTCCAGTCAGGTATCGAGAAGAGGTGGCATCCGCTCGGCAAGACCACGGTCTACGGTGAGTGGTTTCAGCACTTCGGCGGGGCTAATGATCGGACGATTAGCGCGGACGACTCACTAAATACGCAGATCGACCCGGACTCCGGGCCATCCAATATCTGGAAAAGCGAAATGAGGGTCTACGGTGGGGGCATCATCCAAGGCATCGATGCGGCTGCGATGAGGCTCTATCTTGGATGGCGGCACTACGAGGCCGATGTCAGGCTACGTCAGCAGTCATTGGATGGTGTAGCGTCTGGCCCCATCGTAAATTCGCCAATCAGGGATCTGGACGTCGTGATGGGCGGTGCTATCATCAAGTTTTGACCTGCCTCCTGCTCCCAACTGAGAAAAGCCGCAGTGCCTCAACGCATACTGTTTCGCGGCAATGGCCGACGTTGCCTTTGCCTCTACCGGCATAGGCTTTGGCATCTTCGGCGTTTCTCTTGCCGAAAACAGCGTTCTGATCGAAGCTGGTCTTGATCTCGCGCACGAGGTGATCGGGCGGCACCACGTCGTCGAGATGAAACTCATAAAAGAACTGGCCTTGCCCGCGCTCGCGCCGCCCCATCATGGCCCAATCCCCCGGCTGATCCTGCTAAAGCGAAGGAATCACTGTTCGACGCCTCGCTCAACGGGTGTTTTGCAACACGTTCGGGGGTAAAGCGGACATCCCTTGTGAACCACCCCCATTGAATTGGTCCACCTTGAAGTATGGGTTACAGCCCCTGAGGAGGACCGATTATGCCGAAGAAGTACCACAAGCCCGAAGAGATCGTCTCGAAGCTGCGTCAGGTCGATGTGCTGACGTCGCGGGGCAGGCCCGTCGCCGATGCGATCCGTCAGATTGGCGTGACGGAGATCACATACTACCGCTGGCGCAAGGAGTACGGTGGCCTAAAGACCGACCAGGTACGCCGGATCAAAGAGCTTGAGAAGGAGAACCTGCAGCTGCGCAGGGCGGTCTCTGATCTGACGCTCGACAAGCTCATTCTCCAGGAAGCATCGCGGGGAAATTACTAAGCCCTTCGCGTCATGCCAAAGGCATGCTTCCAGCATGACGGGCGTGCATCGATCACGTCCGGCAGACGTTGCATATTTCCGAGCGTCGCGCTTGCCGAGTGCTCGGCCAGCATCGTTCAACACAGCGCAAAGCGCCACGCGGGCGTGAAGATGAAGGGCGGCTCGTCGCCGACATCATCGAGTTGACCCGTCAGTATGGTCGCTACGGTTATCGCAAGATCGCAGCGCTGCTGAGACAAGCTGGTTGGCTGCTCAACGACAAGCGTGTTGAACGGATTTGGAGATGCGAAGGGCTAAAAGTTCCGACCAAACAACCCAAACGCGGCCGCCTATGGCTGAACGATGGATCGTGCGTGCGCCTACGCGCCGAGCACCCGAACCATGTCTGGAGTTACGACTTTGTGGAGGATCGTACCCATGAGGAAAAGAAATACCGAATGCTCAACGTTGTTGATGAGTTCACACGTGAATGTCTGTCCATCCGCGTCAACCGCCGACTCAACAGCACGGATGTTATCGATGTGCTCTCGGACCTATTTATCTTACGCGGTGTACCCGAGCATATTCGTTCAGATAATGGTCCTGAGTTCGTCGCCAAGGCCGTCCAGAAGTGGATTCATGCCGTCGGTGCAAAGACCGCCTACATCGCACCAGGCTCGCCGTGGGAGAACGGATACGTCTTGGCGGAGCCAAGCTTCGCTTGGACGAGAGCTTTAACGCTCGACTGCGTGACGAACTACTCAACGGAGAGATTTTCTACACGCTTACAGAGGCTCGGATCATCATCGAGAGCTGGCGGCGGCACTATAACAGTGTCCGACCTCACTCATCACTCGGATACAAACCACTGGCACCAGAAGTGTTCGTACCCAGCCACGCCGCGTGGCCGTCTCCGCTCGTTAAAGCGGCTCCAACGGCCCCACTCGCCCTAGCCTTGCGGCCAACCCTGCACTAACATTCTACCTGGACCACTCGGTGGGGACCGATCACGTGGGGATGTCTGCTTTACCCCCAGAAGCGGACATACGGTTGAGGGCGCAGCATGTCCGCTAAGTGCCAAAGGCGGACATTTTCAAAGCCGGCCAATTGCCCTTAATGCTTTTGCGTTCACGCCCCAACCTCGTTTGTCTTGATGGTCTTTGCGCGCAAATCTCTAGTGCACCGGCACAGCTCCGGCGTCTCCGACGTGCTCGTCAGAGGCCCAAACCCCTCAGAGTTACGGGGTCAACTCAACGGTTGCCGTATACAGTGATTGGCCATTCGCACTGATGAACGCGATGTCCATGTTTGCCGGTGACAGGCTTGCGCGCAGAAAACCCGGGTCGCTCGACGA
>SDBS01004427.1_pt1 | contig 13757 bp, 9 predicted proteins | sample 2277091 | NCBI WGS metagenome assembly SDBS01 (sample SAMN10404972, study PRJNA504765) | marine sediment metagenome | isolation source: marine sediment core GS10_PC15, 163 cmbsf | place: Arctic Ocean: Southern Knipovich Ridge | collected 2010
AAAACATCCGTGTCCACCCCCTGGGGGCGGGTCCGTGTTTATCTCCCGCAAGGGATCCCTGGGGGACCTGCTATTCCTCTGTCCTCGGTCGCACCAACTTTTTGGAATGAGAACCTGAATAATAAAACATCCGTGTTTATCCGTGTTTATCCCTGCTATCCCCGCTCCTTGCTATCTGTATAACGTGGAGATTTTAGAAGTACTTCGGCCACAAAATTGCAATTTTCGCGTCCGAGCCCCCTACCGCTCCCGCCGGGCGTGTCTAACGGGCTGCCTCACAGCCACTTGCGCCAGGCGCGCGGGGAAAAGTTTTTTTCACATTTTCGGGGGTAACATCCAACCGCGGACCTGCCTACCTGGCTAGCGCCAGCTAGGCAGGCAGGTTTTCGATTGCCCATTTCCCATTTTCAACTCAACGGATTGACTCAAACCCATAATCACGAACACCTCAGCGTTCCCCCCTAGGAAAGAGAAAAGGGGTCAGGACTCTTTGTTTGGCGCGTCCGGCCGTGAGCGGACTCTGGGGCGGCCCAAGGGGCCGCCGCTAAACGACATATTCTCTCCCCTGGGGACAAGTCTGCTTTCCCCGCGTTCCCCCCACCGGACAAGCTCTGGCGATTTCGGATTTGTGATTTCGAAATGCGGAGCCGTCTTCGCCAAGGCTTCGCCGAGACAAGTTGCGGATTACGGAAACGCCCCACGCGGCCCAAGGGCCCGCCGCTAAACGACATATTCTCTCCCCTGGGGACAAGTCTGCTTCCCCCCGCGTTCTCCCCACGGGACAAGTCCAATTGTCAATCTGCTATTGTTGAAAACCTCTGGGGTCTTCTTGGGACGGCCGACCCAGCGAACGCAGTCGCTGGGCTTGGCCGCGCCGTACAATCGAAAATCGAAAATCGGAAATCGAAAATCGCATGCCCGGCTACCAGCCGGCTGTCGATCTACTCCTTACGTTTTACCCGGACCATGTCGCCGGGCGGGCCATGTCTTCGAATTCGGTTGCTGTCAACAATCGAGAACTCGCGCGTGCAACACTTGAAGTGTTTCTTGTCTTTCATTACCGACACAGCCCCTGAGAAATACGTCTCCTTCACCTTCCCCTTGACGCGGCGATAGTGAACGCCCTTGCCGCGTTCGAATCCCCAGAAATTGGATCCCCGGGGAGGGCCCTGGGTACATTTCCACGTTCCTTCAAGGAATTTCGCCAGTTTCGCCGGCTCCAGCTTGTTGTAGTCCAACGGTTCTTCGACCGGGACGACTTTCGGTTTTGCGGCCGGGGTGATCTTCTCAATGGCAGCGTTGATCTTCGCCAGTTGCATCTTGACCTTGACGCTGATGATGTCGCTCCTCTGGTGCAGCCTGAGGTATCGGTCGTAGTAATTCCGCGCTCGAAGCAGCACCTTCGCTGTTGCCGCAGCCGAGGCCTTCGGCAAGATGCTCTGGTAATACCAATCGCCCAGCGTAAGGCAATCCATCTCGGAAACATCGCTCAGGTCCTTTGACGCAGCCACAACGCACAGGCGCAACTTGTCGCCCACGGACTTGGTGAGAAGTTTCGCGGCCTTCGGCGGGCTGTCCACTTCAGTGACGTACAGCAGAATGAGTTTCTCACGGGTTGGGAGGTCGCCGGGGTTCGCGGCCAGCTTCTTCTGCTCGGCCTCCACCTGCACGGCAAAAAGCAGGTAACGTATCTGATCTTGAATGTCGCTGAGCTTGTGTTGAGCATAGGTAGCGACCGGCACGCCCTTATGATAGAGCGCCACGGCCTCCTTCGCCTTGCCTGCGGCGGCTTTGGCCTGCGCTGTCTCGATGAGCACGTCGACATACGCTTTGGCCGCTTCCCTGCGAGTCAGGCCGCGAGACGTCTGAAACTGCTTTTCTGCGACGTTCAGCTTCGCTTCCTGCCACTTGGCCTTCTGGTCGGGTTGGGCCTTGATAAGGATGTCGATCGCTTTCAGGGCGTGCGGCCCACCGCCCGCGGCGTTGCCGCCGAACTCGACCACCTTTTCGTATATGAAGACCTGCGTCTTGGGGGCGTCTGTTATGGCCTTGGCGGCATCGAGCAGCTTCTTGGCGAATGCGGCGTCGTCAGCCGTGCTCTTGCTCGCCAGGACTTTCTTGGCCTCTTCGCCGAAGAGCACCTCGTAGTCGCCCTTGGGGTCGGCGAGAGCCGTACCTGTGACACAAAGAGCAACCAGCGACAGGATAATATTCCTATGCACTTTGTTTCTCCCGATATCTGGCGTACTCACCGGCTCCAAGGCCCGGAACACCCGTAAACCCAAGAGGCCACCTGGACGCCGTACAGCCGATGGGGCCTCGGTCGCCCCAACCCTGAACCGCATAGTCTACGGTGACAGACCCTTCTCGCAAGGAAAAATCGCAACCCCGGTTGCATCGTCCTCAAGGCTCAGGACAAGTAGCCGCGACCCTCAAGGGACATTTCCAAATTCCAACTCGTGCTTCGTAGCGAAGCGATTCGCCACTTCGCAGAGTAGTATTTTCAATTTTCAATCCCCAAGCCCCCCCCACGGGGCCTAAGGGCATGGGGCCCCGAGGGGGGGACAAGTCGGTGTGCTCGGTGTGCTCCCCCGGGGACAAGTCTGTGGCCAACGAGTTATCCGGTCTACCGCTCGCGCATGGCCGCAGCCTGTCTCGGCGAAGCCTCTGGACCTGCGTAGCCTCGGGCGAAGCGGGTTGGCGAAGACGGAAGGAGTTCCACCAGCGTGCCCTGTAACTGTTCGAGCGTGGCCCGGCCACCGCAGTGGCCGGGCTTGGGGGCGCGGGTGGCAACACTTGGCCGCAACTATTCGTTGCCGATTTGGGGGCGGAAGAAAGGTGGAGGCGTGTAAGTTCTTTGCTTATAAGGCCTTAGGCGAGGTCTCGGCGTTGTGGCCGGCCGGGAGGGTGTTGCGGAAAGTTGCGTTAGTGTTGCCACCTGATCCGGCTTCGCTTGCAGCTACGCCGCGACAAGTTTGGGGCTCATTCCGGGGGAACGACACGCGGCGATCTGACGATCGCCCGCTAAACACTGCGGACGCCGCCACGATGGGCCTCGCGATGGCACCGGCCCTTCGGTCCTTTCGGCGAGCTCAAGACAGGGAAACTTCCGCCTTCGCCGAGGCTATGGCGGACTTCGCAGGACAAGCCGGCGGAACTGACGCACAGCTATTGACGCTATCGGCGGCCGCACGCTTCTTGAACCTTGGGGGCCGTCTGCGTATACTATTGGCGGGCTGTGGTTCAGCGGCGCGTGTCAGCTGTCAACCTCCGAAGGAATAATCGCTTGTCGCAAGAGCAAAGGAAATTCGAGCTTCAGGACGTGGACGAGCCGAATCTGCATCGGCAGCTGTATCCGTACACGCAGCTTCCGCGGCTGGAATTCGACGGCCAGGCCGTGCCGATGGCCCCGGCCGACGAAATCTGGATAACCGACACGACCTTTCGCGACGGGCAGCAGGCTCGCCCGCCTTACACCGTTGAGCAGATCGTTGATCTCTACAAGCTGGAAAGCAAGCTGGACGGCGGTTCGGGGCTGATCAGGACCAGCGAGTTCTTCGTCTATTCGAAGAAGGACCGTGAGGCGGTTGACAAGTGCCGGGAACTCGGCCTGGAATTCCCCGAGATCACCGGCTGGATTCTTGCCCGCAAGCAGGACCTCAAGCTCATCAAGGAGATGGAACTCAAGGAGACGGGCATCCTGACCAGTTGCAGCGACTACCACATATTCCTGAAGCTGAAGAAGACCCGCAAGCGGGTGATGGACATGTACCTTGAGATCGTCCGGGCGGCCCTGGCCGACGGCATCCGCATCCGGTGCCACTTCGAGGACATTACTCGCGCGGACTTCGACGGTTTTGTGATCCCCTTCGCGATAGAGTTGATGAAGCTTCAGGCGGAATGCGGCGTCGATATTAAGATCCGCCTTTGCGACACCCTTGGCTACGGCGTGCCGTGGGCGGAGGCGGCCCTGCCCCGCTCCATTCCCAAGATCATCCACACCATGATCCACGATGCCGGCGTGCCGGGGCGACTGCTCGAGTGGCACGGGCACAACGACTTCCACAAGGTGTTGATAAACCCCGCCACTGCCTGGCTGTACGGGTGCTCTGCATGCAACACCAGCCTGCTGGGCATCGGCGAGCGGACCGGCAACACGCCACTGGAGGCCATGGTTGTCGAGGCCGCACAACTGAAGGGGCACAGCAAGAAAGTCAACTATGACGTGATTACCGAGATCGGAACCTACTTCAGCGACCAGATCGGGCACGACATCCCGCACAATTATCCCCTGGTCGGGCGGAACTTCAACACCACCCGCGCCGGCATCCACACCGACGGGCTGCTCAAGAGCGAGGAAGTCTACAGTTGCTTCGACACACAAGGGATACTCAATCGCCCGCTGGGCGTGGTGATCACGGACAAGTGCGGCGGCGCGGGCATAAAGCACTGGATCAGCTCACACTACGGCCTGGACGTGCCTAAGGATGACTCGCGTCTGCGTGCGATCTTTGACCGGGTGATGGCCGAGTACGAGGCCGGCAGGACCACGGCCATCAGCGACGAAGAAATGGAGGCATGGTACGCCGAACACTTCGGATAGTAGCCCGTCGCCAGGAGCCAGTAGCCCGTAGTGTCCTATCGCATCACCACCGAGGGTGCACTGCGTATTCATGCTATCTCTGTGTCGCATGTCGTTTCTTGTCCGATGACATCAAGAACGACGAAACACCACGGGCCATTCCTGTATAATGAGATATGGATATGCGACACGTGACAGTCAGCACGGCCTTGATCGTTGTGTTAGGGGGCACCGTTTTCGCAGCCGCCGGCGGACCCCAGACGGCCCCGTCATCGCAGAGCGACTACAAGATCGAGGAGGAACGATTGGGGCGATTTCATGATGATATCCAGTCACCTGTCTCCAGCAGAGATGGTTGCCATTTCGCCTATGTGATAAAAAGGGGCGACAAACAACTTGTGGTCGTGGACGGCAAGGGGGGGCCGGGGTATGACTGGATCGCCGACGGAAGCCTCATCTTCAGCCCGGATGGGAAGCGATTGGCATACGTGGCCAAAAAGGGCAGGAAGGTGGTTGTGGTCGTGAACGGGCAGGCGGGGCCAGAGTGTGACGTCATCCAGGAAGAAACCTTGTGCTTCAGCCCGGACGGGAAGCGCGTGGCGTACGCGGTCGTAAGGGGGACCACACCGCGGGTGAAGTGGCCGGTGAAGTGGTTTGTGGTCGTGGACGGCAAGCCCGGACCCGAGTATGACGACGTCAGGGGACGGAGCTTGCTCTTCAGCCCGGATGGCAAGCGATTGGCGCACGCGGCCAAGAAGGGCGAGAAGTGGGTCGTGATCATCGACGGGCAGCCGGGGCCGGAATATGACTTGATCGTCAAGGGCGGGCCAACGTTCCATGCGGACGGGAGTTTGGAATATCTGGCCGTCAAGAAGGAAGCCCTGTACCGCGTGAAGCACGTGCCGGTACGCAAATAGCGATCACTTCAGGGGTGACCTGCCTGGCGGCTTCTCCTTTCGCAGCGGGGGTTCCACAGACATTCCCCGGCGCGCGAAAAGTATAAGTTTTCTTCGATGCCGAACCCGGACCGTACGTTTATAATAATATGAGAGGTATCGGTCCGTGGCCGATATATGAGCTTAATGAGTGTGCGCGAGTTTCTGATAAGGTGACCGCACTATGACAACGTTACCTCAGTACCGCGGCGTAAATGAGATCTTCTCCCGCTTGAGCGGCGTCAGCGCCCTCCGCAGGATGCTTCAGCTGGTGACGGATATCGCCATGGCGGTAACCGTGGCTGCGGGCTCGCTGGTGGTTGTGTGCCTGGGCGCGGGATACTGGCCGAACCAGCCCCCCACCGTCTTGCGGTGGATACTGCTGGTGCTCCTTTGCGGAGCCTGGCTGGGGGCTGTCGCGTGGGTGGTGACGCGCATCCTGACCTGGCGTCAGAGCAAGGCCGAGGCCGCCCGGTTCGTCGAGCAGGCCAAGCCCGAACTCAAGAACAACCTCATAAACTCCGTCTTGCTGTCGCAAGACACCGACCAGGTCAGTCCCGACTTTGTGCAACGCGCCATCAACGAGACCGTCAGGCAGGTCAAGCAGATGAACCTCAACGGCAGCATCTCGACGCGGACTCTCGGTCGCTGGGCCCTGGCAGCCGGGGCGGCGCTGCTGCTGCTGGCCCTTTTTCTGATGTTCCAATACGAAGCTTTCGTCCGAGGTCTTTCGGGCACGCTGAGGCCCACCAGCTACGTCCGGCACAACAACAAGATTGAGATGCTCAGCGTCCATCCGGGCGACGTCACGGTGTTCGCCGGCCAGTCGATAACAGTGATCATGGCGGTCAGCAACGACGACGCGGACGAACTGCCGGCCGAGGTGCTCATTGATGGGCGGCAGAGCAAGCTCATGATGCCCACCGACGGGTTCTCCACCTTCACGTGCCCGCTTGGCCAAATCGATCAGGGCTTCCGCTACGCCGTTCGCGTGGGCGAGTCCCGCTGGCCCGCGGACAAGCCCTACTACACCGTCACCGTCCTGCATCGGGTTAAGGTCGAGGGGCTGGACCTGCAGCACAGCTATCCGCCATATACCCACCTGAAGCCCAAGAACATCATCAACGCCGACGGCACGATCGAGGCCCCGCAGGGGACCCGGACGAAAATAACCGTTCGCCTGGACCGACCGGTGCCCACAATGCTCCTGGAAATCCAAGGGGCACCGGCGACAGCCATGAAGCCCTTTCCGGGCAACAAGGCCTTCGAGGGCCAAGTGCCCGTGGACAAGGACGGGATCTATCGCATCGTCTTCAAGAACGCCGAGGGGCGGACGATCCAGCAACTGCCGGACATCAGCCAGAACCCGGACTCCGCGGATAACAGCCCGCCCGGACCGGACGGCGGATACTATCCCATCCGCGCGATACCGGATGCGCCGCCGAAAATCGATTTTCTCGCGCCGAAGGGCGACGTCTCGGTGAGCCCCGGAGGCAAATTGGCCACACGGGTGAAGGTTTTCGACAAGTACGGCCTGACGGCGGTGAAATTCTTCGCGGGCAAGGAAGGACAGCGCGCCGAGGAGGTGCACCCCTCCTACGCCCTCAAGCCCGGACAGCGCAGCGGTGAACTGGACTTCGCCTTCAGCGTAGCCCAATCCCAATGGGCAAGGGGCGACGCGGTGATCTGTTATGCGACCGCGACCGACAACCGGACTCTGCCGGGAATAGGCGGGCCGCAAACCACGTCGACGCCCCACTTCAGGGTCACCATTGAGGACGCGGCCAAGGCGGCCGCTGAAAAATCAAAGCGCTTCGACGAGCTTCGCAAGCGACTGCTGGCCATTCTCAAGTTGCAGGAGCCCCAGCGCGTCAACAGCTTGATATGCCTGAAAAAGCACACCAAGCTGGAGCAGATAACGAAGACGGGCGCGGAGATAGCAGCCGCGCAGAAGCAGATCAAGGCGGCCCTTCTGCACCTGGCGGCCAATTTCATGTTTGACACGGAAATGCTCCTGGTTCAGCGGACGGTGGCGATGATGGGCAACAACGAGGCCACCATTGCGATCGAGCAGGCGCAGATCCTGGCGACGATGGCCACGATGCAACAGCGGGGCCAGTCGTGCAGGGCCCTGGGCCAGACACAAGACAAGATCATCGACTCTCTGCACGCGCTGCTGGGGATCATGCCCTCTCTGGCGAACAAGGCCAAGCAGAAGGACAAGGCCAAGGCCGGAGAGGACCTGCCCGCCGACGCCAAGGCCAAGCTCTCGGAACTGAAGGAAAACCTGGAGAAGTTCATCGAAGAGCAGAAGAAGGTGATCAAGGCCACCCAGGACCTCGCCAAGAAGCCCGTGGATAACTTCCTGCCCGAAGATGAGCAGATCCTGAAGGACCTGATCAAAACCGAGGACAAATGGGAGAAGTTCATGGATGAGGCGTTCCAGGACCTGTCGAAGCTGATGGAGCAGGACTTTTCGAACCCGGGGCTTCTGAAGGAGCTGGCCTCCATCAAGAGCGACGTGACGATGGCCAAGGACGCTCTGGCGAAGAAGGCTGTGGAGATTGCCACGGCCCTCGAAGACAACGGCGTGGGCGGCGGCGAAGAGATAAAGATGAACATGGAGAAGTGGCTTCCGGACAAGCCGGATCGGGAAAAGTGGGTGAGGGAGGACCTGGAAGAGCAGGCCAACGTCGAGATGCCCGAGCTTCCCAAGGAGCTTGAAGACCTGATGGGCGACCTCCTGGAGGAGGAGGAGGACATCTTCGAGGAGATGCAGGACGCCACCGGCAAGTTCGGCACCAGCGCCGACGCCGGCTGGGACGCCATGGATGGGCCGATCTCCAGCATGAACGCCGACGGCGTTACGGGCAATCAACTGCCGAACACTTCGGAGATGTCCGGGCGCAGCGGTGAGGGCCGCCAGGGCAAGAGCGGCGGCGAGTATGTGGAAGACAAGGCGGTGGGCAAGGGCGGGCGCCGCACGCCGACTCGTCTGACGCCGGATGCCTACCAGAAGGGCCAGGTCGACGACAAGTCCACCGACCCGCCCGGGGGAGCCAGCGGAGGCGGCAAGCTGTCCGGCGCGGGCGAGGAGGGCCTGGAAGGACCGGCGCCTCCGCCCCTTGCCAAGGAAATGGGCCGACTGGCCGGCAAGCAGGCACAACTGCTCAACAAGACCGAAAGGATCCGCGCACAATTCAAGGCCAACGATTACGCAAACTTCAAGGCCATGCAGGCCATCACGTTGATGACCCGCGTGAAGAAGGACCTGGAGAACTACCGCTACAACAATGTCCTGCGAGCAAGGGATGCAACAATTGCCGCCCTGAAGCAGACGCAGCTTTCGCTTTCCGGCAAGGTTGACGTGGAGGCCGACAGCTCATCGGCCATGCCCAAGTACATCCGGGACGACATCGCCGACGCGATGAAGGGCAAGCTGCCCACAGAGTACCGCGAGGTCCTTCAGCAGTACTACCGGCGCCTCAGCGAGCAGGGCACGCGGTAGCCGGCCCGGCAGCGGCTAGTGCTCTGTCAAGGTCGAAAGTGCGGGTGGCACAGCCCCCTGGGGGCTGTGTTCCCCCGACTGCTTCAGAACACGGCTGGACAAGCCAGCCGTGCCACCCACAGAATCAATCTTGACAGTGCACTAGCCTTGGGCCGGAGGGGCGGCAACCGCAGGTCCGGCGGCATGCACACTTCAACGGCCCGGGGGCACACTCGGGTTATTCAGTGGCGGGCTTCGGCCTGCACCGGCTGCTCAACACGCTATACTGGTGCGGATGGACACCGACACGCAAAAGGTGCCGTGGTACATAGACGGCCTGGCCTTTCAATGCCAGAGCTGCGGGCGGTGCTGCGCCGGGCCCGAAGAGGGCTACGTCTGGGCCACGGAGGACGAAATCGCAGCCATCGCCGAACACCTGAACATTACGCTCGAGCAAATGCAAAAGCGGCATGTCCGCAAGGTTCGCCGTCGCTACTGCCTCCGGGAAGACAAACGCACGAGGGACTGCGTTTTCCTCTGTCCGGACCAGGATCAGGGCAGTCGCTGCGCCGTTTACCCGGTCCGCCCCAAGCAGTGCCGCACCTGGCCGTTCTGGCCCAGTAACCTCCAGAGCCTCAACGCCTGGAACCTCGCAGGAACCAGATGCAAGGGCATCAATCGCGGTTCCCGCATCCCCGCCGACCGCATCGAGGCCATGGCAAATGCTACCAGAGAATAACCTGCCCCTGCCCCACCAGGACGAACTGGCCGAAGCGGTCCGGCAATGCCGCCGTGACGCGAAATTCCTGGTGGGCCTCCGGGACATCTACAGGCGATTGGACGCGATAACTGCTCGGGCGGACCTCGCCTGCCGCACTTGCGGGGACTGCTGCAGGTTCGACCAGGCACAGCACCGCCTTTTCCTCTCTACGGGCGAACTGGCCTTCCTGGTCCGGGCGACGGGGCCGACGGGCGGCGCCGGCGAAGGTTGCTGCCCATACCAGATCGGTTCGCGCTGCACGGCCCGGGACTATCGCGCCCTGGGCTGTCGCGTGTATTTCTGCGAGGCCCCCGCCGCCCACTGCGAGCAGATCTACCAGAGGCTTCACGATGAGGTGCGCCGCCTTCACCGCCGCCATAATCTCACCTACTGGTATGTGGAGCTTTTGTGCGGCCTGAATCTGCTGGCCAGCGGCTCCCCCAGGGACAAGTCTGCCGCGTAGAGCCAGACCGCTTCCCTGCGATCACACATCAGGGTTCGGACATTGCCGTTTTCTGCATTGCCGCGGGTCGATCTTGCCGATAATATGCACAGGTAACGACCGGGGCACGCTTCGGTTGGGTATCCTGCGGAACATTACCGTCAAGAAGGAAGGCGACAGACCATGAAGAAGCTACTGGTAATCTTGATTCTGTGCTCGGTTATGGTGACAGCCGGTTGCAGCATGTCAAATCGTCCAACACTGGTGGACTCAGCTCAGGAGCGAGAATTCCGCCTAGGCCAGATAGGTGATTTCCAGATGAGAATGCTCGTTGACGACTGGGACAGGATATGGCTGCGTAATAGAAACAGCGACCTGACCTACTGGAACGCGCGCGTCGGCTACTAGCCGTTGGATAATCTTGCTCAACCTCTGCCCCACAATGGTGTGCGGAGGATTTCCCGGCCATGCGTGATCCTGACGTAGCCCGCCAGAGACAACTCTTTCCGCAGCGCGCTCGTCCGGCTATAATAAGCGGATCATTCGCCCAGTGAGGCGGCGGAAAAATCCGGGAGCCACGATGGCCCAAAGCAAATCACGAACCTCGCTTTTCCCAGGTACGTTTGATCCCATAACCAACGGCCACCTGGATGTCATAAAACGCGCAGCCAAGCTCTTCGACCAAGTGGTCGTCGGCGTCGGCCAGAACCCGGAAAAGGACTCACTGCTCGACCAGCAGCGCCGCGAGCAGATTGTGCGGGAGGTGGTGGCCGGAATCCCGAACGTTCGCGTGGAGACATACAGCGGGTTGACGGTCGAGTTCGCGCGGAAGCTTCAGGCGGACGTCATCGTCCGAGGGCTCCGCAATGCCATCGACGTTGGTTTTGAATTGCGCATGGCAATGACCAACCGGGCCGCCACCGGGATCGAGACCGTTTTCATTACTCCCGGCGCCGATTGTGCATTTATCTCCTCCAGCCTGATCAGGCAAATCGCGCGCGGAGGAGGCGACGTATCGGCCATGGTCCCCCCGCAGGCGATCGCGGCCCTGCAGGACCGCGGCGACAAGTGAACCGAGAAACTCCCCCAGCTCGTTTCATCGCATGACTGCACGGGTGCGCTCTATGGGCCGGCGAGCTGCCGATCGTCGCCTGCGTACAAGCCGTGTTCCGCGATGTACCGGCCGACCGCCTCGCCCACCAGGTGCCCTACGGCCCCGCCCTGCCGCACAAGCCGCCTGACCTCGGTTGAGGAAATGTCAATCAGCGGCGTCCGCACCACGCCCCGCCTGAGGCGCCCGATCTGATCCCCAGTAAAGCTGCCACCCAGCGAGGCGAATATCTCCTCAAGCCGCTCGTGCCACGGCGAGCGGACGGCCACCAGGATATTGGCCAGATCCAACACCTCACCCACCCGGTGCCAACTCGGCAGGTCCTCCAGCATGTCCGCCCCGATAATCCAGTACAGTTCGCCGTCCTCACCCGCCTCGCGGGCCAGTGCAGTCAGCGTATCGATAGTGTAGCTCGGCCCGCCGCGGGCAAGCTCCAGCTCACAAATGCGGAAGAGGCCGTCCCCGGCGATCGCAAGGGCCAGCATGGCCAGGCGATGGTCAGCCGCGGCGTGGGCCTGCTGCTTGTGCGGCGGCTTCGCCGACGGAACAAAGGTTATGTGTTCGAACGAACATTCCTCAGCGATTGCACGCGCAATGGCCAAGTGCCCGTTGTGGACCGGGTCGAACGTCCCGCCGAAAAGTACGATACGCTGCGGCACTGGCCTGGCTCCTATCTCGGCGTCCAAGACCGCCGCGTGGATTTAAGCAGAAAACCCGGCGCGACGGAAGGCCCAAAGCAGCCGCCCGTGCTGTTTAGCAGCGGTTCGTAATCCCGCAGGGATCTCTCCGGGAGAACCGCGCACGCTGTTTAGCGGCGGTTCGTAAGAACCCCGCGTGCCGTTACAGCCAGCCCGCGGGAGCCTCGCCCTTGATAGACGATACGTCTTCTGGTATAAACCCCTGCCCAACTATGGAGTGAATATGCGTGCAGAATACAAAACAATCCTGAAAGGCAAGATCGACGCCGACAGCATGGCAAAGCTGAAGGCCCTGGATAACCAGAGGCTCCACGCTTTTGTCGCCGACGCCGTCGAGCTGTGCCGCCCGGACTCGATAAAGGTCTACAGCGACGACCCCAAAGACATTGCCGCCGTCCGCCAGGCCGCGATCGATAACCACGAGGAAATACCCCTGGCCACCGACGGCCATACCTACCACTTCGACGGCTACCGTGACGAGGCCTACCACGACCAAGGCCGCGACAAGCAGGCCACAAAGTACCTCGTCCCCGACGGAATGGAGCTCGGCAAAAAACTCAACCAGACTGAGCGCGAAAGCGGGCTGGCGGAGATCCGGGGCTTTCTAGCCGGTGCAATGGAGGGCAGGGTAGCCTACGTGCGTTTCTTCTGCCTCGGCCCGGCGGATTCTCGTTTCAGCATCCCCGGCGTGCAGATCACGGACTCGGCCTACGTCGCTCACAGCGAGGACCTGCTGTATCGCACCGGCTACGAACAGTTCAAGAAGCTCGGCGACAGCGCGGATTTCTTCCGCGTCCTTCACTCTGCCGGGCGGCTGGACGAACGCAACACCAGCGCGGACGTGGACAAGCGGCGCATCTACATCGATATCACTGAGGACACGGTCCTGAGCGTCAATACGCAGTACGCCGGCAATACCGTCGGCTTCAAGAAGCTGGCCCTGCGCCTGGCCATTCGCAAGGCCGACCGCGAGGGCTGGCTGGCGGAGCACATGCTGGTCATGGGCGTTCACGGGCCCGGCGACCGCGTGACCTATTTCACCGGCGCCTACCCCAGCGGCTGCGGCAAAACCTCCACGGCCATGCTCCCCGGCGAAACCATCATCGGAGACGACCTGGCCTACTTCCGTATCATCGACGGCGAGGTCAGAACCGTAAACGTCGAGTCGGGAATCTTCGGCATCATTCGGGACGTATGCGCCGAAGGGGATCCCGCGATTTTCGACGTCCTGACAAAGCCCGGCGAGGTGATCTTTTCCAATGTGCTGATCAAGGACGGGCGGCCTCATTGGACCGGCATGGGCTGCGAACTGCCCACCGACGGCATCAACTACTCGGGCGAGTGGACAGCCGGCAAGAAAGACACCAACGGCAGGGAGGTTAACCCCTCACACTGGAACTCCCGCTATACGATTCGCCTGGCGGACCTCAAGAACCTCGACCCGCGTTTCGACGATCCTGACGGTGTCCCGGTCGGCGGGTTCATCTACGGCGGGCGCGACAGCGACACCGCCGTGCCGGTGAGGCAGAGCCTCGATTGGGCGCATGGGATAATCACAATGGGTGCGTCGCTGGAGAGCGAGACAACGGCCGCCACGCTCGGCACCGCCGGAGTCCGCGCGTTCAACCTCATGAGCATCCTCGACTTCCTGTCGATTCCCCTCAGCAAGTACATCCGCAACAACCTGGAGTTCGTGAAGGGCGCAACCGAGCCGCCGCTGGTGTTCGCGACCAATTACTGGC
>SDBS01004428.1_pt1 | contig 13755 bp, 16 predicted proteins | sample 2277091 | NCBI WGS metagenome assembly SDBS01 (sample SAMN10404972, study PRJNA504765) | marine sediment metagenome | isolation source: marine sediment core GS10_PC15, 163 cmbsf | place: Arctic Ocean: Southern Knipovich Ridge | collected 2010
TAGATATCTATTCACGAAAAATAGTCGGCTATGCTATCGGTAAAACCTTATCTTCAAAGCTTGCCATTGTTGCTCTTTCTATGGCTATAGCTACCAGAAAAACCGGTAACCTGATTCATCATTATAGATCAGGGTATCCAGTATACCTGTAAAGATTATATAAAAATATTAAAGGATAATGGTATCAGAATAAGTATGTCTGCCAAAGGCAATCCATATGATAATGCCTTTGTAGAATCGTTCTTTAAAACCCTAAAACAGGAGGAGGTGTATTTATGGGAATATGAAAACTTTTCTGATGTAATAGAAAGGATTCCCTATTTTATTGAAGATGTGTATAATAGAAAGAGGTTGCATTCCTCTTTGGGTTATCGGCCTCCAGAGGAATACGAGAGGTTCCTGGCAAAGAATAGCTCTCGGGAATGCATGGTGTGTTAAGACTTAAAGTGTCTAGCCTGAGGGGTTCACTCCAAACTGATGATGAGAGGAATCGTGTTGGATAAGTTCTCCCGGGTAATTAGTGATTACTTCTCTATCATGAGCTTTTCTCTTTGGTCTTAAAAAATAGAAATTATTTCTTTTGGCTCGGTCGATTATGGTAGGCAAAGATACCTTCTGATTATATTTTTGTCCTAAAAGATCTTTTATGTAACTGTAGTTATAATACTTAATCGGTACTTCTTTTGCTTTGATTAAATCTTTTTCGATCTTTAGTTCTTGGATAATATTTGCTTCAATTTCTCGGTCGATTCTGTAATTACTGGTATTCCTTTTATACTGGATAGAAAAGTTATCTGGGTCATTTCGATATCTGGTCAGTAATTCGAAAAATCTACTTCTTTTGATTCTAAGAATTTGCAAGATATAATTGAGTTTGATTTCTTTTTTCGAATATTTTTCAAAAAGTGATTTAATCTGATCATCGGTAAAGTTTTTGTGTAATTGTTTAGACATAATTTAGAACCTCTTTTCTTAAAATTTAGTTCTATATTACATCTTTTTTACCGTTCTAGGTTAGTCCACTTTTATCTTTTAAATCATTAAAAAACAGTCCGGTTTTGATTTTTAAATGACAGCACACACTTGGCAGATGGACAGTTTTATGGAAAATTTTATGAGGCGTTTTTTGATCGTTATAGATCATGGGATGATATTGATCATTCCTGGTGTAATCAGAAAAAAATAGTGGCTAATTTTCTTTGTCGTCTGATACTGAACGGGAAATCAGGGGGGCGAACTCTGTCCGTGGGCTGCGGCTTAGGTTATATTGAGCATGTATTGGTCGGGTCAGGGATTGATCCGGCACATCTTGATGTTACGGAAGTTGTAGAGACGCCTCTTCGATGGGTTCGAGAAGAACTACATGAGAATAACATTCATCTTGGATTCATTCCTGAATGTATTCCGAATGGTCGAAAATATTCGTTAATTTATATGGTGGCGGTTGATTACATAATGGATCAGAATGAGTTGATTGCACTTTTAGTGGAAATCTTCGATCCAGGTTGGCGCCAGGCGGAAGGTGTGTCGTTATCTCGGCTTCTTATGATGGTGGTGTATATGGACACTTAGCAAAGGTGAAAAGAAGGGCAAAAGATGCCGTCAAGTTTCTGTTGGATGCAACACGTCTTCGGCCGCTGGGACAACAGTTCTGGGGCTATGCGCGCAATTGCAATGAATATCGATTTGCTATGAACGCTGCCAGGTTCGCGAATGTAGAAGATGGCTTCATCGGCCCATTAACAGATGGTATTTATTGGATTTCAGGTAGCCTTTCTCGTAGAAGCCAAACCGTTTAGAAATGCAGAGCGCTTCCTTGTATATGTTAGTTGCTTGTTTAGACCTCATGTGATATAAATATATTAAATTAGTAATTATGTATCTGAGTAGTTGCGAATAGAGGTAAATTCTCTACCAGAAAGAAAGGGGGCTTATCTTGAGGAAAATACGTCTTTCGAAATCAGTGATTGGTAATTTAGAAAAGGTTGCTTTGTCTACTGTCATAGATGAAGGCTATCTTGGAATGGGTAGTTTTGTTATGAAGTTTGAGGAGAGATTAAAAGAATACCTTAACGCAAAACATGTCGCATGTGTTAATTCAGGAACTGCAGCTTTACATCTTGCATTAATGGGTGTTGGACTTGAGCAAGGTGATGAAGTTTTGGTTCAATCACTTACTTACATTGCAAGTTTTCAGGCGATAACTGCTGCAGGTGCAAGGCCTGTACCATGTGAAGTTGTTCCTAAAACCTGCACAATTGATGTAAAAGATGCCGAAAAAAGATTAACTGAAAGAACAAAGGTTATAATGCCTGTCCATTATGCTAGCAGGACTGGGAATTTAGATGAAATTTATAAGTTTGCAGAAAATCATAGACTAATAGTAATTGAAGATGCTGCTCATGCATTTGGCACCGTTTATAAAGGTAAAAAGGTTGGTTCCTTTGGAGATATTGTCTGTTTTAGTTTTGATGGTGTAAAAAATATTACCTCTGGAGAGGGTGGTGCAGTGGTTACTAATGATGAAAAGGTAGTTCAGTTTGTTAAAGATGCAAGGCTTTTAGGAGTACAAAGGGATACCGAAAAGCGATATCAGGGGGATAGGAGCTGGGAATTTGATGTGACTCATCAAGGTTACAGATATCATATGAGCAATTTATTCGCAGCAATAGGTTTAGTCCAACTCGAGAGGTTTGAAAAAGAATTTAAACCAAAACGTCAGAGACTTGCAAAAAGATACAATGAAGCATTAAAAAACATTAAAGACATAATATTATTTCCTAATAACTACGATGAAATCGTTCCACATATATTCCCGATAAGGGTTTTAAATAACAAGAGGGATGGACTAAGGCAATATCTACTTGATAATAATGTAGAATGTGGAATACATTACTATCTGAATCATCTATTGTCTTATTATGGGAGAAGAGAAGGAGAACTTCCTATCACAGAACAGATCTATAATGAACTGCTTACCTTGCCTTTACATCCAGAACTTAAGGAAGAAGAACAAGATTACATAATAAAAGCAGTAAAAGAATTTATGGAGAAATGATGCGGAGAACATGGCAAAAAGAATGGCTTGGTATAGACTTTAAGTCCTTTGCAGCTTTGAACTCTAAAAAAATAGCCGATGTCTTTTTTTATGATAAATTTTATGAAGAATTTTACAAAAAGTTTTCTTTTTATGAGGAATTTCCCTTAGATTGGAAACAACAAAAGAGACTCATAGCAAATTTTATCTTAGAGCAGACTAATGATGAAGACAAAATACTTTCAATTGGTTGCGGTAACGGATATATAGAATATCTCTTAATAACGAAAGAAGGACTTATTAAAGTATTTAAAGATGCAGGTTTTGATGATGTAGAAAGTGATTTTTTAAATAGAACCAAAAGAATTTTTTGGATAAGGGGATGTTGAAAATGAAGGTAGTAATACTTGCTGGTGGATTAGGAACAAGGCTCAGTGAAGAGACTGTGATCAAACCTAAACCTATGGTCGAGATAGGTGGGAAACCTGTGCTCTGGCACATAATGAATATATACGGATTTTATGGATATAAGGAATTTATAATTGCCCTTGGCTATAAAGGTGAAGTAATTAAGAACTATTTCCTTAATTATTATCATCATCAAAGAGACCTCACTGTACAACTCAAAAGTGGCAAAGTTACTGCTATAAATAATAATAATTTTAATGATTGGATTGTCCATCTTGTTGATACAGGACTTAATAGCATGACAGGTGGAAGATTATATAGATTAAGAGATAGATTAAAGGAAAAAACCTTTATGCTCACTTACGGAGATGGTGTGAGTAATGTGGATATAAACAAGGTGGTCACATTTCATATGAAACACGGCAAAATAGCCACCGTTACTGCTGTTAGGCCTGCAGCAAGATTTGGTGGGATGAAATTTGATGGAGAAAAAGTCATAGAATTTAAGGAAAAACCCCAGACAAGAGAAGGATGGATTAATGGTGGTTTCTTTGTTTTTGAACCAGAAGTTTTTGACTATTTACATGGAGAAGAAACAGTTCTTGAGGGTGACCCGTTGGAAAACCTTGCCAAAGATGGTCAGTTAATGGCATATAAACATGAGGGTTTCTGGCAATGTATGGATACCTTGAGGGATAAAAAGTTACTTGAAAATTTGTGGGAGAGCGGTGAAGCACTATGGAAGATGTGGGAATAGATGAATAGAAAGTTAGATGTGTAGAAGGTTTGGGTGAGTAGTAATTTATATAAGAATTTAAAAGTTTAGCAACTGAGCACAGAATTGATCAAAGATGTTTATAAATATCTGATTTATTGCTAAAGTCTGAGGAGTATAATTTGAAACAACAATTAAAAAGAGCGGTAGTCTCTGTAGCATTAAATATCGCAGAAGGCAAAAATAGAAAAACATCAAAAGATTTTGCAAATTTCTTGAACATATCGGTTTCCTCATTGGCTGAGGTTGAAACCATTTTAACAATCTGTGAAGAATTAGATTATTTGTATAATAATAATGTTTATTCAAAGATTGAAAACTTTGGTAAAATGCTGAATGCACTCAAAAGTAAATTGCAAATAAAGGAGATTAAATGACTGACCAATCTTCTAACCTTCTGACCCTCCAATCTGCACCTTTTGGAGGTATTTATAATGGCAAAAATGTACTTGTAATTGGTCACACAGGTTTTAAGGGTTCATGGCTTACAATGTGGCTAATCTTTTTGGGAGCAAAGGTAGTAGGATATTCTGCATATCTGCCATCTGATCCATGTAACTTTACTATATGTAATTTAGAAAATCGTATTGTCCATATTGAGGGAGATATTCGTGATATTCAAAGATTGAGGGACGCATTTTCAAAATATAGCCCAGAAATAGTATTTCATTTAGCTGCACAACCAATAGTGCGGAAGTCTTATGATGATCCCAAACTTACTTTTGATACAAATGTAAGTGGGACTGTTAACATTCTTGAGTGTATTCGCATTACCCCAAGTGTAAAAGCTGCGGTTATAATTACGAGCGATAAATGTTATCAAAATGTTGAATGGGTATGGGGCTATCGTGAAAATGACAGATTGGGAGGGGATGACCCTTATAGTGCCTCAAAGGCTTGTGCTGAAATAGTATGTCATTCTTATATTAAATCTTTCTTCTCGAAAGAAGATTCTCCAAAAATTTCAACAACAAGGTCCGGAAATGTAATAGGAGGAGGCGATTGGGCAGAAGCCCGCATTATACCCGATTGTGTCAGGGCATGGTCTAGAGAGGAAGAGGCGGTTATTCGTAATCCTAAAGCTACCAGACCATGGCAACATGTCCTAGAACCTCTAAGTGGTTATCTCTGGTTAGGGGCAAATTTGTTTATTTCCAATAGATTGCATGGCGAGGCATTTAATTTTGGCCCTAACCAAAAGGTAAACAAATCTGTTGCTGAACTGATTGAAATATTCCTTTTATACAGGGGTAATGCTAAGTGGAAGTATGAACAGTGCAAAAGTGATAAGAAGGAGAGCACATTATTAAAACTTTCCTGTGATAAGGCATTACATTTATTAAACTGGCATTCCGTACTTTCATTCAATGAGACAGTCCGTCTCACTGCAGAGTGGTATAAAGCTTATTATAATGGCAAAACAGATATGTACCATTTTTCTATTGAACAAATACATTATTATATTTCTGAAGCAAAAAGACAAGATCTACCATGGGCAATACGGGTAAATGAATTATGATAGATGGGGTTATTATTGAACCATTAAAACAAATAGTGGATGAGCGTGGAAAGGTAATGCATATGCTCAGGGTGGATTCTCCTCTATTTAAAAAATTTGGCGAAATATATTTTTCAGTTGTGAACCCAGGCATGGTCAAAGCATGGAAAAAACACCTTAGGATGACACAATATTTTGCAGTCCCTGTAGGTAAAATCAAATTGGTGCTTTTTGACAACCGCAGTAATTCTCACACATTTGGGAAAATGGATGTTTTAGAGATAGGAGAAGAAAATTACTGTTTGGTAAAAATTCTACCTTTGATATGGTATGGGTTTCAAGGGATTTCTTCTATACCAGCCCTTATTGCTAATTGCACTGATATGCCCCACAACCCAAATGAAGTTGATCACTTAGATCCATTGGACAAAACAATTCCATACAATTGGAGATAGAAATGAATAACCAAAAAATTAACGACTTAACCACTCAATCAACGGTCAGCGTTATTATGAATTGTCTTAACTACTCGAAATATCTTCGTGAGGCAATAGACAGTGTTTATGTCCAGACATACAAGGACTGGGAGATAATATTCTGGGATAATGCCTCAACTGATAATAGTGCCGAGATTGCAAGGAGCTATGATAGGAGATTGAGATATTTTAGGAGTAAGGTGTTCGCTGTGTATCCGGAAAGATTTACGATGTGATTGTCGATTTGAGAAATAATTCGGCAACATTTGGTCAGTGGAGAGGGTTCTATCTTTCTGAAGAAAATAAAGACGAACTGTATGTACCCGAGCATTTTGGTCATGGTTTTTTAGTAATAGAACCATCCATTGTTTCATATAAGTGTGCCGAGAAATTTTACGGTGAGTATGATGATGGCATCATGTGGAATGATCCCGATATCGGTATTAAATGGCCTGTTGAATTAGTTAATAATCAGATAATTTTATCTGAAAAGGATACCAAGCTTAAGAGTTTTGATGGGTTTAAAAATGAGCGATAAAACAGTGATATTAGGAGCTGGCATAGTAGCAGGATATAAATTGGGAAATCAAGCAGTAATTTATGAAGCGGCAGAAGTTTTATTGAAAGAGATAGCAATTTGGAAATGAGCAATTATGAAGAATGATTGTTTTATCAGTAAGAACATTATTTTATTTGCAAATATCCAGATAAATATTCGAGAAAGTACTGGTGTCGCCAAGCTAATGAGTTGTCTGTTGATTGGATAACAAACCGTATGTATTAGACATCCATAGACGAGGTTTTTTGGAGCGATGAAAAGTCAAACGTCTTATGCAAAAGAAATGCGCTATCCGCTTCGAGGTGGGGATAGAGCGTTTTTTAGTATATCACAAAAGAGGTTAAAATTCCTTAATTGTTTTTTTTATGTGTCTGTTGAGGATATCCCATTTGTAAGAGTATACTCACCCAGTATGAAATCGAAAGATAGTGTGCCACATGTGAAGAATTCTTTATAGTTTAATATATATTATATAAAAAATTCACTTAAATACTCAGATGAAGAGGTTTAAAGTAAAGTATTTAACTCAATAATAGAATGGGGAATTTTTACTAAGAAAGACATTCAGATAGTGAAGGTGTAATAATGAAAATTCAAATTACTAATAGAGACATCATATGGAGTTATGCTTCACATATCCTCCAAACTGGTTCAGGAGTGATTCTGTTACCATTAATTTTGAATAAGCTTTCTCCAGAGGAATTAGCAATATGGTATGTATTTTTGGCGATTACTGCGTTAGTTACTTTATTAGATTTTGGATTATTACCAACGATAATGAGAAATGTCTCATATATTTTTAGCGGAGCTCGAGAACTTTCAAAAGAAGGGGTTATAATTCAGAAAGTAGAAAAGGACATTGATTATAGTTTATTAAAAAGCATGATCAAGACTATTAAGAGACTTTATATGATTATTGCATTTATAGTAGCATTGATTATGTTATCAGCTGGAAGTAGATACATTAGGAGTATAACTGAAACCTTATATAATCAAAATGAAATAATTCTAGCATGGTATATTTATATTCTTTCAATAGCTTTAAATTTTTACTTTTATTACTATACTCCTCTATTGATGGGAAGAGGTATGATTGCTGAGTCAAATCAAACGATTACAATCTCTAAAATTGCTTTTGTACTCTCATCTATAGTGGGTTTGTCTCTTGGTTATGGTTTGATTGCTGTTGCTGTAGGTAATTTAATCGGAAGCTTTATAAATAGAGTTACATCATACTATTATTTTTATGATGAAGATATAAAAAGCAATTTAAAATCTATTATCAGCAAAGAAGTAAACCTTCTACCAATTTTATGGACAAATGCGTACAAAATAGGATTAGTTTCAATAGGTACTTTTCTTATTCTTAAAGGGAACACATTAATTGCATCAAAATACCTTGATTTAAAAATCGTAGCGATGTATGGTCTTAGCCTTCAACTAATTATGTTATTGGCAGATACATCAAGTATATTTTTTAGAACATATATACCAAGAATTTCTAATAATAGAATGATAGGTAACAATGAAGGCATATTAAATGATTATAGCCAAAGCTTATTTATAATGAATTTCATATATTTAATTGGCTCGATAATAATATTGTTATTTGCGAATAGAATGCTAAGCTTGGTCGGAAGCAACACTTCATTGCTACCTAATGCTCAAGTATTTATATTATTAGTTATCATTTATTTAGAAATGAATCATAGCAATTGCGGAACATTGATTACAACTAAAAATGTAGTACCCTTTGTGAAACCTGCACTTATTTCAGGGATAGGAATACTTCTATTGTCATTATTATCGGTAACTTACCTTAATTTTGGTTTATGGGGAATGATAGCATCTCAAGGATTGGTACAATTAGCTTATAATAATTGGAAGTGGCCACATGAAATAAGTAAAGATTTAGGCGTGCCATATCTGAAAATTATTATACTTGGATTTATAAATATGAAACGTGTTATAAAGCTTAAAGTTTTTAGTTACCATTCATAAGGAGTTTATTAATAACCATTAGGAATATATAATTTATCTGTTTTAATTTAGTGGGAAATCCCAATCTGTAAGTTGGAATGAGAGCAATTTCCGATGAGGCGGAGGTAGATAATAGTCTTTAAAAATAGGTACCACATTAGAAGGGTGTGGATTTCGATGAATATTCAAGAGGAAATTCAAATTAATGAAAAGCCAGCAATTTACTTAAGAGTTATCCTGTCTTTTATATTATTAGCAAATACTGATTACTTCTTTTAACTTTTGATTCCTTTTTCATTTTCATCATTAACATGAAAGTTGCAAGAATCGTTCTCTTTGGGGAGTCAAACAATAGATATTTAATTAGCCTTTACTTACTGAAGGGTTTTTATTTAGTAAAACTTTAAATTAATGTCTAAAATTGTCTATTATGGGGAATATAATAAGTAGATAAGGGAAATTTGAAAAAAGAATAAATTATCATCAAAGTTGATAAAGGCAAATCAACCGAAAGGTTGAGACGCAAAGTAATGGGCCTAAAGCACGCAAAGTGCTAAGGCAGCCAGGCTACCGACTTTTTTTCGTTTGAAAAAAGAATAAATTATCATCAAAGTTGATAAAGGCAAACTATCCGAAAGGATGGGACGCAAAGCAATGGGTCTAAGGCACACAAAGTGCTAAGGCAGCCAAGTTACCGACTTTTTTTCGTTTGAAAAAAGCCCTTGCTTTGATAAAAATGCCTTCACAACTTAAATTAAAAGAATTTAAGTCTCTGTCAGATGACAGGGGAAATGGAGGAAAAAAAATGAAAGTACTGGGCAAAATAACCTTAACCTTAGGTTTGATTATCATCGTCTTTCTTTTTCTAACATCCTGTAGTGGTGTTATCACTCCCGAAATAAGTATGGGAAATACTGGAAACCCATCAAGTAATAATCCAAATAGTAATAACTATCAAGATCCATCAACAGATCCGGTTGAGGAACCGATAACAGAGGAACAGACAATTAATCCAAGTAGTAATGATCCAAATAGTAATAACTATCAAGATCCATCAACAGATCCGGATGAGGAACCGATAACAGAGGAACAGACAATTAATCCAAGTAGTAATGATCCAAATAGTAATAACTATCAAGATCCATCAACAGATCCGGATGAGGAACCGATAACAGAGGAATCTGGAACTGTAGAAGTCGATACAACGAAACCAGTTATTACAGGTTCACTAAATCCACTTCCTAATTCTCTTGGTTGGAATAATACAGACGTGACAGTGAGCTTTAGTTGTGCTGATATTGGTTCAGTTCAATCGGGTATCGAGACAAACACTGTTGCAGGGAAAATTGTAACTACGGAAGGCAAAAATCAATCAGTGACCAATACCGGTACCTGTATTGATGCGGCAGGCAATGTTGCTGATTCCGTAACTGTTTCTAATATCAATATCGATAAGACCCCGCCAAAGGTGACCATTACTTTACCGGGTACCAGCGAGTATGTTTTAAACCAGCCAGTTACAGCGACCTGGTCTGCTACCGATGCTCTTTCAGGGGTTGTTTCTCCTGCTTCAGGAACGGTTTCGATTGACACAAGTTCGGTGGGGACGAAGACTTTCACTTTGCCTGCGGGTACAGCTAAGGACAAGGCGGGGAATAGTTCGCTAAAAGTCACGAAGTCCTATACAATCATAGCGAACACAGAAGAACCTGTAATGTGGACTGGTTTAGGGATGCACATTTATCCTTCGTGGTTAAGTTATGTAGATACGATGATAGCTAATGGATTTACAGAATTAGCAATGGGTTCGGCAGATTATGAAAATGCAGGATATTTAGCTGATTGTAAAACAGTAATTCCACAAATAATCGCCAAAGGTGCAACTGTAACTTGGGGAATAACTACTACTGCAACACTTACTGCTGCTAACTGGGGAGCTTTCAGAACAGCAGTTTTAGCTGGAGCTGAATGGGCTCAAAACAATGGAGTTTTTGAATTTAAAATAGGAAATGAATTTGAGTTCAATATGACACTAACACAATCTCAATTAATTGCCAATCTTAAAGCTCTTGCTACTGAAGTTAAGGCAATATTTACCAATGGAAATATAAGTTATAGTTGTGGACAGAACCAAAACATTATAGATGCCTGGGTATCAGCAGGCAGGGGAGATATAGATATTATAGCATCTAATGTTTATAAAGGTGGAAGTTGGGATGGTGGTAGCGACCCTTATGATTTAAGTTATCAAAATAGGATAGATGCTCTTATGACTTTTGGTTCAGAACATACATATTTAACAGAATTTAATGTAAGTTATTCTAATTTAGAGGATTATTCTGAAGATGAAGCAGTACAGGCAGCAGCAGTAACAGAAATGATTAACTATATTAAGGCTTCGGGAATGACCAGAGCAATTTGGTACGCTTGGAAAGACGACGGAGATGCTCATTTCGGGGTTGTAAAAAATGATGGAACTTATAGGTTATTATGGAGTCAGGCTCTACTCAATTCAGAGTCTGTAAAATTTGCTACTGTTCCAACAAAAACTACCACAGCATCATTACCAGGCACAATTGCACTTTTACCAAGAATAACAAAATAGCGCAACATTATACCCGGATTACACTCTAGTCTATTCACTCGAATAAAGTGACAATTATATGAGATCAAATGACATATGTATCTAGTTTTGTAATAACAAGAATTTATTAAACCTACCTACACAGAGCTTCTGATCCTGTAGGGTCTGAATTGGATTAATAAATTTGATATCTAGAAAAGTAATAAGCGAACAATCATCAATGAATTTAGACTTAATGAAAAATTTGAAAATAAAATTTAAATAATAATAAGTTCTCAACAGTAATGCATAAATCAGTTTTTGATGACCAGCTGACAAAAACATTTATCTTTTTATTTTTTCTCTCCAATATGGGTAGATATCTAATTAGTTCGCTTACAAAATCCAGGATGTTAAAACGCGAGGTAATGTCATTATAGAAATAAGGGTTGTCTCGATTCCCACTTGTTTGGAAGAGTATGGAGTGCACTTAATCAAAAGAAGAAACCAAATACAGCCATAACTACCGTACTTAATATCAGATTAATTGAATTTCTATATGAAGAGCTATTTACCTAATAGTTTTAAAATTCAGAGATTGCCTTTTTAATGATATAATAAGAATATCATTATGAAAAAGTTAGTTAAAGCAGCAACTTTTACATTATTTATTTTCAGTTCACTCAGATGATTATTTACAGTCACCGTTTCTTTTGTTTGCCCCGAAAATCTAACTATTTGATGAAGCCATTTTGCTCCTGGCTGAGAGAGGATATCTTTGGTATTGTCTCTTTTGCTATATCTTTTGGATCCTTCTTCATTTGGGATCTGGTAAAAAATATTTTTTAAATCAAAGGGAAGTACTGGATATAGCGACCCCGGCCATCTTCCTGTGGACAACCGTCATCAAATAATACCTGTTTTCACACATGGCGTCGCAAATCGCTTTAGAAAATTATCTTTCTTTAAGAAATACAGAGGTTTATGGTCTAATGTGGGATTCTTTAAAAGGGGGTATAGAAATAACACGTAATTGGTTTAAAATAATTTAAAATACTAATTTAATTATGTCCCAAGCTTATAGATTAACTCTACTTAAAATTTAACGGAAAATTATAATAAAACTTGAATTAAAAAATGAATAGAAAGAAATCAATATTAAAAATCCTGTTTCTACTTATTACATACAAGGTTTTATCCTGACTAGATGTGAAACCAAGTAGGATGGAACAATCGCACTAGTCGCGCAACTTCAAATAAAAATTGATAATATATTTTTTCGGTTTAATCATAAAATGTAAGTGGAAAAATTTTGAAAGTGTTAGAATAATAAAAGGATTTGATTTTAAAAGTTTTATTATTAGTATTGCTATAAGTTTTATTCTGGATTTGTAACCTTTATAAACATTATAATTAAACCATATATAATTTCTTTGTATTTGTTTTTTACTGAAATCTGGTAGGTTTAATGTAGCTTGACTTCTTTCTTCAGTTTTGGTATCTATTTTATCCTGTAAAAGGTTCATTTTTTCAGATAATTTATATAGATCAGTGCCAAGGTAAGGATAAAAAATAGACAGAAAAATAACTTTAGGCTGGCAAATTCTGCAGACTTTAATTGTTTCTTTGAAATCTTCAATTGTCTCCCCAGGTATACCAATCATTACAAAGAAATTATAGCTTAGCCCATATTTTTTAGCTAAATTTGTTGTTTTTATGACATCATCATTTGAATAATTTCTTTTTAATATATTTTTTCTTATTCTATTACTACCGGATTCTAGACCAATATTTAAATCTAAAATATTTGCTCTCCTGCATGCTTCAAATAGAATATCAAAATTTGAATTTGCTGTAGGTCTAATATTTAAGCCAAAAGAAAGAGCTTCAACCAGAGACCCATTATATTTTTCGATTTCATTACACACTTCAATCGCCCATTCTTTATTTACATTGAAGGTTTCGACTTCCAGATAAATTTTTTTTTCCAGAGGATATTTTTCGTGTGTTAACTTTATTTCTTCAATAATTTTTCGGGGTGATCTAAATCTTACATAATTTCCATCAGTAATTTTGCTAAGAGCATGATTACAGCAATAGGTACATCTATATGGGCATCCTCTTCCTAATAAAATAGTTACATTATTTTTTAAATCTGGATTGTAATCTATATATTCTTCCCATATGGTTCTATCCGAGAAGGGCAATAAATCAAGTTTTTCATAAAAAGGTGCCATTTTATTTTTTTCAATTATGCCGTCTTTTATTATCCATAAATTTTTTATATTTGACGGAAATTCATTTTTTTCGAGCATATTTATTAGTTCTAACATAGGTCTTTCACCTTCGCCAATGCAAATTGCATCAAAATTGTCTTTAGTTATTTCTTCAGGATTTAAAGTTACATGCGGTCCACCGATAATTAAAAATATTTCTGGATAATTTGATTTAATAAATTT
>SDBS01004429.1_pt1 | contig 13748 bp, 11 predicted proteins | sample 2277091 | NCBI WGS metagenome assembly SDBS01 (sample SAMN10404972, study PRJNA504765) | marine sediment metagenome | isolation source: marine sediment core GS10_PC15, 163 cmbsf | place: Arctic Ocean: Southern Knipovich Ridge | collected 2010
CGTACGGTTTGATGAGGGGAGACTGGAAACCGGGTATGGTTGCCGGGACTGAGGCCCCGCCCGAAAGGATGCGGGATGTGTCACCCGGAACCTGTAGCCACGGCGCCTGACTCCTACTCTACAATCCCGGGCCGGTCGAATTCTCGATGTTGACCTCTTTCGGCGATTGTGCTTATCATGTCAGTCCGCGCTGATTCCGGTTGCGGTCACGCAATCCGGTCAGGGGTACTTGCGGGACTGAAATAAACATTCGATGGTACTGGATGCGGCCGGGAGGCAGCAAAGGAGGCAGGCAGATGGACAAGCTGATGAGCGCTGCAAAGCAGGCGGTCACTGGTTCTCTCAAGGTAAAGAAGGGCGAGAATTTCCTCATCGTCACGGACAAGCAGAAGATGAAGATCGCCGAGGCCCTCGCATACTGGGGCAAGCAGAGAGGGGCGGAGGTCACTACCTACCTGATGACCGAGACTCTCAGACCGATAACCGGGCCGACCGAGATATTCAAGCAGATGATGAAGAAGGCCGAGGTAACGGTCTACATGCTCGATGCCAGGGTCGAGGAGAAGCCGTTTCGTGGATATATGGTCGAGCACGGCGGCAAGGGCGGCCGCATCTGCATGATGCCCGGCATCACGGTCAGCATGATGGAGAGGCTCGTCAACATCGACTTCAAGAAACTCGATCAGCTGACAAAGAAGGCGATCCGCGCGCTGAAGGACAAGACCGAGGTTAGGGTGACCAACAAACTCGGTACCGACATCATATTCAGCGTGAAGGGCCGCAAGTGGGAGCCCGACAACGGTGATATCAGCAGGATGGGCAAGCACGGCAACCTTCCAGCCGGCGAATGCTATACCTGTCCGGTAGAGAGCACCTTCACCGGCAAACTCGTCATCAGCCTGATCGACGACAAGATCGGCCGCGGGACGATGATCTTCGAGAAGGGCAAGCTCGTCGATTACAAAGGCAAGGGCATCGCCCAGATCCTGAAGCAGATCGGTAAGGACAAGACCGGATACATCGTCGGTGAGTTCGGTGTCGGCACCAACAAGGGCGCGAAGATCTGCAAGAACATGTTGGAGGCGGAGAAGGCCTTTGGCACTGTCCATTTCGCGATCGGCGACAGTTACGGGCTCGGCAAGAACAAGAGCAAGTGGCACTTCGATGCCCTCGTCGAGAAGGTCACGCTGACCGCCGGAAAGACGACTATTATCAAGAACGGAAGATTCCTGCTGAAGTAGGAGTCACTGCAAGAGATCAGGAGACGGCGGATAGAACGGATCCGTCATGAGGGAGCGGCCCCGAGTCGCTCCCTTTGCTTTTTCTTTATATAGTCCCGTATGCTGATTGTCTCGATTTCACTGAGGATTGCATTGAGTTTTCGATAACATCTTTTAATTCCCGCTTTGTGGATGATTCTTTCTTTGATGCTGAGCGGGAGTGATGGAGTGTGGGAATCTATCTCCTTTGGATGCAGATAGAATACTACGGGGTGTCCCTTTGACTCGTACCATTTCGTTCCCCGCATGATTATGCTTCTTGGGAGCATTCTCAGGTAGAAGCCGCCAGAAAACGGAAGCGATCTGCCCATGAATGGGAATACCGAGGGAGGTATTTCCATTATCTTTCCTGCCTTCGTCTCGATTTCATGTGCAAAAAGAGGAGAGTCGGAATCACCGTACATGTAATTCTCTATGGGAAACCTGCTTGAGCTGTATTTCAGTCCCTCGGAAACCAATATTTCCCAGAACCATGGGGTCTTCTTTATATTCACGGACCACGAGGGGGCCCGAAATCCATGTATCGGTTCCCCTGTGATTTCCTCGATAGTAGAGATCCCGCGCCTGAGTTCCTCCCGGAAAGATTCCGGTGACAAACCGGATACAAGATCATGATGCATGAAATGTGACGCTACTTCGTGTCCTTTTGACAGAATTTTTCTGATTATCTCAGGATGACGCTCAGCTGTTTCTCCCAGGACGAAAAAAGTCGCATAGTTACCGGTCACTTCGAGAAGTTCAAGAATTCTCTCTGTCTGGGGAACAACAAGGTCGTCGACGGTATCGACATATGGCCTGTAGTCATAGTTAGTGAATGTACCGTGATACCAGGCCTCAATATCGAACGAAAGGATGTGTTTCAACTGTATTTTCCTTTCTGATCCATGTCCGGATGAATTTAAACGTGCAGGTTTCAGTTGTCAAACAGCAAAGGATTTCGTTTTACACTTCAGCCCGGTCGAAGTTATATTGGCATGGATCATTCATATTGACTGCTGGAGGGAACGTATCGTGGTCAGAATCGTCGAAATGGACTTGAGCGATGAGGGTGTGAGAGACTGTGCGTCCTTTCTCGGTGATACATTTAATAGACTGGACCATTTCACTCCCGCATATATCGACTGGCACTACAGGGAGAATCCCCTCGGGAAAGCGATAGCTTTCAACGCCCTCGATGATTCGGGACGGATCGTCGGGCATTATGCTCTCCAGCCGCTTGATGTGATGTTGATGGGGGAGCGGGTCAGAGGATTGCTTGCGATCAACGGAGCGGTTTCCATGGATGCCCAGGGAGAGGGTATCTTTACAAAAACCGTAAAATCAGCAGAGGAACACGTGCGGTCTCTCGGTTTTATCTTCAAGATCGGTGTTTCCAACAGGATTGCCACATTGGTACACACGAAGAAAACGGGATTAAGGCTGGTATGCCCGCTCAGGGCTATGCTCGGCATCGGCCTTCCCGCATACAGAGGGGAAGATGATGATCCGGATTACCGGAATATCTGGAGCGCGGAATCATTGAATTGGAGGATCCGCAATCCTTCCTCCCGCTACCGGCTGATACATAGGAACGAAAAAGTAGAGGTACAGGTGCGCACAGGCAGGGCGGGCATAACAGGAATAATGGGCAGATTTGAAGATGGTCTTTTCGATGAACCTTATCCAGCCGGGTTTCCGGTATATAATCCCGTGAAGCTGTGGATAGGAATCGATAACCGTATTGACTGGAACAGGTCACTGTACTTTAATATGCCCCTGATGATGAGGCCTTCACCGCTGAATCTGATGTTCAAGGATATCTCTGGAAGCGGTATCGTGCTTGATCCGGGAAAAATCAGATTTCAGGCAATCGATTTCGATGCGTATTGATACCCCTGTACGGGAAAACGTCGGATAATAATTATGGCAGATGTTTAAATCCGGAAGGTCATCAGATAATGAAATTGATGGTTCTCATCCCCGCCTTCAATGAAGAGGGGAATATCGAGCAGCTTGTCGAGGATATCCGTAAGTATCTCCCCGAGGGGGATATACTTGTCGTAAACGACTGTTCAACAGACGATACCGAGAAGAGCCTTCGGCGCATGAAAGGGGTCAGATTTCTCAGTCTGCCATTTAATATGGGAATAGGTGGGGCGGTTCTCTCAGGTTTCAACTACATGTTCGAGAACGGGTATGATCTGCTCATCAGGCTCGACGGCGACGGCCAGCATCCGCCCGATCAGGCTGTATCGATTCTCGGACCGGTCAGGGACGGAAGTGTCGATGTGGCGGTAGGTTCGAGATATTTCGATGGGGAGGGTGCCTATTCATCCTTCACCCGAAAACTCGGTATCAAGCTCCTCAGTTTCCTTACGGCGATGATACTCAGGAAAAAGATGACCGACAGCACGTCCGGATTCAGGGCCTACAACAGGAAAGTGATCGAGTTCCTCATCCACGATTATCCTTATGACTATCCGGAGCCCGAAGAGATATATCTGCTTACAAAGGCGGGATTCAGGATCGAGGAGGTTCCCGTCGTGATGAAGGCGAGAGAATCCGGAGTCTCTTCGATAGGATTTATTCATACCGGATATTTCCTCATAAAGATCCTTATAACGATATTCGTGAAGTACGCGATCGGAGGTAAGCGAAATGGGTGAAGAGTATCTTTTCAGCAGGATCCAGATATTCAGCGTTGTCGGTTCGCTTATTCTGATGATGGGCCTGATCGTGCTGATCCGCAGAAAAAAGCTCAGGGAAGAGTATTCGATCCTCTGGCTGGCCATAGTCACCGTTTTTATCCTTACGGCAGTTTTCGGCGAATTCCTCATCGGACTCTCGAAAATGCTCGGGATCTTCTATCCACCCGCCACGCTGTTTCTCCTGTTGATCATAGGTCTGTTTCTGCTCATGCTGCATTTCTCCATCATAATCTCGGACCTCAAGAGGAAGGTAACCGTGTTGTCGATAAAGCTCGCACTACTCGATGAGAAGGCCAGGAAAGAGGATGAAGGGAAGGCTCCCCTTGAATAACTCTTCGTCCCCCTGGCTCCTCGGCTGGAAACGGACCGACCGATGAAGAAAAAAACAATAGTGGGTGTGTTAATAAGCGTCGTTTTCCTCTATTTCGCTTTCCGGAAGGTAGATGTCGAAGAACTGACCGCTGCACTGGCCGGCGCCCAATATCTGTATCTGATCCCGACCGTTTTTCTAGTGCTCTTCAGCCTCGTGATCCGGGCGCTGAGATGGCGTTATCTTCTGCTGCCGGTCAAGCGGATCAGATTCAGAAGCCTGTTCACAGCGGCGTCGATCGGCCTTATGGTGAACAATCTGCTTCCCGCAAGAGTCGGCGAATTCGCCAGGGCGTATCTCATAGGGGAGAAGGAGCATATCAGCAAGAGCGCGTCGCTGGCGACAATCGTAGTCGAGAGGATATTCGACGGGTTGGCCGTATTGGTCTTTCTCGTCTATGCATTTGTTTATCGCACCGTTGTTTTTCCGCACTGGTTCAACAAAACCGTTATCATCGTGATCGTGGTCTATGGCTTCGCGATTATCTTTCTGGTGCTTCTAAGGATCAGAAGGAAAGATGCCATGTCGATAACCGCCTTCCTGACGAGACCGCTGCCGGCCAGGGGAAGGGTTGCGGTCTCACACGCGCTCGATTCATTCGTTAACGGGTTGGAGATCATCCACAACTTCAGGGAATTGATGATATCCCTTGTGCTGTCAGTTCTCGTATGGCTGCCCAACGTAATTATCGTCCACATGATGCTGCGGGCCTTCGGGATCGATCTTCCCTTCCACTCCGCGGCTGTGATCTTTATAATCATCTCGATCGGGATAATGATCCCTTCGGCGCCCGGATTCGTTGGAACGATTCAGTACTGCAGCATAATCGGCCTGGCGATATTCTCCGTTCCAAAATCACTCGCCCTCAGCTTTTCCATAGTCTATCACATCGGTGTCTTTATCCCCGTAACAGCCACTGGATTGGTCTGCCTGCTGATCGAGGGTGTTTCGTTCGGGGAGATCAAAAAACTGAAGAAGACAGGCGATGACGCCTGATCCGAGAGTATCTCAGGCTACTGTTTCTGCCTCTTCCCGCTGTCTGGTGATGACATTCCCCGTCGCTATGATAAGAGCGAAAAAGATCCAGATGTAGTATGAATATATGTCGTTTCGCAGATATTCTATCTTGATCTGATCGATGATGAACATGACGAGGCATACGTGAAGTATTTTCATCAGAGCTTCAGAGAATGTGGAGTCGGTCAGGGATGATCGCAGCCCCCTCAATGAGGATTTCATAAGCCTGTACAGGAGGATCAAGAAGCCGGTCAACCCGATAAAACCTATGATATTGAGATAATAGAGAAATACGCTATGGGGCCAGAGGTAAGCGTCCGGGTCCTGGGAGACGTCATAAAAAGCCCCGTGCCCGATCAACGGACTCCTCATTCCCCTCTTCCACGCTCCACCCCATGCCTCGACGCGGTTGTCGGGTATCACACCTCTCTCGAATGTAGTCGCAACGAGCCTGTCGAAAAGAGAGCCCGAAGTCGTATAACTCGCCACGAACGTCTCGAGCACAACGACCATCGCTATTACAGCGGCGAAGATGCCAACGACCTTCACGATGTTCAAATCCCGGCGCGAAAGGAACATGAGGTACACAAACCCTATGAACAGGCTGATAAATGCTCCCCTTGTGACAGTGGCGAGCATCAGAAATATATCGGCCAGCAGAATGAGCATAAACAGCGTCTTTTCCACCAGACGGCGGGACCGGACGAATAGAAGAAATATGAACAGGGCGTTCATGGCGAAGAATTCGGCAAGGAGCTCGAAATCATGAAAAGGGCCGCCCATCCTGATCCCCTTCATGATCAGGCGTGCTTTGTGATGGGTCGTGAGCCATCCCGGGATGATGACCCTTCCTGGAAACATCATTTCGAACAATGTAAAAGCCATTACCAGAACTGTAGCCAGTGCGAGATACCGTATTGTCTTCTCCAGCTTTTTCTCGTCATCGATGAAGTTGACGATCAGGTAGTACAGGAGCACGATGGCGATGAAATTTCCAGTCAACATAAGACTGTGTCTAAAAATTGCAGAACCAGGTTCCAGGGTATAGAAGGAAAAGAGGTAGCCGGTCAGAATTATCATGATCGGGATTGTCAGGGTAGGGTCGAACCTGAACCTGTCCTGACCCGCCGAGACCCTTAGCATGCTGACGATGAAAATCAACCCGACGAAAATGAAATTGGAATTTCCGTATGAGATGGCAAAGGGAAAGGGAAACATGAGTATCAGAAACCATATTGCGCTGAGGGTCGAGTGCCGCCAGAGCAGAAAGATCAGCACAACCCCCGCAGCTGCCTCGATAACCCTTTTCGAGGGGTCGAAGATCTGCCATCCGACAAGCGCTCCGACCATGACTGTCAGCAGCAGGAATCTGGCGCTGCCGATGGTAATGCCGAGTAAGCGCAACCGCCCTACGGGCTTACGTCTGTCTGTCTCAAATCTCTCGTTCAGTTCTTTCATTACTCCACCAGGAGATGCAAGAAAAATACCCGGAGTTAACCAACCAGGATAATTTTCTGCTGAGGATGGGAGAGAAACTCTCCGCCGTCGGAACGGACGACTATTATCTCCTCTATCGTCGCAACGCCGTAGCCGGAAATGTTGATTCTCGGCTCGAGCGTATATACCTGGTTTTCCTCGATTTTAAGGTAGGGAAGGCTCCCGTATCTCTCCCACTCCGGGCAGAGCAGTCCGGCTCCGTCATGCGTGCTTCTCCCCACCTGATGGCCGAGTGCATGAGGATATTCCTCGTAACCTTTCCCGGTGATATGGTTCCTGGCGATCGCGTCTATTTCCCGTCCTTCCATCCCCGGCCTGATCTTCTCGGCGGCGAGGGCAATAGCTTCCCTGATCGTCTCGAAAGGAGCTATGACCTCTTCCGGAGCTGATGTCTCGGCTTCACGCAGGAAGTACCATGTGCGCTGGAGGTCGGAGCAGTATTCCTCGCTTCTCGTACCGAAATCTATGTTCATCACATGTCCCCTCTCGATCTTTCGATCGGTCGGGCCCGCGTGCGCTCCGGCGGATTCGGGACCGGTGAACACGGACGGACACATCTCTGCTTCCCATGAAGTACCGACCCCGAGTCTTTCGACTTCGGACAGTACAAAGGCGGCGACTTCCTTCTCTGTGAGACCGGGCTTCAGGAATGAAGTTACCTTGTCGAAGATCTCCTCGGTGAGATCGACATTGGTCTGAATACGGCGGATCTCTTCCGGCGTCTTCCTCCCACGCAGGCTCGATATCAGGCTCTGGGCGCTCACGAGCCGGTCCGCGTACGGAGTGTTCTCCAGGTACTTCATCAGCAGGATGTACATTCCATGACTGAGACCATCTGACATCACGTCGTCGGTCGAATAGTCGATAGCGATCCTCGACGGCGCTATGATATCCAGCTGTTCGATGAGTACACTGCCGATTCCTTCCTTGTATCCGATAACATCGTATCCACCCGTTTCTGTGATCCGGGCTTCGTCCAGGCTTCCGACTATCGCCTTGGGTTTACCCTGCGCCGGTATCATGAAGGCCGATTGCCATGTACAGTTCGCGCCGAGTACGAGATCGAGTACCGGATCGCGATTGACCTCGGTCTCCCTGACGAATATCAGCCATAGATCGATGTCCTCTTCCTGCATGATTTTCGATACCTGTGCTATCTTCTCCCTGATCATTGCCGAACGCTTCCTTTCCCGGATCTATTCCCCGCTGTCATTCACCAGCGAAAAGATCCGCGCCTTCCCGTTTCTGAATTCCTCCCTGAAATATTCCGGCGAGGACAGGAATTTTTCAGTCAGGCCAGGCACGGATTCCTCGTCTTCGCGCCAGAGTACGACGATAAAATCAATCCCCGTACTGTTGAGGTAATCGATGTCCGGCTTATCGAAGGGTTGTTTCGAGAAAAAATTGTCCTGTATCCGTCTGTAATGATCCACTTTTTCACCTGAATACCCGAGCGTTACTACGGCGACTTTGCTCGGAAAGAAATTCCTGCGGTGAGCAAAAACGGGCATGAATCCATAAGTATTACGCTCGATGACCACGGCATTCACATCAGTGTTGTTTTCAATCCAGTCGAAGATCTCCCTGTCGCTATCGTCCGTGTTCCAGCGCCTGTGTTCAAGTCCCATCGCCGGTCTTTCGACAATAAATCCTCTTATGGTCAGTATCGAGGGTATGCCGAAGAGGATTATTATCCATGCGAGCGCGAGGCCGCGTTTGATACCGCTTGAGTTCCGGATCTGATCGATGATCTCGATTCCTATGAGGGGAAGAAGGATTATGAAGAGCGGAAAGATGAACTTCGACTCGTTTACACCGGGCAGGTTGATCAGAAGATTGACGCCGAACAGGGTTATGATCCATGAAAAGAGCAGAAGTATGCTCTCATCCGGTCCGGCCAGGTATTTTTTGACGGCCCTGCGGACAGGGAAGAAGAGGATCGCGAGCGGTGCGGCGATTGTCAACAGACTCTTGATGCCGATGTGAATCATGTTTTCCGTACCGGTGCTCCCCTTCGCGCCGCCGAGAATGGAAAATATGTACGGCACAGTAAGCCCTGCAGCCAGGATCGCTGTTATGGACAGGGTTAAAACATCCTTGATGGCCGCTTTTCCCGTCCCGGAGAGGCGACTGAGGATAAGAAAGACCGGCAGGGCCCCGGCAAGCATCAGAACCGAGGTCATGCCGGTAATGAGATGAAACAGGATCATACCGACAAGGATAAATAGTACTCTCAGCGATGTTTTGAAACGAGAGGAGTTGAACGCCGCCCGGTCAAGAGCGAGGATGACAAGACAGACAAACAGGTTCAGTGTGTAGCCGAAGGCAGTGATCGTCATGTACTTGTCTATGATATTGACCATCCACGTCCAGTGTGATTTCAGGAAATGGAGGACGGTGGTCCCGTCCAGATCGATTCTGTTAAAAACCCTCCAGATCTCTTCCATTCCCCTTACATCTCCGGATAATGCTCTGGCGATGTTGAAGGGCCACAGGATCCAGGTTGCCGCTGCGAGCCCCGCAATCGATAACAGCGGGATGTACACAAGGTGTTCCCGTCGGGTCGAGATGAACGAGACCATCTTCGCGATCAGCCACGGGAATGCAAGGGCATTGACTATATTGAACACTCCCATCGCCCTGAAAACACCGGTGCCGGAGAGCCTGATGAAACAAGCCTGAAAAAGGTGATAGATCCACATATATCTGAGGCGGATATCGGGAAATCTCGCCTCGTAGGGAGGAATGCCGCGATCAATGATCTCGTTCACGTAACATGCGTGTGCCCAGGAATCCGATCTGATCAGTAGAAATCCGTTGAGCATGTATGCGGTGAGGACGGTTCCTGCGAACAGAATCGAGATCAGGATCGATGAGCGGGGAGGTTTCCAGCCGTTTTCGGAGCTTCCTCTGCGCCGCACGAGGTCGATTGCAAGAAGTGCATATAGAAGAACATAAGCAATATTCAGGGCGGCCGACAGAGATCTGACCAGCGGATGAACGGCCAGAACCATCAGTGTCAGTATTATCGGTGAAAAAAGAAAAGGCAGGACTGTGAACGTCGTGCCTTCGTTCCGCGAATCCTCGGTAAACCTCAGAAAGACCAATCCCGGCAGGTAATAGGCAAGGATGAACGCCGAGATGAATCTCGCCGTTCCGGGCAGGGGAAACACCAGTCCCGCTCCGGCGGCGAAGACAAGCCCGTACAATATTTTCTTTCGCATATCGACTCCGGATCGACTCGATGTTCAGGTCTGTTCGTCGAAAAGATATGGAAAATCAAGGGTTATTACAATATTATTCCACTCGTCAGGTACCAAGTGGCCGATCGGCGGACTATGGCATGTCCTCGGAGCCGATTATCGGCCTGAATCGAACGATTCTTGCTAAGGAAGACAGCAACGGGATTATAACTGTCGAAAGCAGGTCAGAATATGTCGAGGTTCGAAATACGGGGAGGCGCGGGTCTCGAAGGCGAGATAGCCCTGAGCGGGGCAAAGAACGCAGCACTTCCCATCCTGTTCGGTTCCCTTCTGAGCTCCGGGACGGTGAAGCTCCGTAACGTACCGGTGAAGATGGAAGACATAGGGGTCGCGCTGAAGCTCATCAGGAAGATGGGAGCGTCGGTACGGATCAAGGGATCGGAAGTGACTATAGATCCGTCGGGCATCTCGAGTCCGGTCGTTCCTGCGGAGCTCGCCTCGAGGATCAGATATTCGCTGCTTCTACTCGCAGTGCTGCTCGTCCGCTTCGGAAAGGTAGAGCTGCCCTTCCCCGGAGGGTGCGATATCGGCACGAGGAAGTTCGACCTGCATATCAAGGGGCTTGAGGATCTCGGCGCCGACATGGAGGTAACCGATGAGGGGATCACCGGGAAGGTGAAATCCCTTCTTAAGGGGGCAAAGATAGACTTCTACCTGCCGACCACATCCGGTACTGAGAACGTGATGATCGCCGCCTGCATGGCGAAGGGAAAGACGGTTATCAGGAACGCCAATACGAGGCCCGAGATCGAGGACTTCGCTAGATTCCTCGGCAGCATGGGAGCGAAGATAAAGGTGTCGAGCCGCCTGATCGAGCTCGGCGGTGTCAGGAAGCTCGGCGGCACGGAGTATTCGATAATGAAAGGCGGCGATGAGGCGATGACATGGATGATCGCCGCCGGAGTCACAGGAAGCGAGATAATCATAAAGGATTTCGACCTCTCCACAGTGAGGGTCGATACGCAGTACCTCAAGGAAGCGGGGATGAAGATATTCGAGTGGGGAGGCTCCGTCTACGTATCTGCCCGCGGTGGGCTGAGGCCGTTCGACATGTTCACAGCCCCCTACCCGGGCGTAAATTCCGATCTGCAGCCTCTCTTCGCGACGCTTGCAATGTTGGCTCCCGGCGTTTCCACGATCACCGACCAGCGCTTCACAGACAGATTCGGCTATATCGGCGAACTCCGATCATTCGGGGCGAAGATAGACAACTACGGGAATTGCGCTGTGGTAAAGGGTGGCAGGGGACTGGTGGGGGCACGCGTACGCGCCACCGACCTCAGGGGCGGGACGGCGATGGTCCTTGCCGGACTTGCCGCCGAGGGCAGGACCACAGTGAGCAATATCTACCAGATCGACCGCGGCTACGAGCAGTTCGAGAAGAAGCTCGCAGGTCTCGGCGCGAAGATCAGGCGCACGGAGTAAGAGATGTCTTCCAGCGTCATAGACCGGATCAGGTCGATCGTCAGCGGCGGTATCCTCGAATCCGAACCTCTCAGCGGACATACTACCTACCGCGTCGGCGGCGAGGCGGAGTATCTCGTGGCTGCCGCGGACAGCATCGAGGCTGAGAGAGTATACGTCGAGGCATTAGCCGGGGGTATCCCCGTGACGATCCTCGGCTGGGGATCGAACGTCATAGCTCCCGACGGCGGCATCGAGGGGATAGTGCTCAAGACGAGCAGCAAATCGGCTCGGATGGAGTTTCCCGGCGACGGCCGTGCTGTCGTCGATGCGGGGGTCTCGCTTCTCGATCTGGCCAGGGCAGCGGCGGGGAAGGGCTTGAAAGGCCTCGAACCGGTCGCGGGCATCCCGGGCACGCTCGGCGGAGCGATAATCATGAACGCCGGCACGGACGATGGAGACACGGGCTCGCTCATATCGAGAGTCACAGTTGTGACACCTGAGGGAGTAAAGCGGCATTTCACCCGTGAGGAAGCGGCATTCGGATATCGCAGCAGCATATTCCAGGGTGTGGGTTGGCTTGTGCTGGAGGCAGAACTCGTGATGAGCAGCGGCGATCCGCAGAAGCTCACCGCCGAGATCCTCAGGATACAGGAAGAGAGAAAAGCCAAGTTCCCCCTCGACGATCCCAACGCGGGAAGTGTCTTCAAGAGGCCTCCGGGGGACTATGCTGGGCGCCTGATAGAGGAGGCGGGGTGCAAGGGGTTGAAGAAGGGTGGCGCGATAGTCAGTCCCCGGCACGCCAATTTCATCATCAATGCGGGCGAGGCAACCGCTTCGGATATCCTCGAGCTTGCAGGCGAGCTTAGGCGCCGGGTCCATGAGTTCTCCGGGATATGGCTCGAGATGGAGCAGATACCGCTACCGGGAAAAGGATCTATTCTTCCCCCTGCCCGCCGGGATCGTTCTTCCCCTGAGTAAACCTGCCTGACAACCTGTCCCTGATCTCCCTGATATCCTCTTTCTTGAGGACAAAGACATCGTGGAGGCTGATATTCTCCTGTCTGGTGAAGTACCAGGCGAGGATCAGGGCCCAGACGGTGTTCGATATGCTTGTGGCGATGCCGGCCCCGACGATACCCATGCGAGGGATCATTATGAGGTTCAGGACGATATTGCAGGCAAATCCCGCCAGCGAAGCGATGATGTTTTTTGAGATCTGTTTCCTCGATGCGAAATAGACGCCGAGGAATGTTGCGACCGGTGAGATCACAATGCCCCAGATGACCGAGTAGAAAGCGGGAAGCATGGGAAGGTATTCCCTGCCGTAGAGAATCGGAACAAAGTATCCGGCGCTCGCCGTGATCAGGCCTGCCAGTACGAGCATTATGGCGAAATTGCTGCGGCTCACCTTCGCGGTGAATCCTCCCGAGCCGCGATCCATCGCGAGTAGCGTCGGAAAGAGGATGGACGCCATCGCGTTCGGTATCTGCCACATCCGCTCACATATGTTGACTGGTATCTGGTAGAAACTCACATCGCTGGCGGTCAGGAAATGCTTTATCAGGATGATATCGAATCTGTGGTTGAGATAGTTGAAGACGAACACGAGATAGACCTGGAACCCGTACTTGACGAACGGACCCAGCATCGACGGCTTGACCTTGCCTAGGGGTCTTATGTCCCGTGTAAAGATGCACAGGGAGAAGATGCTGGCGAGTATCATGGATATGGTGTAGCAGGCAACGGTTTCTATCAGGCCGCCGTCGAGAATCCATACGACAACGAGCACGAGAGAAAACTGCACTGTGATGAGAAAGAGTCTGGAGATGTTGCTCTGCTTAACGCGGAGCATCGCGAGGAGAAACCTCTGGAGGAAATTGTTGAGAAAAGCGAAAGGTACCGAAAGGAGCCCGACGAGCATGATCTGTCGGGGGATCTCCGACCAGATGCGTGGAAATGACGGGTAGATCAGGAATAATAAGGCCGCGAGGGCTGTGCCGAGCAAGAGAGAGATTGTGATTACGAAACTGAGTATTTCATTAGTCGGATAAGATTTCTTGCCTGTATGGTAGGAGATCGCCGCACCGATTCCGAAATGACCGAATGCACCGACAAGCGATGCTGCCATGATGATGAGGCCGTAGTATCCCCGCAGCTCAGGACCCAGGCGACGGGCGATCATTATGCTCATACCCAGCGCTGCCACTGAAGCAAGGATGTTCGTCGC
>SDBS01004430.1_pt1 | contig 13747 bp, 5 predicted proteins | sample 2277091 | NCBI WGS metagenome assembly SDBS01 (sample SAMN10404972, study PRJNA504765) | marine sediment metagenome | isolation source: marine sediment core GS10_PC15, 163 cmbsf | place: Arctic Ocean: Southern Knipovich Ridge | collected 2010
GAAGACAGCCACATCTTTTTGCTCACTGGTCTGTGGTTGGCTGAGAGGAGCCGTATGAAGTGAGAGCTTCACGTACGGTTCTGAGAGGGCCTGAGGGTGCGATCCCCTCGGGCTACTCGACTAATTTCCCATAAGCTCTTTTGAGACATAGGTTTAAAAAGCAGTCGGACGAAAGTCATTGCAGCAACTTTGTTGATTTGTTAGTATCTGCGGACTATGAAACAGAAATTATTGATTACACTCATTACTTGTGTTGCTTATTGCATCGATAAAGAGCTTTACAAAGCCATTGATTATCTTCGTGAACAGGTCCGCGTACTCGTGGAGCAGCAGGAATAAAAGAACAAACGGATTCTGCTAACCTATAAACAGAGGATGAGGGTGGCTGCCAAGGCCAAACGACTCAGCAGAAAAATGCTGGAACAATGTACAGTTCTGTTTACCGCTGATACCATAATTGGCTGGCAGTGCGTTAGGAAGACAGCTGTGTTAGCTGTCGTAAGTCAATTATTTTCCTGTAAGGTGAAAGGCCTTACAATTATATTATCGAAGCAGGCATCATGACCGAGTATGGAATGAAACATCCGGTAGCAGGCACTCCGCAAGGCGGAATTATATCGCCTCTACTGGCAAATGTCCTTCTGACTGGTATTGATGAAAGATTTATGCCACCAGAGCAACAAAAGACTTGAATGCTCTGGACAACTGGATGTGGCATAGAATATATCGATGGCTGCGTGCCAAGCATCGTGAAAGCACGAGTATCTTCGCCAGGAAAATAAGATTCTCAAATCTAAGATTAAAAAGCGTATTGTCTTTACAGATGATGAGCGGCGCACGTTGGTTGAAGCAGCTTTGGCGATGGGAAGGGACTTGATGGAGCAAGTTGTCACCATCGTTAAGCCTATGTTTTAAAAGAGCTTATGGAAACTTGTTTTTTGTACCCTACGGGCGCATTTAGTACCTGACAATTCAGATCAGCTCGTCGGCTGAAACCTGGTCATTGGGTTCGTCCAAATCGTGCGGCCCTACAGATTCGGCTGGCAGTGCAGGACGGGGGGCCGGCGTGAGGATCTCGTGCAGAAGGTTCCAGCGACAGCGCACAAAACTACCTATGCTGCCGATAGCAAATAGACCGCCGAAGAGGCCCAGCCCATAGAAGATACTGGGATCGAGCCGGCGTATTTTCTGTCGCCTGGCTCGAAACGAGACCGCCATCTCGGCTTCGGGTTCGACCTGCAGCGGGCTGTCAAAACGCAGCATTTTTCCACTGAAAGGCATTGTGATCTGCAGTTGGGCAACGGAACCCTCCGCGGCCTCCTGGGCCTGGATAATCCGTCGGGTAATCAGTTCCAGGTTCTCGATGTCGTCCTTTCCGAGAGAACTCTCAATACGCTCGGCCTGCTGCTGACTAAAGCTGATACTCCCACCGTCAATGGAGATCAGGCCGCTGCTGTCGTCGGCGGCGCCGGAGGTCTGCCGACGCAAGCGCCCGCGAGCATTGACCAGACCCACCTTGGCCTGCTGCCGTACCAGATTGTCAAGATCCACCCGGATATCTTCGTTCAGAGCCACGTTTCCGCGTGAGTAATTGTAGCCCTTGGCGAGTGCCCGACGTGCATCGGCCTGGCGCCCCTGCTGGGCAAACTCGCGAGCAAGCTTTTGCTGCTGCTGGGCGAACAGATCATTGGCGGTGTTTGCCTCGATGATCTGTTTCTCGTAGGACTGCAGATTATAACGATGAAACTCCTGGGCAACTGCCGCAGTCCTGTTAATGGTCAGTGTCCCGTCAAATTCGCTGTAGCTGAAGCCCTCAGGCACATAAACATGCCAGGTGATCTGCTTCAGCGGCAGGTCAAAGCGCGGACCCGACAAGCGGTGAACGCCTGACCAGTCATTCGGTCCGTTTTCACCCTTGGCAGAGGGCAGTTGGGCCACATAAACCATGTCCACCACGGCATCGTCGGTTGTCTGCTGTGGAAGCGGCACGAGCAGAACGTCCTGGCCGTCGGCATTGATGCGGATGGACGGCTGCACCGCCTGACCGTCAACAGACAACGACCAGACAGCCCCGTTTTTCGGTAATATGACCTGCAAGTGCCGCCTGGCGCCCACACCAAGTGTCAGCCTCACCCGGTGTATTGCCTGTCCGCCCGGTGTGATTACCGTTGCAAGCTCTGTCCGGCGCACGTCGGCGCCGATCTGTTCGGCCGCGGCGTGACGTGTAGCTTTGACTGTCAGCATATGATCCGGTGAAGTACTGCGGTAGCACATCGCCGCACTGGAAAGATCACCTGTGCCGAAGTACTTGGGAATGCTCCTTGCTTCCGCCGGGCGGAAAGACGCATCCGGCGAATCGACCGACAACTCCATCCGATCGGTGGCAAAGACCACTGTATGTCCCCGCTGCAAATCCACGTTCCGACAGCGGACCGGGGCCAACGGTACATTACCGTCGGTCTGGCTGTATTGCGTTTCGTAGGTCAGTCGCAGCAGGTAAGGACGATCGTATACCTTGTCTGCCAGCTCCACCCGCCAGTCGCCCTGGGCCAGTTGCTCGCGCCTGGCGATCCCCTGTCCGGTGATAGTCACACCCGTTGCTTCGGGCGGCAGGCCCAGTTCAAAGGTTTTGATACCGGCATGAAACAGTGTGTATCGCAGGTAGTGATCATGCCGCACGAGACCGTCGGTTACTTTGGCAACGTGCAGGGTCTGGACGGTTATCCTGGGCTGGACCAGTTCCGTCTGAAGCTGCAACTGCCAGTCGGGTCGCAGCAGTCGAAATGCCAGCAGGCCCTGATCGGGCGTGCCGAGTTCGGCGGGATTTATCTCACTGATACCCTGTCGGGACGCCACCGACAAACGTACGCCCTGTTCCGAGCCCACCACCAGTTGCCCCGTGTGCTTGAGCACTTCCGTCAGCATCACGCGCGGCACGGTCAGGTGCTGCGGCATCTGCGCCACAGGTTGACTGAGAGCCAGGTTCAGCTTAATGGAACCGGTGAGCTTACGCTTGAAATGAACGCGCACCTGGCGCTTGCCGGCGTCGGCCGATTCATCCCAGTGGCTGACCTCCTCGGCGACGAGTGTGTCAATGTCATAGCCTTCCGGAATCTGCAAAACGATATCGAACCTGCCTGCCTTGGCGATTTCGATGACCCATTGGCTGTTATAAACCAGCCGGTCGTCTTCGGCATTGAATCTGGCGGTTTCCTGGCTGCGCAGCTCACTCTGCATCGCGAGCACCTTGCCGCTGACGGCACTTTCGGCTGAGTCAAAGCGAAACGCCTGGGTGATCTTCTCGGCGGAAAGACCCGGCACTTTCTTTACGAGTTCGGCGCTGTCGCGGATGTAGTCGCGGGCATTCATCGAGGCTGGCTGCGTGTCCAGGCGAACGTACACGGACGAATCAGCCACAAGCCCCATGATACTGTGCTGGTTGACGGCATCGTGAATAACCAGCGGCTCCAGACGCACATCATAGGGCACTGATGCGCTGGCCGACTGGGTAACCAGCATTACTTCATACGATCCGGTTACCGGCCGGGTCAGGCGCACTTCGAGTTCATGAGTCGCCGGATCAAAACGCCAACTGCCGACATCGGGGGCAGTGACCGAAGTAACTGTCTCGGTTCCGGGAATACGCAGCTTGAGCGTGTCCACCTGGCCTTGGGCGATCTGCAGACGCACCTCAGGGTACACCTGGACAAGCCCCGACGCCACGTGCGCCAAAGCCACATCCTGTGCATAGAAGCGAACCTCCTCCTGTGCTGCCTGACGTTCCTTAGGCTGCCACGTAAACGCTGCCGACTGCCCCGGCGCAAACATTGCCTCGACCATAATCTGATTGTCCTGCACGTGACGAACGAGGTGAAGCGCTTGCGGGGCATCGATCAACACATTGGTATCGGATACGGTCAGGCTCACGTTGTTGGTCAGCGCCAGCGGCAGGGGCAAATCGAATCGACGTTGGTGATCCCGGCTCGCCGGGGGCAGGGGCACCAGGAACGTCGCCTCGATCTCATAGATATTCGCCCTGTCCACGGCTATTGTATGCCGACCGTTTTGGATGCGTATGGTTACATGTGGAGCCGGCTTGGGCGAAGAAATCAGAACCGCCGACTCATCCAGCAGCGGAATGCTCGACGGTGCACGAGCCGAAATTCGCAGTTTATACTTTAGTTCCATGTTATCGGCGCCGGCCAACATATGGCATTGGACGCTCTCGACCATTGAATCGGCAGCCAGCGGTTTGCCGACCAGCCCTTCGTTCATGCAACCCCCCGAAATGCTCAGCATCGCAACCATTAGTATCAACGATATCACCGCGGCCTGTGCAGGGATTGGTTCCCGACGTCGGCGTCTGCTCAGCGCGGCAAAGACACACCATGCCGCTGCCGCCGCCGGTCCGCCCCATGTCATCAGCACTTTCAGTGCCAACCACGTAACCGGTATCTTAGCCATGAGGTAGATTACAGCAGTCAGAACTGCTGCCGCTGCGCACCACCACAGCCTTCGCCGAACCAGACCGAAAGCCACAGCCACCGCGATTAATGCGCTCACCGCAATAATATCCACTAACGTAAGATTCTGGCGCCAGGCGGGGACGAGTTTGGCACTCACCTCAAGCGCAAGATCGGGATCGGCATTGACCGCCTGGGCGTAGCTTAGCGAGGTTGCCGGCGGAGGCGTTTGTATGCGGCCGGACATCGCCGCTCCCACCCCGACCCAGACGAGTGCAACCAGCAACACTGCCACGACCAGGTCCGGCAGCCATCGGCGAAAGAAGACAGCACACGATATCGCCAACACCAGCAAGGCCGCGCCAATCGCCCATATCACAGGCCTGCCCGCCCAGCGCCGGAGCGATCTGTTCCACAACTGCCCCACACGATTGAGTACCGGCACCAGGCTTGCACGATCCCTCTGCCGCAACTGCGCCTGCATGTTGCCGCCGGCTGCAGTGACCGCCCACTCGGCAGGCGCCGTGATCTGCCACTCGGCGTACGTAACGGGCACCCCACAACGCGGAGCAGTCAGGTCCAGCCGGCGCCGCCATCGACCGCCCACGTCATGCACCTGCCCGTATTCCAGCTCGATCGTCGATGGGTCATTGGGATTGATCTTGCGGCTCAGCGGAACGAGCAATTGGCCACTGGTGCGATCGGAGGACACCGATAATCGCGTCCTTTTTTCACCGCTGCTGTCGCGCTCGACCAGGAACACCTTCCAGACAGTCGCTCCCTCCGGCATCGCTAACGAAAGGTACTGGCCGGTAGTATTCTTGACCTTGTAGCTGACCGTGGTAACCGACTCGATCCGTCGGTCGGGGCGCACCGCCAGCTTCGTCCGATGGGATGCCATATCGACCACGACGGGCAACAGTCCGCTTCGCGGATAGGGTTCGATGCTGAGCAATGCCACATGCGGATCAGTTACGTATTTGTATACAGCCAGAATCGGACTGTTCGTCAGGAGGCGATAATCGCCGGGAAGTTCATCCATATTGATCGCAAGCAACCCTGCGGTATCGGCGTCGGGCGGCACATCTACCTGCAGCTTCAGGTCAAGATGGCTGGTGACCGCCACATAACCGGTTTGCGTCTGAACATCCTGACACTGCAGTGCGCCTAATTGAATGGGCTGGTCGGGACCGTATCGCTGAGTATAGGTTATCGCCAGATTGTAGTCGCCGATCACTTTGCGGTTCAGCTTTACCACCCATTGGTCGTCCTGCTGTGTCCAGCGTCGAACATCGCTGCCAACGAATTCCACGCCATCCAGGCTCTTGGACAGGCTAAAGTGCAACTCGTCGACCGGCGAGCCGGTAATGATGTAGTTTATCACCGCCGAGCCATAGGCAACAGATTCGCCGACCGACTGCAGATGGAAGACTTCGGCCCTTATCCCGGCTGCCTTGCTCTGAGCCATTACGCTCAGGCTCCAGTCGGATTGGCGAAACCGATAGGCAAACTGTGCCTGTGCCACCTTCAGCGGAACCGACGCCGTATGGACTTGGCGCAGATTCACCACCTCGGGTTCGTCGATCTCGATTCCTGGTTCCGCGGCGAGGACCACATAGCCCCGGTGCGTCTTGGCGCCAGTTACCTGCAGGGCCGAAATCGTCTGCTGTTGTCCCAACGGTCCATGACCCAACTCCAGACGCAGACGGATGAGTGTTCGGCCCGTCAGAGGCTTGGCGAACACCGTGCTCACGGTTGTGGCCTCGTTTTCCTTCGGCGCATCGGGCAGATGATAATCCTCAACCTGGTCCCCACTGACTGACGCCACGACCAATCCCGCGGGCACTACGATCTCGAGCTGGCTGATTGGTGCGTCGCGTACATCCAACTCCAACTCGGCATCGACAACAAGGTCGTCCTCTTTTACCGTTGCTGCAAGGCGCCAGGAGACGTCATAACTGGGCACGATATCGTCCACGGACAGCTTCAGGCTGGTGTGGCTCCCGGCGTACGTGTAGAAAAATACCTTACCCTTGGGAACATGCCGATCCTGTGGTCCGTCGACCCGGACGCGGGGAAAAGCGGCGGCATCGATCTGGGTCAGGCTGGCTGACTCCAGAACCACTAATTGAAGCGCGCTGTCGGTCCCAACCGCAAGGTGACCGCTCGCCCGGATTCCACCGGTAGGCTCGATCGCCGGAACCTCGACATCGGCAGGCAGCTTGTCTATGCCGGCTTCGGCGCGGATACGCAGACGGCAGGACTTTTCCTGCGGTCGGCTAAGCTCTACTACGAGACTTCGCACTCCTTCACCGGCGTCGGTAAACGCCCAATTGCGGATGTAGGCCCCGTCAAGGGCGGTGATGCTCAGATCGGCGGGCATCTTGAATGTAAGGGTCTCGACCTTTCCCTGCGTGATCTGAAAATCATACAGCGCATCGAGATGCAGCAGGCCCGCCCGTACATCGATGATTGTGTTGGCTTGACTGGAGAGCACCAGCTTGGCGTCGGCCAGTTTCACCTGAGGTTTCCACCGCACCACAAAAGGCTGCTGCGGCCCAAGGATGGCATTGATCGTCAGTTGCCCCTGATCGATTCGACGCTGAACACGCATAGCGCCCGGCAACTGCACTTCGAGGTCCGGCCGATCACTGACAAGTTCGATCTTGCGCATGCGGCCGGACAGCATCTGGAGACTCACCTCTCGCCACGGATCGTTGGGATCGACCTGCGGCTTTGCCACGAACTTTTCGCTGATTTGATGACGGCCCCCCCTGGTCCATGACACATGATAGGCCTTTAGTTTGCCATCGTAATCGAGCTTGTAGCCTCTCTTGGACTGATCAAGTTTTTCCAGTACGACGTCTCCCTCGATCAGAAGCATACGGTGGCGGGCCTGTTTCGTTACGACTTCAAAGTCCAGCCCTAAGGCCAACTCCTGGCCGTCGATGCGACTGGAGATCGCCACTTCGGCAATCTCAATTCGACCCGATGGATCGGCCGCAGGCGATGCTTCCTCATCGGCCGATGCCGTCAAAACCGGCAACATACAGATTAGCAGCAGGGACGTCATTCTGGATTTCATGATCATGTCCTCTCAAAGATAGTCATTGTATTTTTTCGCAACAGGCGTAAACAAAAGCGACTGGCCTGTTTGTGACGGCAGCCGCCTGTTTCGTTTCATAGCCCGACTGTTTTTGAACATGTGTCCAAGAAAACCACTCTTCGTACATACTACGGCATTATCCGGCCGAGAAGATGTAAAAGTTGCGCAAAAACACGACATCCCGATTACGGCGATCTGGGCAGGTGCTCGGATTTGCGGATCAGTTCCAGAAGCTGTCGCACGTCGCGATCCAGCGGAAGGGTAAGACTGACCCGCTCCGCGATGCCGAGCACCTCCGTGAGGCTGCCGCCCTGTGCGTGCTCCGACTGACGCAGAATCTCAGCAAACCGCGCTGCAGCCGCAGCGAGGAAGAAACGGGGCGAACTCTTTACGGTGCGCCTTCGCACAATTGCACTCTTGAGGCGGCTGGATATTTCCTCCATCTGGCCGGTATCGGCGTTGCGATACCGCACAAAGACAGTCCCCATGTCCCCTTGCTGATCCGCCGCCGCCTGGCCTGTCAGTTCCAATTCGTACAACGCTGTGGAACACTGACCGGAACCGACCTCTCCTGCGTCGACCGTATCGTCGCGGAAGCGCTTGTCTTCTATATCTCTGTTCTCATAGCCGATCAGGCGATAACGCCGCACGCGATCCGGATTGAAGTCGACCTGGATGCGGGCATCCTTGGCCACGGTGTGCAGTGTCGCCGACAACTGCTCGACAAAGACCCTCTGAGCCTGTCGCATCGAGTCGAGAAAAACATAACTGCCATCGCCGCTATTGGCCAAAGCTTCCATAAAGGCGTCGTTGTAGGAGCCGTACCCGACACCAACACATGTCAGGGTGATGCCCTGTTTCCGGTCGGCGGCAACGTCTCTGAGAACAGCCTCGGCGTTGGTTTGACCGACGTTGGCCACGCCGTCGGAGCAGAGCACCACGTGATTGATCTGTTTGGCGGCAAATGAACGCCTCGCGACGGCATAGCCCAACTTAAGCCCGGCAAGAAGATTCGTAGGTCCCGACGATTGGATGGCGTCGATAGCGTTGCGGATCCGCTCGCGTTCGCGTGCCGAGACCGCCTCCAGATGCAGCCGCGACTCGTTAGCACAGGTAATCAGCGTAACACGGTCGGCCGGCGAGAGCCTGTCGACAAGCAGACTCAGGGCCTGCTGAACAAGCCCCAGCCGGTCGGGCTTGCCCATCGATGCCGAAGCATCGACAACGAAGATCAAGTGGGCGGCCTTGCGCTGATCGCGGCCGAGCGTGCGCGCCTTGACACCGATCTTAAGCAGCGTCAGGTTCTTTCCTTTGTCCGCAAAGGGCGAGCGAGTCGCCTCGGCGTGAACCGTGAATGTACGATTTGTCCGCTGCGGGTAATGGTAGTTGAAGTAATTGACAAACTCCTCCATACGCACCGCGCCCGCCGGGGGCAGAAACCCGCCGTTAATATATCGTCGGCACAGCGTATACGAAGCCGTATCCACATCAAGTGCAAAGGTCGACAGCGGATCGCGTTCGGTCATGACCCAGGGATTGACGGGGACAGACTTAAAACGCGAAGCCTGAGGCAAGTCGGTTTCATCCTCACCAACAGGTACCCCGGAGCCGTCTACCCGCAAAACGCCGCTATCCGGAAGATCAACTTCGAATCCGATCAGTTTCTTAGCATCTGGGGCCCCTTTCTTGGCAACCGATATAATATCGTCGAGGCTCTCACTTGTCTCCTCCATCTCCTCCGCCCCAAAGAGCCGGTTGTCGCCATCGTGATCGGCCACAGGGCCTGTTACCGGAGAATCTTCCAGCCCCGATCCATTCTCAGCCTTTGCCAGTTCGAAGTCGTCGTCCATCAGGAAGGAGTCAGCATTTCCAATCGCGTTGTGAGAAACTGTCCGATTACCTTTTGACGGCAGAGTATATATCTTATCGTGAACTGTGCCTGAAATGCCCGACACCTCACGAGAGGAAGTTTGGCCCTTTTGCGCTTCTTCGAAAACCTGATCTTTCCCCCAGGAGTTAATGGTTATCTCATCGTGGACAGTACCGGAAGGTTCGCTGTTTTCGCGAGCGGACACAGGGTCCGTGGGATTAGAAATGACGTTGGACCTGCTGCCGTCGACAAGAATCATATTGCTGATCGGCGGCACCCGGATTGACTCCGCCGCAATGCTCCCAGTATTCATCGTCTCGATCTCCGGCACGACGGCCTCATCGCGTAATCCCGGCTCAGACCCCTTTGAAGGACCGGACACAACAACCGGCGACGGAGGCGACTCAGACTTCGTTCTCACGGGTTCAAACTTCGGCGGCGAGATCAGGGGTTTTCCCGCGGCGGCCGGCATCTTGGCGTCCAAAGCCGAACGCCAACGATCTACATCACCTGTAACAACAGAACTGTCCATTCTCCGATCGATTTCGCCCCCGGGGGGAGCGGTTACCCTATGCCTCTCGATTCCAGTTGCCGGGTCGACATGTAATTTGTATTGGGCGCCGCCGGGACCACCATCGGCCTCCCAGTTGAATTTGACAGTTGCGGAAGATGACTCGCCCACCACAGCATCTATGGGAACATTATAGTAATGCCGTCTTTCAATCACAATGGCATTGCCGCCCCCATCTGCATCAACTGCAACCTGGGCTGTCCCTCCGCCAGCAATCTCGTCGGCATCGCCTTCAAATGTAAGGTGACCATCACCGAACTTGGCGCCATTGCCGACAGGCCTCTGGCGTGAATACTCCACAATTGCATCTGCTATGTCTTTACGCCGGGTGGCTTTGGCAAATTGCTTGTTGCCCTCCGGGGATTCTTCTGCGGTTTCGGCGTAGGACTCCGGCATGTCCTGGACCAACCTGAAGGGGACACTGCTGCCGCCGCTAAATTCGAGGTCATACTTACCATTCTCGTTGACACTGTAGCCGCCGCCAATGTCAATCCCTGGCTTGAGACTGTACAGTAACTTGGGTTTGTTAGTCCTGTTGAATATGAGAAAAGACGGCAGCATTACCGCTGCGAGGATCGCCGCCGCGGCCGCCATATATCGCACTGTGAAAAGCGCCGACCGTCTGTTGCTGCGCCCGGCGAGCCTGGCCAGGCGTTTCAAATGCCGCTTGCTCAGGACGGGATCCGGCCCATGCTGCAAGGCGTCGGAGGCCACCTTGACCGCCATCCTCATATCGGCGAGGCGCTCGCGAAGTTCGTCGTCAGTCTGCAGATAGGCCACCAGATCGGTCTTCGATGCCTCGTCAAGGTCGCCGAAGATAAGTGCGGCCAGCAATTTTTCTGCTTCTTCCCGACGCATGGCTAACTCCTGACCCGGTCTGTGACCGGAAAGACCGCGTTTCGTTTTCTGTGGCCCAAAAACACCATCTATACAACTCCCGCTTTTTGTAATCGCCGCGCCAGTTCTGTCAGGCCCTGATTGAGCCGGTAGTTGACCATGGAAACCGAGATGCCGACCACCTCTGCCACTTGGCGCAACGTCATTCCCTGGATTATCTTGAGCAGCACAACCTGGCGCTGCTGATCGTCGAGTTTGGCTAATTCCCGAAGAGCCACCTCGCGGGCCTCTTGGCGAAGCACTTCGCTCAAGGCGTCCAACTCGTCTGCCGCTTGCTCCTGTGCCAATGAAGCGGACTCGACCGTGGTTTCCGATACTCTTATCCGCCGCGCCCTCCGACGGAGTACATCAATTGTCAGATTATGGGCCGTCCTGAATAACCAGGTCCCAAGGTTCCTGACACTTTGCCCCCCCTTCCCGGCAACCTGGCGATGCAGTCTGACAAAGGTCTCCTGGACGATGTCCTCCGATTCGTGATCAGTCGTGCCCAGCAGTCTGCCCACATAACGCAACAGGGGGCCCTGGAAATGAGTAACAACAGCCATCAAGTCGCCGGCATCCGGCGATGGCACACCTTCGGCGCCTACGGCCGAGAGATTCGTAGTGCTTTTGTTTTCACTCATCTGGACAGTTTTTCTGTTCACTATTTATATAGACGATGGATCGAGGGGAATTTGCAAGCCAAAATAACTTTTTTTTCATCTTTTCGCTCTGCCCCGTTTGGCGGGTTATGGGCTTGAGACAACAGCGGCGTGTGGCATGCCGATGTTATTTCGGCATCTTTTTGGCGTAATTCTTCAGTATGTCGCCAGTGTGTTGCGAGTGTGTTTCCTGTCTTCCTGATCCTTTTAGCACCTGCCTGTGTATCTTCATTCCAACACACTTTCATCAGGAATTCGGCTGTTCTGCGGTGTCCCATTTCCGCTTGACAAGCGCATTTTGTTTCATAATGCCAAATATGCTAACAAATCAATGGTTTCTTTTCAAATACTTTCGTCAGAGCAAATGATAAGTCTTTCATATTCAAGTAGTTATGGCATAATACTTTTTACGCCCCACGACAACGAGGTTTTCGAGGCGGCAAAACGTCTCGAAAAACCATTATTCGTTCAATGGACCGTGCTTTGAGGTACACTCTGCATTTCCTTCTGTCCCCACAGTGGTATATTTGTTATCATATCGCTGTTGTGCAGGAATAACACCGAGCGGTTACGTTGTGAGTACGGCCGGGGCCACAGATGTTCAGCGAACTGTGAGGAGAGAGCATGAACGAGATAACTCGCATCATAAATGCTATCGAACAGTCGTATGTCAGCATTAATTAGGAGATTCACTAATGGAGAAGATAACCCGCAGGTCTTTCATCAGGCAATCAACCACAGTCGCCGCAGGCGTCAGCATGGCAGCGGCGCTTCCCTCATCAACCTGGGCCCGGCCTTTGGGGGCGAACAATGATATTCGTGTCGCCGTCGTCGGCCTGGGAGGCAGAGGCCGCAGCCATGTAAAGACCTTTAAGGCAATGAAGGGGGTCAGAGTTGTCGCCCTCTGCGATCCCGATCGTAAGCGTATGCAACAGTCAGCCAAAGAACTCGACGGACAGAAGGTCGATACCTATGTCGACTACCGAAAGCTCCTTGAAGACAAAGACATAGACGCCGTCTGCACCGCCTCATGCAACCACTGGCACGCGCCGGTAACTGTCTGGGGCTGTCAGGCCGGAAAAGATATTTATGTCGAAAAACCGGTCTGTCATACCATCTGGGAAGGACAACAGATGGTCAAGGCGGCAAGGAAGTACAACCGCATTGTTCAGTCCGGGATGCAGCTTCGTTCGGACATTGGGGTCGGCGAAGCATTCCAATGGCTGCAAGAAGGCAACCTGGGCAAGATGCTTTTGTCAAGGGGCCTGTGTATCGAGAATCGCTCCAGCATAGGCAAGGTCGATAAGCCCACTCCGATCCCGGACTACATCGACTACGACCTCTGGTGCGGTCCTGCCCCGAACGAACCCTTGATGCGGAAGAGGCTGCATTTCGACTGGCACTGGATTTGGAACACCGGCAACGGCGACCTTGGCAACCAGGGAATCCACCAGATGGACATGGCCCGTCGGGCTAACGCCCAGGCCAAACTCCCGCCGAGAGTCATCAGCGTGGGAGGACGTTTCGGCTGGAACGATGACGGCCAGACGGCTAATACTCAGCTTGTATTCTTCGACTATAAACCTGTCCCGATCCTGTTCGAGGTTACGGAAATGCCCCGGAAGAAAGGGGTTCGCGACAGGTCCCATTACAAGGGGATCAGATGCGGAAATGTTGTGCATTGCGAGGGCGGGTACTTCGCCTGCGGAGAAGGGGGCGGCGGATGGGCTTATGACAATGACGGCAAAAAAATTAAGCAATTCTTCGCAGACGGGGCGAAAGATCACCAGCAGAACTTTATCGATGCCATGCGCAGCCGTAAGCTCGAGGACCTCAACGCCGATATCAGGGATGGTCATGTATCGAGCTCACTTTGCCACATGGGCAATATCTCGCACCGGCTTGGCAAGACGTCATCTCCGGAGAACATTCAAAATGAGCTCAAGAGCCACCCGGGTATGACAGATGCCTTTGAAAGGTTCCAGGCGCATCTGGACGCCAACGAAATTGATATCTCAAAAGAAAAGGCGACGATTGGACCCCTGCTAACCATGGAACCTGACGCCGAAGAGTTCATCGGCCCGCACGCTGACGAAGCGAACAAGCTGTTGACAAAGAAATACAGGAAAGGATTTGTCATAGCAGGCGCCCAAACACTATAGGGTAACCACGAGAGGAAACAAAAATGAAGAACAGGAC
>SDBS01004431.1_pt1 | contig 13746 bp, 8 predicted proteins | sample 2277091 | NCBI WGS metagenome assembly SDBS01 (sample SAMN10404972, study PRJNA504765) | marine sediment metagenome | isolation source: marine sediment core GS10_PC15, 163 cmbsf | place: Arctic Ocean: Southern Knipovich Ridge | collected 2010
ATATATAACAGGTCCATCCATCCGTCCTTATCCCAATCCACCGGCCATACCCAGTTGTAACGGGCATGAAGAAAACAAAGATTATTATCATCCGTATTTTCCGGAATATAACGGAAACGGTAATAGTCCCTGACAACAATACCTTTATCATCCTCTTTTATCCCCGGATGAAATAGTATGCCGTCATAGGGCCAGCCAAATCTGTCACTGTAATGGTTTATTTCCAGATCGTCTGTGATCCCGTCACCGTTGAAATCAGTAAGTAAATTAGTAGTCATTGCAACAAGCGGTACCAATTCCGATGTGTTGAACATGAGCTCATCGCCGACGCCGATGGCAGGAATATATTCGCGAGGTGTTCGCGGAGGATTTGTTTCCGTACCAAACAGGATGCGAAATTCTGTCATGGCAGGGCTTTCAATATTCCAGTTTACTTTCCCGCGCAATCCATATTTAAAATGTTCGCCTACACGAAAATCGACGGGAATGTATTTGCCATTTCCGGGTTTCTTTCCTACAACCGAGACGGAAAAGCGGTCAAAAACGCCATTTTCCCCGAGCTGTTCAAACATATGATTGAAGTCAATCTCAACCTCGCATGGTGTGTTCGGTTTGTGAATTGACTCAGGTTCAACGGTTACCGGGACATAGAACATTTTGTTTCCCGGACCCAAAAACGAATCACAGCCGGTTAGAAGCGCCAGAGCCAGAAGTATGGAAAATGATTTCACAAGTACAATTTATTCACCTCTTTTTATCATGCGATTAAGGCTCAGAATATTCAACATTAAAAATCTTGGTTGATGATAATTGCCGCGCCGCATCGGATTGATCCCCCACTTTTCTCTTGATATAGGTTTTCCTTGACGATTTACTGCCTGTTCCCATGCTCCCACTCCCAGACAGAATGTTTTTATTACATACTCCCATGTCCTTTTGTACCAGTCCCTGGCCCATGCCTCACCGGTATTTTCAATTACCAACATACATCCGATCAAGATCTCAGTATGTGCCCACATGGTTTTTGTAGAATAATCCGTGCCCAGTATATGATCCTCATCACCGAACACATAATAATCTTCATCTGCCCATCCGTCGAAAATATGATCCCAACCTATCTCAAGATATCTTCTGAAATTGTTTTTGGCTTTATCAAAAAGCGCCTGGTCCTTTTTTTGTAAAGCAAGTTGCATAACCATCCACTGGGTTTCCAGGGAATGTCCGAGAAACATAGATCCTTCTTTCCCTTTTATCCTGCTGTAATCATGATTGAGCCTTTCATTGGAAATCCGGTACTGTGAATTGTAGAAATTTGTCATTAGCTTATCCAAATGAAAATCCATCAGTTTTTCCAGCTTATCATCATCCTGGTATTTCAAAAGCTGGGTTAAAAGCCGTATCAGAACCATAGAATGGCCTTGAATTCTCAGTCCTTCATAATCTGTTCCCTTTTGATAATGAGGAGAATCATAAGCTTTTACTGTAGCCCAGATAGATTCTTTTACCAACCTGATATCCTCTTCATCCCTGGAAATTCTATAATATTCTGCAAGGCCGTTTGCTGCAAATAACCAACCATATACATCGGAACCCGGCTCTACTCCCTTGATCACTTTTCCATTCCTGTGAACTAATTCTGCCCACTTTCCATCTCCGAAGTACATATGTTTAACCAGAAAATCCCGTGTACTTCTTGCGATTTCGAGAAACTCAGGATTGTGCCCGAAATTATTATATAAAAATGAATACACCCATATTGCCCGTCCCTGGTACCAGATAAACTTTTCATCATCTACAGGAATTCCATCATTGCTCAAATTGCACATAAATCCACCGTATTTTTTGTCATAGCCGCCATTATTCCAAAAAGGCAGGTATTCATCATATAACCTGCTTTTCAATTCATCGCGGTGTTCCTGCAGGGTAACTCCAGCAATATATTCAAATGAGTCATTGCCAATCGGGTATTTTGTTCTATTAATAATAGAGTATCCAGGTATAGCTAATGCGGAAGTTCCAACAGTGGTTAATATAAATCCACGTCTATTCATATTCGTTTCATTAATAGTTCGTTATACTTTTCGAAAAAATACTCGGTTAATCTTATCTACCTTACCTTGCGAACCAGCCGATGGACTGCATCCGCAACTCGTTCTTCAACATCATCGGCCCATCTATTTGCCGGGAGTCCGTACTCATAAAGGAATGCACCACCTTCATAGCCTCCTTCATTATACACACGAAGTGATGGAATGTAGGCTACCAGCACATTGGCGTAACCACACACCCATGTGTTAGGGCCAAACTCTTTCCTGAAGCGGAGGGAATAATCTACGACGGCTTCTCCTCCAAGGCTGATCCAGTGCAAAACACCTCCAAGTTTCCACACCTGGATCGGATAAGCGTAAGAAGTGGCAAACTGTTCACCTGCATTTAATTTGTTAAGCATTCGTCCGGCCCAGCTTGCACGTATGCGGACACGTGCGGATTTATCTTTGTCATGCTCAGACAAGGCATCTTCGAGTTCCTTCCTGGTTGGGAAGCTAAGATAATCCAAATCAACGAATTCAAAAGCTGTACGCAGCTCGGATGGAACCGGTTTCAACTGACCCAAAAGTGTCTTCTCAACAGCTTCAGAAAGCCTGTTTCCATATTGTTCACAGAGTAAAACCTCTCTTCGTGGCAATGGATTCTGATCACCACCACCACCGGTGAAAAATAAAGCCATTGTCCCGGGGTGATTCTCCTCCAGGGCGATCTGCGCAAAGCCCGGAAAGTCACCACACCATTTATCAAAGTTGAGTGTTGTGGGATGGCAGGCATACCCAAACAAAATTGCAACCAGCTGATCATCGGTTTTATGTACTGCCAATACAGGTACAGTATGATCTACGGGTCCTTTCAAAGGTATTCCGGCCGCTAATAGTTCCGGAACATCTGATTCTACATTATTGCGACGATTTACAGCAAAACTGGCCTTTCCTTCGCCAATCGATAATCTGGCCGGTGATAAATCAAAAAATGACTGAGCCACCGTTTCAATAATTTTCTCCTCCAGCTTATCAGAGTATTCACCTACCAGCCTGATTTGGGCACTATCTATAGGGTAGTAATCGACCAGATCTTCAGGAAGCCTTGGTCCACAGTGATTGTGGCTGAAGGTTAAAAGTATCTGCGAGCGCTCCAGGTGAAATCGCCTCATCAGTTTCATTGATATGCTCTCATACATGTACCTGGGGATTCCCATAAGGTCGCTCGTCACAACTACACTGCGTTGTCCATTCCGGTCTTCCAGGGCAAGGGCCTTTACCCAAATATCGTGCAAAATCCCTTTGGGTTCACGTTTATATCCATATCCCGCCAACCATACCTTCTCTTCAGGTGTGATAATCGTTTTGGCTGTTCCTGCTTTCCAGGGCAGCTTTTCACTCATAGCCATGGACGGTAACGTGATACAACAAAATAGAAAAACAAAAATATTTTTTGAAAAGTTTGCTATTATTTGCATTCGTTTAGGTTTAGATATCAATAATACATTTACCATATTAGGCGCTTACCAAAATATACGTGCGGCAAATACACTCCCGTCGGCACCAAGGTTAAGATTCTCCGGAGGATGCATGTTTTCACCCACTGTCACCCAGGTTTCTTCATTATTAATGCGCGAAACTCCAAAATTACCCATCATGACGCCACGCTCTGGAATTAAAATCCTTTCAGTCTTTTTACTCACAAGAAGACGGTCCGGATCTACACTGGCCATGAACAGAGGGGCACGGCTTCTGGGAATGTGATCGTTATTTGCATCCCGCCGTGTGTAAACAAGAAATAAGCCGTCACTATGTGTGGCCCAGTGTTGCTGTGTGTTATAACTGCCAATTTCCAAGCCATTATCAAAGGTCCATGGCTTAATAGGCTGCCAATGTATTGCATCATCGCTCACGGTTACATAAGCTTTCTTGTCATTTCTCAATGTTAGGTAATAACGGTTATTAAAAACAGTAAGAGACGGTTCATAAACGCCACGCGGTTCATCTAAGGACAGCTCATCTCCATGCTGGATATAGCTCAACTCTTCTCCATCAAAACTGCAATGAAGGATGGTGGAAGAATAGCAATTTGAAGTGTCTCCCTTTGCTTTGAAATAGGCCGGAACAAGTAAACCACCGTCAGGTTCTACTAACCACTGCCCGCAACCCGAGCCGGAATTGTAGAATTTAATTTCGTCCGGGACTTTAATCCGCTTCCAGGCAGACCATTCATCGGTTTCAGGATCATACACTGCATATGCCGTTGACCGGGGCCGGTTTTTCATAAGCTTTCCGCCTTCGAGGTAGTAAACCGTATGCCCCAGGGCCAATAACTTGCCTGTCCTTTCATGCCATCCGGGTGTAAAATCGCAAATTCCGATGATGATATTATTTGCACCTCGTTGCCAGCCCAAAGCTGGTTGTTCTTTCGGGCCGGTCCAGGTAGCACCCATGTCATCGCTTTGCATGGTATAGAGACCGGAATAATAATCAGATTGCGATACGAACCACTTTTGCATGGTCATGATCAGTATGGGCTGACCGTCATTCCCCATCCCAGGTATGGCAGCGACGCGAGCCTGAGTCCAGTTGAATTCACCATCCCAATGCTTTATTACTACTTCCAGCTTGACCTTATAATCTGGTGGCTCCAAATGGTTAGGATGTTTTCTATTTATTGTCCCACACCCGTACAGGCCTGCCAAAACAACAGCGATCAATATCAATTGTTTCCCTTTCATAATAACTTGTCTAATATAATTCAACTTCCATTCCTGCTCAATATGTTGCGAAATGATTTCATGCCAAATCTTTGTTGCAGATATGCAATGCCATAGTTTAAAGCGATATGAAAGTCCTTATGAAAATACTTGCTGTCGGTTGCTTTTTGCCTTATAATCTGTTTGGGCATTTCTTTATTCCTGAGATTGGATTTATCCGTCTATATTCTTTGAGAAGCCAGCTATGAGCTGCCTGCAATACTCGCCAATGCCAATTACATCAGCACCAATGACAATGAATCGATATCCCATTTCAATAAGTTCATCACATTTTATATGGCACCCGGGATTCCCGCAAACTTTTCGTGCTTAACAGCTACTTCAGCAACACGCCTGCGTGCTTCAATCGGTTTGATATAGTCGCTGTAACTACCCCTGGGGACGCGTACTACCACATCCATATCGTGACTTTTGGCAGCCCATATATGTGCCTGAAGAGTAGTCCAATCCTGTGCCAAATGTTCTCTATCAATCCACACGCAATCGAAACCGGCCATGCCGGCAATATCTGATACCTGGGCATCAAAATGGATATTCATAGGTTTCTGACCATCTTTACACAGCTTCGCCACGTCAGTCCCATTTTCACGACTTATTCCTGAATTGAAATAACCCGTACTTATTGTTACAGGATTTTAAATCTATTTAATCAAAAATTAATCCGCAAAAAGTTTATGTGCGTATTTTGGGCTCATCTCAAACTTAAGAACTCCTCCCTTTTCTATATCATCATATGTAATATACGCCCGGTTAATTAGCTTGCCATTTAGTTTCATCGATTTGATATAGATATTTTCTTCTGAAACATTCTCAGCCCTTACAGTAAAAACATTCCCATTAGGAAGATACATATCTACCTTTTCAAATTGTGGACTTCCAATATAATATTTGTTATCAACAGGGTTAACAGGGTAAAAACCAATTGAACTAAATACATACCAGGCTGACATCTGACCGCAATCCTCATTACCACACAATCCATTGGGAGCATTGAAATAGAGGGAATCAATAATTTTATTTGTATAATATTGTGTTTTCCAAGGCTTTCCAATGAAATCATATAGATATGCCACGTGATGACTGGGCTCATTTCCATGGGCATACTGACCTATCTGTCCGGTTACATCTTCAGTGTCCTTCCCCAACAAATCAGTAGTTTGCTCAAACAGGCTGTCAAGCATCATTTCGAAGTCTTTCCTGCCACCCATTAATTCAATGAGTCCATCCATATCCTGAGGAACAAAAAAAGAGTATTGCCATGTATTTCCTTCTACCGTATGCACATTCCCATATTGAGCAAAACGGGGGTGAAAATCAGGATCCCAGTTTCCATCACTTTTTTTTCCCCGCATTAGCTTGTACTCAGGGTCATAAACATTTTTATAATTCTGTGAGCGAGTGAAATATTTATCATACTCATCTTCCTTGCCTAAGCGCTTAGCTACCTGGGCAATACACCAATCATCGAAGGCATATTCCAGTGTTTTTGATACAGTGCCATGATCATCTTTGTCTGCTGGCACAAAATGAAATTCCCGGTAGTAGCTCAATCCTTTACGATCTGTCTCAGATGCAGCCACCATGGCATCATATGCCAGTTCAAGGTCATATTTTCCAATGTTTTTAAAAATAGCATCTGCAATTACCGGAACTGCATGATATCCGATCATTGATCCACCTTCATTTCCAACCAGTTCCCAATAAGGAAGAGAACCTGTCTGTTTATATTGCGAAAGCATCGATTGAATAATGTTAGCATACAATTCAGGTTGCATAATTGCCAAAAGAGGTTTCAGTGCTCTGAAAGTATCCCATAATGATAATACTGTGTAGTGTATATATCCTTCAGCCTTTTCATTAACATGCTTATAATTTTTATAATCCCCATCTACATCTGAGAATCGAAAAGGAGTTAAATAAGAGTGATATAAAGAGGTGTAAAATGTAGTTTTTTTGGCCTCATCTTTAGAAGTAATACTGATCTTACCCAATTCATTATTCCATTTATCACGTGTGGCCTGGTGCATTTTATCAAAATCCCATCCAAAAGGGACTGCGGTTTCCAGGTTGGCCAGCGCGCCATCTTCACTAACTGAAGATATTGCAACTTTTACCAGGAGTATGTCGTCCTGTGTACCATCAAATATAAGAGCGCAGGCAAGACGTTCACCCATGGCGCTATTTCCTTCCGGGTGATCGTCTGCGTTAAAGAATTGCAGATCCTCCACAGGCCGGGAAAACTGCATGGCAAAGAAAACCCTGTGTACATCGGCCCACCCATCGGAAAAACGATAACCTGTTACAAGATCTGGCAAGCGTTTTTGGATATAAGTATCAACAGGTCTGTCCCGGTTAATATTAAATCCCAGATTGAGCACAAGATGTTGATTTTTTGGTTTATCATTGAATTTATAACGATGCATTCCCACGAATTTGCTGCTAGTCAATTCCACATCAATATTATCATCCAGGAGCTTTACATAATAATATCCCGGTGAGGCCTTCTCCTTATCATGAGAGAATCCGGAACGGTATTTTAACAGATAATTCTTTGTAAAGGCTGCAGGTAATCCATCCTTGTTCAGGAAACCATTGGGATCAAATCCGCTTTCTTCACAAAACTCCCCGATGAAATCATCTTCCTGGACAAAATATTTATCATTAATATCCTTGCTTGTGGGCATTAGCGATATGTCCGCAAGGTCGCCTACTCCTGTACCACTTAGGTGGGTGTGGGTAAATCCCACGATAAAACTATCCTGGTAATGGTAACCGGAGCAATATTCCCAGCCCTGTCCTCCGTTATCCGGACTGAGTTGTATCATTCCAAACGGATAGCATGCCCCTGGAAAGGTATTACCATGTCCCAAACCGATCTTTCCACCCGTACCGATAAAGGGATCGACGTACGCTGCCGGGTCCTGATGCTTATCCCCCGGAGACGCACATGCATACATTACCAACACAAAAAAGATACTTGTTCTCATGTGTTATACACCTGTTTTGATGATGTCATTGAATATCATTTGAATATGTCAATTTCCAGGGTGCCCTGATTTCATCCATTATCCGCATTATTTGCAATGATTCCTCTAATGGCATGCAGGATGATTCTTTCAGCCCTTCTTTCATACACCTCATCACTTCTTCAGCTTCATAGATTAATCCGTCCCCTGTTATTGGTTCTTCAATAACTTCGGTCTCTTTGTTATTAATAACCAAAGTTGTGTTTGTTGGAACCGCAAAATTTTCATCAATCTTTATGTATCCTTCTGTTCCAAAAATATAAGCTTCATTTACAGCATTTGTGCGTAAAGCAAAGGACAGATCGGCGATTTCACCCTTATCATATTTCAACAATGCAGCGCCCTGTTCGTCAGAACCAAATTCTCCAATATGTCCAAATCCAAATACACTTTCAGGAGGTTTCTCAAATATCATTGAAGCAAATGAGATAACATAAACGCCAACATCCAGTAAACTTCCGCCACCAAGTTCCGGATTTAAATGTCGCTGAGAAGGTTTAAATTCGCGCCGGGCACACCGGGATGCTTTAAGCATTCTGACTTCACCAATTTTTCCATTCTTTATCCAATTCCGGATCTTTTTAATCAAAGGAACATGCCTGGTTATCATAGCCTCCATCAAAAACACATCCTCTTCTTTAGCAACACGTATCATTTCTTCAGCTTCCCGGGCATTTATGGTCAATGCCTTTTCACAGAGTACTGACTTTCCTGCCCTCATACACATGACACTATTCTCCAGGTGGAATGAATGAGGAGTACCAATGTAAACTACATCAACCTCAGGATCATCTGCCAAGGCTGAATAAGAGCCATAGGCCTTCAGTATCCCATGTTCTTCTGCAAACTTTTTTGCAGTGTCTGCATTCCTTGAGGCTACAGCACTGATTTCTGCTTCAGGTAATATTTTTAAAGCTTTGGCAAACCTGCCTGATATATGACCGGTACTTAATATTCCCCATCTGATTTTTTCTGGCATTTTTTGCGTTTTTTACAATGATAATTGATATAATCTCTCTGCCGGGATTTCCACTTTCTCAATTCCCGGACCTTTCCATGACAACTTCAGTTCCCTGGCACCACCCTGTTGGAAATATTTTAGCATGATCTTGTGTGGGCCTTTGCGAAGGGAAGCAGTATTGGACTCCTCCCTATTTCCATGGGCACGGTCGTTGTCGATTAATTTATCACCATTCAGATATAGGACACTTCCATCATTTGAAAGAAGGTAGAAAGTATAAACACCGTCTTCAGGTATGTCAATGTAACCGTCAAATACAAATGCAAAATGCTCATCACATATCCGGTTTTCAATTGAAAAAACAGGTGTATCTCCAGAATCAACCGGACTCAGATTATCTATTTCTGAAACTTCACGAACCTTACCTTCATAGTAAGTAAAAAACAGTCCCTGTTTAGACTCAACAGTCAGATTGCTTGCATCCTGGTAAATATCCATGCCGACATGAACAGATATAATATTACCTGGCGTTTTGTATTTTGAAAAAGCTTGCATACGTACTAAGGTAGATCTGTCTATCACAATTGGATCATTATAGAGCATAGAAGCAGATGACGGCAAGCTACCATCAAGTGTGAAATAAATGCTGGCCTGATCATCAGGGCAGCTCAATGATACTATACCCTCTTTGTCAGAAACAATCATGGGGTCCGGTGTCTGATCTGCATAGATCCAATCCATGCTTATCCTTGTGATCTGGGTAGTTGAAAGGCTGTTGGTATGTCGAAGGTCATCTGAACAATGACCAAGCAACACATAGCCATCTGCAAATTCAATAGCCGTGTAGCAATACCATCCAAAGGGGTTATTTTCAATGGTTTTTACCTCTTCCCAGGATTTCCCTTCGTCCTTTGATATTGCCAGGCTCAAAGGTGTGCGTCTACCACTGTCTTTATCGCTTGAGTTACTGTTGTTATTCCATATAAGCATCAGGTCACCGGTAGATGGTATGCGCTCAACTGAAGCCGGAGAAAGTGGTGACCTGATCTTGCCTGGCTGCAAAGGAGACCATGTTTCCCCTCTGTCTTCTGAAAATGAAAGATATTGCACACCACTCCCTGTACGGCAAAAAAGCATAATTTTACCATCATTCAGTTCAATGATACCCGGTTCCTGGGAAACTGCCCTTTCAGGATTGGCAGCTTCCTGTGAGCAATGCCAGGTAGAACCATTGTCATCAGAATAATAACACTTGATCTTGCCCATATTCCTTAATTCCTGGGAATCCCAGGTATGCAGGGCAACAGGCAGCAGGATACGCCCGTTCTCCAATTGTACAGCCCGGTCGTTGTTCATGACATAATATCCCGTATCCTGAATGCATCTTTTTGCATCTCCCCAGGATTTCGTCTCATCGGTTGAGATACGCATATAGGGAATACAATCTGTTTCTGAGTTTTTACGAAGGTAAAACATGGCAATATTTCCATTATTCAATCTGAGAAGAGAGACTGACATAGTGTTCATGTCTCCTTCATTGGGTAATATCACTGCCTGCTCCCGGGTCCAGGTTTTGCCATAGTCGTCTGAAAAACAACCTGCCAGGTGAGCTTTAGAATGATCGCCTCCTCCTCCGGTAAAATATGTATAAACAAATAAAATCCTCCCATCTTTCAGATGTATAAAATCTCCTTCACTGTTGCGGGGGTTTCCCGGACCAGGTTTCAGTTGTAATACAATTTGCTTACCGGAATTAATATCGGACGGCGTTTTTTTACAACAGGCAGCTGTGAGGGTCATGAGTAAAAGCAAAGCTGCAAAAAGTCTCCATCGATTGATCATAATTTATTTATAAGTTTTACTGTCCACCGGATGTGGCCGTCATTTCAAAACTCAGCACCCCTCCTTCGGCTATTTCTGAGTGCTTGATCCAGTTGCGGTTCAGGATAGTATCATTCAACCGGACCTTATGTACATAAAGATTCTCAGGTGCATAATTTTCCGCTTCAATGCGAAGTATCTTTCCGTTCATATCTACCTCAACTTCCCTGAACAGTGGAGTCCCCAGCTGGTAAATATCAGTTCCTGCAATGGGATAAAAACCCATGGCACTGAAAATATACCAGGCGGAAAGGGTCCCGCCATCGTCATTACCGTCAAGGCCATCATAGCCTGTTCCATATTTATTATCGAGCACCCAGCGTACCCATTTCTGGGTAAGGTCCGGCCGGCCGGCATCATTAAACAGATAAGGCGCATGTATATCGGGCTCATTTCCATGCCAGTACCAGGAACCCGGATTCCAGGCGCCCATCTCAGGATCTGATCGTTCAAAAAAATCATTAAGCTCACTTACAAAGAAATCCGGACTCTCAAACAGGGATATCAACCCTTGAGGATCAAATGGCACCGCCCAGCGCCATTGCAAAGCGCTGCCTTCCACATAATCATCAGTATATTTCCCGTTCCGGTCAAAGTAGGTCAGAAGAAGAGGTTTAAAATCCCTGACAAAATCCCCTCCAGAATTCCGTGGATGAAAATACCCGGTTTCAGAATTCCAGGTGTTGCGATAGTACCTGGCATGTTCTGCAAAAAGTACTGCATCATCTTTTTTCCCAAGTGATATTGCCAGTTGTCCGATAGCATGGTCGGCCCAGGCATACTCAAGAGTTTTCGAAACGGCTTCATCCATCATATCCGCCGGACAATATCCATATTCCAGGTAGGGTACAATACCCCTCCGCCCCGGAAACTCTGCACCATCAGGGGTAGGATCCAAAGCTGTTTTACGCATTGACTGGTAAGCATACTCAATATCAAAATCACGGATCCCCTTGAGCCAGGCATCAGCTATGGTAATGTCAGCAGGTGTACCAAGCATTGATCCGGTATATCCATTGCCTGATGGCCAGCGGGGAAGCCAGCCTCCCTCCTTTGCCATCCTGACGAGGGAAACCATCATATCCCGCTGATCTTCCGGGGCTATAATATTATACAAGGGATGCAGTGTCCGGAATGTATCCCAGAGGGAAAGATCCGTAAAATACCGAAAGCCGTTGGCCTGATGCACCTGCCTGTCAAATCCGTAATATTCTCCGTTTACATCATTGACAACAGTGGGCATCTGGAAAGCACGGTACAGAGCTGTATAAAAAATGATACGCTGTGCGTTGGTAGCTCCATTAATTTTTATTAGCGAGAGTTTCTTTTCCCAGGAATGCTGCGCCGCTGCCAGTATGTCATCAAAATTCCTGATGCCGGCCTCGGCTTTAAGATTGTCCCGGGCATTATCAATGCTGACATAAGAAATTGCCAGCTTTAATCCTACTTCAGACGCAGATTTATTATTTAAAAAGCCTAGATCAACCCCAATATCATCTCCTTCTGCCCATTCCTGTCCGGGATAAAATTCCTCGCCTTTCCATACACCAAAGGTTTTAAATACCCGGTCAAATCGTGCCACAAAATATACCTTGACACCTCCATAACGCTTTGAAAATGTTCCAAAAGTTCGCACACTTCCTTCAACTTCAAGAGTTTCTGGTATTATTTTAACTTTCCCCCCGGTGCTCCTTCCATCACCCAGGGCATTGCAAACATCAATGAACAGGTGTGGTTCTTCCCTTTCGAAAAAGGTATAGCGGTGAACCCCCGCCCTCTCTGTAGCCGTCAGTTCGGCCAGAACATTCTGACCGGGCAGAAATACTGCATAATATCCAGGAAAAGCCACCTCATCACGATGAGAAAAACGGCTGATCCGACCCTTTTGCCGAATTTTCCCTGTAACGGGACCGGAAACCGGTACAACAAGGAAATGACCTCCATCTCTTGCACCCGTACCACTTAATCTGGTATGACTGAAACCACAAATTTTATTATCCCTGTAAAAATAACCTGAAGTATTTAAGGCTCTTCTGCCGGTCAGGAAAGATGCAGTTTCTGGACTGAGACGAACCATTCCAAAAGGAAGAGTGGCTCCCGGAAAATTGTGTCCGCAAACCCACGGATAGCCTCCGGTGCCAATAAATGGATTTACCTGTTTTATCAGTGGTAATTCAGGCCGGGCAGCATGAGGCAACGGTTGTGGTTCGGCATTAACGATATGTCTGTATTTGATATAAACCCCCAATACAAATAAAAGGCCTGCCAGTATCATTAAACCCAAGCCTGATAGAAAGATTTTAATGATCCTCTTCATAACTCAGAACTTCTTATCCATTTAACTCAGCCAGATATATATCAGGATGGTAATAATTGTTAATATCAACAAATGAAGCCTCCAGTCCGAGAGGCCCGAAAACTTTTCAAGTTTTTTTGAATAATTAATTGTCGTTTTTTTAAGCTTTTCAGGATCCGTTTTTGGTGTAAATGCAGATACGGCAAAGAGAATAATGGAAATAAATATGGTAGCCCACAACCCGCGAAATCCAAAGTTTAATGTAAGCTTATAATGAAGAAACGGGAATACTTTTTCTCCCGCTTCCGGTCCGATAAACTGATCGATCACAAATATTGTGGCAAAAATCACACCCACAAAAACAGATACAATGGCGGCCTTCAAGGTTACCCTTTTGCTTAAAATGCCAAAAAAGATCGCCGGGAAAACCGGTAAAACAAGATATGCTGTAATGGTTTGCAGATATTTATATAAACCCTCTTCATTTTTATATACAAGCCAGGCAGCACCTACACCGAGAAGGGTCACCAGCAGAATGACAATACGGCCAATCGATACCTGTCTTTTTTCTTTAATATCCGGTTGAAACTTAACAACAAAATCCCTCACAACCAGTGTTGAGACAGAGTTTAGCACTGCAATAAGGGAGGTGATCAATGCAGCCATCAGTGAGGCAAGTACCAGTCCACGTAATCCGGATGGTAAAAGATTGTTGAGCAAAACAACAAAAGTTTGCTTTGTTTCTTCCCCTTCCAGGCCCGGGTATAAGGCG
>SDBS01004432.1_pt1 | contig 13743 bp, 7 predicted proteins | sample 2277091 | NCBI WGS metagenome assembly SDBS01 (sample SAMN10404972, study PRJNA504765) | marine sediment metagenome | isolation source: marine sediment core GS10_PC15, 163 cmbsf | place: Arctic Ocean: Southern Knipovich Ridge | collected 2010
CGGGATCGCCGTCGCCCCAGGCGAACCAACCGCCGCCCCCGGGCTTGTTCGGAAGTATCTTGTCCATCCGTTTCCAATGTCCGCCCAGGCAGACCGCCGAAATCATCATGTTGGTCTTGCCGCAGCGGCGATATTCCATCTCGCTGTTGTAGCTGGGAATCTTGCTCGTGTCCTCATCGGTCGGATTGCCGGCGTAGACGGTCTTGGTCGGTATCAGTCCAAACGTCAACCCCGTCGCTGCCAATGCACTATTGCGTACAAACTCTCGACGGGTCAGGTTATCTCTTGCCATTTGTATTCTCCTGGTTACTGATAGTAATTTTCATTCTTCAACCATAGAAATGAGTATACCCGTAATCAAAAGGCAGATCAAGGGGAAAAACAGCCGAGGCTGGCAGAGTTGGTCCAGAAGGTGCAGCTATCTTGCCAGGACAATGCGGTTCAAATCCACTTTGAGTCAGACTCAGAATCGGTATTTCAGTTTCTCAAAGAGCAAGGCGAGAAGAGGAAGCTCCGCACTTCTCTTACGATTTTCGGGGTGGTGACAGGAGTCGGTACTCTTGCATCCATGCTCGCTTTCGACAGAAACGAAACACACGTAAAATCGAAAGCGGGTGATCAGAAGCTATATCGTAACGAAGATGCCTCAAAAGAGTGTGGCAACAGGAATTCTATTACTTGACCTTGAGCTCTTCATTAGGTGTACGCTGCCTATGGCATCGAATCGCATATTATGCTAATATGAAGGCCGTAGCGTGCGGGAGTAGTGTTTATGAAGTCATATGGGAATCCTGGTTATGATGAATCGTCGAACATTTCTGAAAGCTTCGGCTCTGGCGGCCTCGTCTTGGGCGGTTCCCGGCTTTGCCAGGTCAGCAAGACGCAATTTGCCCAACATCGTCTTTATCCTGGCTGACGACCTCGGTTATGGAGACATCAGTTGCTATAACAGCCAGGCTAAAGTCGCAACGACCAACATCGACGCACTTGCAAGCCAGGGCATCCGCTTCACCGACGCCCACAGCGCCTCGACCGTCTGCACACCCACTCGCTACAGCCTGCTCACCGGCCGGATGGCCTTTCGCACGGGCATGCGCGGCGTGTTTACCGGCGCTGGCGGCCCCTGCATGATCGAGCAGTCCCGCCTGACCCTGCCGCAATTGCTCCGCGACAAAGGCTACGCTACCGCAATGTTCGGCAAGTGGCACATCGGAATGACCTTCTTCGACAAACAGGGCCAACCGATCAACAAGAACGGCCTCGACCCCGTCAAAAAAATCGACTACTCCCGCTCGATACCCGACGCCCCCATCCATCGCGGCTTCGACGAGTTCTTCGGCACCGTCTGCTGCCCGACCACTGACTGGCTCTACGCCTACATCGACGGCGACAAAATCCCCGTCCCGCCGACCGGCATAGTCGACCGCTCACCCCTGCCCAAGCACCCCTACTCGCGCGACAACCGCCCCGGAATGATCGCCCCGGACTTCGACCTCGAAGAAGTCGACATGGTCTTCCTCGAAAAAAGCCGTGACTTTCTGAAACGCCACGTCAAGAACAACCCCGACAAGCCCTTCTTCTTGCTGCACTCGACCCAGGCTGTCCACCTGCCCTCGTTCGCCGGCGACAAATTCAAAGGCAAGACCGAGGCCGGTCCCCACGGCGATTTCATCTTCGAACTCGACCACATCGTTGGCGAGTTGATGAAAACGCTCGAGCAGCTAGGCATTGCCGAGAACACCTTGGTCATGTTCTCTAGCGACAACGGCCCCGAAACCACCTCCGTCATCAACATGCGAAAGGACTACTACCACGACGGCGCCAGACCCTGGCGCGGCATGAAGCGCGACCAGTGGGAGGGCGGCCACCGCGTGCCGTTGATCGCCCGCTGGCCTGGCAAGATCAGACCCGCCACTACCACCGACCAGATCACTAATCTGACCGACGTAATGGCCACCTGTGCCGCCATCGTAGGCGCCGAACTGCCCAACAATGCCGCCGAAGACAGTTTCAATATGCTCGGCGCCCTTCTCGGCACCGCCAGAAAATCCATCCGCCGCTACACTCTTCACCAGACGATTTCCCTGGCCTTGGCCATTCGCCGCGGACGCTGGAAGTACCTCGACCACAAAGGATCCGGAGGCAACAACTATCGCAACCAGGCGCTCAAACCTTTCGCCCTGCAAGAAAGAGCCCCGAATGCCCCTGCCCAGCTCTACGATCTCCAATCCGATCCCGGAGAAACAACAAACCTCTATTTCAAACACCCCGAAATCGTAAAAGAGTTAAAGTCAAAACTCGACGAATACATAACCACCGGCCGAAGCGCACCAATACGAAACTGAAAGAGCCGCCCGTCAACCGGACAATGAACCGACAAACCTTCCTGTCTGGGCTCAGCCTGAGGAATTCCGTCTGAGAGTTGATGCGGATATTTGTTGTTCTTAGCGTGCGCCATGCTCGGTTCATCTACGGCGAAATTGAGGTGTTATCGCTGCCGTTCTGCTCGCCGGCGGACACGGGCTGTTTTTCATTGATCTTCTTTTCCCTCCGGGGTATAATCATTTCTATGGTTGAAAAATCAAAATGCCTGTCAGTTATATGAACTAAGAGAAGGGAACATGATATGAAGAACATTTACAGACTCTCTGCGGTACTACTTGCCGTGTGGATGGCCGGCAATGCATTTGGCGAGGATCCGGAGTACTACATCAAGAAAGGGACCTGGCAGGAGTCAATGCAGGCTTCGTGTGAGGCGTTGGTTGTGCATTTGAACAAGCCGGGCAAGCCAAAGGTGGCGGCGAAACCGCAGTTCGGGACGTGGTACGAGATGGGGCCGTACACCGACGGGGACGCGTTCAACAAGGGGTTTCTCCCGGAGAAGGGGATAGACCTTTCCAGGAGCGATGGCGACCGCAGTTGGAAGCGGATCAACGCGACCGACGGCACTGTCCACAATCTCAGCCTGGGCGGTAACACGGCAACGTATTTCTATCGCAAGATCATTGCAAGCCGCCCGGAGACTGTTATGACCTATTACGGCAGCGATGACGGCCTGGCAGTGTGGCTGAACAAGAAGAAGATTATTTCGAACAAAGTAAGCCGCGGGCCCGCGGCAAACCAGGACAAGGCCCAGTTGGTGCTCAAGGAGGGTGAGAACCATCTTCTTATCAAGATATGGAACAACGGAGGTGGCAGCGGCTGGTATTTCTCGACGTCGGAAACAGCCGGTGAAAAGAAAGATATCAGGACAGTGATGCAGGAAGGGCTCTGGGACCTGGTGGGGCGAGATTTCAATGAGAGTACGGCCCGAAGACAGATGGCATGGGAACAGGCCGACAATATCTGGATGACTGATTGGAAGAAAGGTGATCTTGCCGGTCTTGGCGGGCGCTACGCAGGTCCGTCCAAGGGCAGTTCAGCGGGCGAGAAGATCGAAACGCTCGTGCAGAACGTCAGGTCCCGGAAGGACCTCAATGCGATTCGAGAGTTGTACTATCGCGCCAAGGTTACCCAGGAAGCGTTGGCGCAGTTGGCGCAATTCAACCTGCAAGCCCTGCGGCTCGCCATAGAGGACCTTTCCGAGCGCTTTCCAAAGACATATCCCGCCAGGTACCTCACACGCATCAAAGAAATCGAAGAGGTCCTTAACGATGCTGACGACGATAAAATAAGGGCGATGGCCACGGAGTTGATTGATTTTCGTCGTGAAGCGTTGTTGGCGAATCCGCTGTTGGATTTCGATAAGCTCATTCTCGTCAAGCGTCACGGCAACCCGGGCATGCCACAGAACTGGGTGGGCAATTGCTCGAAGCGTGGACCGTTCAACAACGAGATCGCCGTGCTTTCGCCTGTGAGTCCCGATGGCAAGCTGACCACGCTCTATCGCCCGGAACCGGGAGCATTCGTGGGCGACGTTGATCTGCACTGGGACGCAAAGAAGATGCTCTTCTCTTCCCAGTTGGCTAACAAGCGGTATGAAGTTTTCGAGATCAATGCCGATGGCACAGGTCTGCGCCAGGTGTCGCAAACGAAGGATGGTATTGATAACTACGATGCCTGCTACCTGCCGAACGAGAAGATTATTTTTGATTCAACGGCTTGCTTTCAGGGCGTCCCATGTGTTGGTGGCGGCAGCCAGGTTGCCAATCTCTACGTCATGAATCCTGACGGCACTGGCGTTCGTCAGCTCTGCTTTGATCAGGACCACGACTGGTACCCGTCCGTCATGAACGACGGCCGTGTGATCTTCACTCGCTGGGAATACAGCGACACGCCTCACTATTTCACACGCATAGTGATGGCCATGAATCCTGACGGCACGAACCAGCGTTCCTACTACGGCAGTAATTCATACTGGCCGAACTCGACCTTTTACGTGCGGGCAATTCCGAATCATCCGTCTCAGTTCACGGGTGTTATTTCCGGTCACCACGGTGTGGCGCGAGAGGGTGAGCTGATCCTCTTTGACACGGCAAAGGGTCAACACGAGGCTGACGGCGTGGTACAGCGAATCCCCGGCTACGGCAAAAAGGTCGAACCTATCATTCGTGATCAGTTGGTCAACGGATCCTCGCCGCGTTTTCTTCATCCCTATCCGCTTAGTTCGAAGTATTTCCTGACTTCATGCAACGCCGGCGGCAACTGGGGCATCTACCTCGTCGACGTATTCGACAACATACTGCCAATCTGCGTGGAACCGGGTATTGCCATGTTGGAGCCGGTTCCGTTCCGCAAAACAAAGCGGCCACCGGTTATCCCGGAGCGAATTGACCTGAACCGCAAGGATGCGATCGTATATCTGTCGGACATCTACACCGGCGGCGGGTTGAAACATGTCCCGCGCGGCACGGTCAAGAAGTTGCGGCTGTTTGCTTTTGATTATGGCTATCACAACCTGGCCAACCACACCTACATTGGCAAGGAAGGGCCGTGGGATGTCCATCGGATTATGGGCACGGTTGATGTCGATCCGGACGGGTCAGCATCGTTCCATGTGCCGGCCAACACGCCCATTTCCCTGCAGCCTCTGGACGAGGAGGGCAAAGCGCTCCAGCTTATGCGGAGTTGGTTCGTGGCCATGCCGGGTGAGAATCTCTCCTGCGTGGGTTGCCACGAGAGCAATCAAAACGCGCCCCCGTCCTGGCGGGTGATGGCCTCAAGAAAGAAACCGCAACAGATTCAACCCTGGTATGGCCCGACGCGCGGATTCAGTTTCCGGCGCGAGGTGCAGCCAGCCCTGGATAAGTACTGCGTGGGTTGTCACAACGGCACTTCCGACAAGAAGGGACGCAAGCTCGTCGACCTGCGTGACAGCGGTGGGGACGGTTTCAGCCCCGCCTACAACGTATTGCAGGCGCACGTGCGTCGCCCCGGCCCCGAGGGCGACTATCACATGTATCGGCCCACGGAATATGACGCGGACACGAGTCCTTTGATCCAGATGCTCAAAAAAGGCCATCATGGCGTTAAGCCCGATCGCGAGGCCTATGAGCGCCTCTACACATGGATTGACCTGAATGTTCCATACTACGGGACCTGGGGGGAATTCCGCAGTATTCCTAACGGGCAGCGCGAGCGTCGCGCTGAACTGCGCAAGCTGTATGCAGGCATCAACGAGGACTATGAGGTCGTACCGGAACAAGATAAGAAGAAGATCGAGCCGATTATTCCTGAAGAACCCAAGCCGGTGAAAGTTGTTGCGGTCAAAGCTGCCGGCTGGCCGTTTGATGATGCTGAGGCGAAGAATCGCCAGGGACCTGACAGCGAGCAGAAGGTCACCGTTGATATGGATGGCCAGACACTTGACCTGGACATGGTTCGTATACCCGCCGGTGAGTTCGTGATGGGCGATGCTGCCGGTGCGAGTGACGAACAGCCGCCCTGTGCCGTGAAGATCGATAAGCCGTTCTGGATTGCGAAGCGTGTGATCCTGAACAAGGAGTATGCGCTGTTCGATGCTGAGCATGATAGCGGGTATCTTGATATGGGGGGTAAGGACCAATCGAGACGCGGCAATCCTCTGAACCAGCCTGGTCAGCGTGTGATTCGTGTTTCGTGGGAACGCGCGATGGCCTTTTGCGAGTGGCTTTCGGAGAAGACCGGCAAGCGATTCTCGCTGCCGACTGAAGCGCAGTGGGAATATGCTGCTCGCGCCGGTGCTACGGCCGACAAGAGCGGTTCAGGCGCATGGGGTGCTGGAGTTCCTCAAGGCGGTGCCGAGTGGACCCGGAGCACGTATCAGCCATATCCGTACAAGTCGACAGATGGCCGCGACAAGGGCGAGACGAAAGGCCGCAAGGTCGTTCGCGGAGCCAAGGGGCTCAAGGTGCCGGGTGATCGTATTGATACGTACCGCCTGAGTTACCAGTACTGGCAGCCTGTGTGGGATGTTGGCTTCCGCGTTGTCTGCGAAAACGAAGATGTGAAGGTGGCCAGCAGGTAGGGACAGGTATCAGGTGTCTGGGGACAGGGGACTACTTCTTCTCCCCGCAGGGTGCAAAAACTCGTCCTCGTGGAGTATAAAAAGTATTATGCTATAACTCGTGCTGTACAAAAATATACATCTGCTTCGGATCGTACTCAAATGACAGCATTTAATTCTTGAAAAATCAAGAAACGAATTGTCTTTACAGATGATGAGCGACGAACGTTGGTTGAAGCAGCTTTGGCGATGGGAAGAGACTTGATGGAGCAAGTTGTTACTATCGTTAAGCCTACAACAATTCTGGCCTGGCAACGAAAACTTGAAAATGAAAAATGGGATTATTCTGATCGAAGAAAAAACAATCCTGGCAGACCAACAATTAAAAATGTTTTTGTAGAAGTCTGTGAATGCAAGTCCGACATATTCCAGATTTCTTCGGCTCAAAATCGGAATATTGACTTGTTAATGAACAAAGATTTAGGTGCCGATGAATATTTGTACGGCACGCGTATTACTTGCTGCTTTTTATGTGAGAAAAGTAGGTAGATTTATCCTTTTCATAGAGGATCTTTCCGTTAACAATCGTTGTTTCGACGAATGTGTTGTGATGGAAAGGATGGCCGTCCATGATAATGATGTCGGCATCTTTGCCGGGCTGGATGCTGCCTACACGATTATCCACACCCAATATTTTTGCGGCAGTGATTGTAATTGCTTCCAGGGCGGTCTGTTCGTCGAGTCCGCCGCTGACGGCAAATGCGGCATCCATCGGCAATGTCATAAGGTCCCGCCCCGCGATACCGCCTGTCGAAGAAGTGAAACTGGCGCTGGGGGGGAGGATGGCGAATTTGACGCCCGCCTTTTTGAGAATAGCTGCATTCTTGAGATCGGATCCCGAAGGTTGGGATTTGTTTTCATCGGGGCGCAGTTTATATCTGGGCGTAATGATGACATCTACTTTGCGTCTTGCAATCTCGTCGGCAACGGTCCATGCCTCGATGCCGCCGTCAATAATTATCTGAATGCCGAACTCGTCGACCAGTTCCAGGACCGAAAGTATATCGGCGGCGGTGTTGGCGCTTACAAGCACCCGTACCTCGCGTCGCAGCATAGGAAGATAGGTATCGGCTCCGGAAGGCTTTTGCGGCTCTGGAGGCTTTTGCGACTGGGTACGCTTTTGCGTCTGGTCAGGTTTTTTTTCTGCGGCCTTTTCCCTGGTGTAACGGTCCAGGTCGCGCATATAGCTCCGGGCCTGGCGAAGACCAATGAGTGTATTGGTCTTGCTGAGCCACTGTCGATTTGAAAAGCTCATTTTTCGAAAAATGGATTCTTTTACGAGCATTCCGTCGAGGTCTCCGTAGGCGGGCTTGACAACGGCGTCGGATCCGCGAGACACATAGACAGCCGTGACTCCCGCGGCCAGTGCAAGCGAAACCGTCTGGCTGAACGGATCAAGTGAATCGGCGATTTTTCCTCCAGAGCCTCCGCCGAGCCGCCCGGAAACGGCAATAAGACCCGGCATGACTATTTTGCCTTTTGCGTTAATAACCGTAGCGCCTTTTGGGACGGCGATATTGCTGCCGACCTGATCGATTTGTGTGCCTTTTATGAGGACCGTTCCATTGCGAATGATGCCGCCGGTAATAGTATAAATGTCTCCGCCCTGGATAGCGGTTATTTTATCGTCGGCAGTGCAAACGGCTGTTAACAGCATAAGGATCATTAGACAAACAGCGGTTCTGACGAGCCTGTTATCGTTTTTTAGAAATACATACATAATCGTTCCTCGTTACGGATTACAGTATACGGTCTTGCCTTCGAGTATGATTCGATGGATTTTCGTATCGACATCAAGTGGGTCGCCTGAAAGTATGAGTAGATTCGCATCCTTGCCCACTTCGATGCTGCCCAGGCGATATTCAAGCCCGATCATCCGGGCCGGCTGGAGCGTGATCGCTTTTTTGGCGATGTTCCTGTCGAGTCCGGTCTTAACGAGCATCGCCATCTGCCGGAGATAGTCCCGGTGGCCTGCAAGGCTGTCGGAGACCGGGTAACACGCGATCTTGATCCCGGCCTTTGCAAGTGTGGCGGGGACATTGATACGATCTCTTGTAAAGGGGACGGTATCGAGTCGAGCGGGCAGGAGTACGGAGAGTTTTCTTTCGGCGATCTGCTTAGCGACATGAACATTTTCGGGCCCGCACAACAAGGTGATGTTGGCTTTTTCAAATGGCTTAATCACTTTAAGCAGATGTAGTGTGTCGGCGGGTGAGTTACTGCGAATAAACACGGGCAGTTCGCCTTTGGCGGCGGCGGCAAGAGGAGCGATCTTCGGATCGGTGGAATCGGCCTGTTTCAATCCGGACTCGAAAGCGGATTTCAACGTACTCTTGCTGCTGCTGCTTGCCCGGAAGGTCGTCAGGAGCAGGCCCGGCTCGATGACGATCATTTCTTCGTTGCTCTTGCCCAACGGCCTGACGATTACGCCCTGACCTGCCAATGACGATCCGGATGGGACCAGGGCAAGGGTGGTAAAACCGGTTTGCAGAATCTTCTCGTAAATATCCTGATGGGGGTAAAGCTCGTCGATAACGCGATATTGCACGCTCGAACTCGAACCGTATCCGCCTGACGACAGACCCGCTCGCGACAGGGGATTGACAAGCCCGGGGAAGACGGTCTTGTCGGGGGCGTCTATTATTTCGGCTCCGTCGGGAATCTTCACATCGGCGCCGACAGCTTCTATTCTGCCGTTTCGAATAACTATAACGCCGTTTTGAATAACCTCGCCGGCAACGGTCTCGACACGATCCGCTTTGACTGCGATAACAACGTCGTCAGGTCGAACCATGTCGATGTCGCCGGCTGCCGTCGCACACAACAAAAGCATCACTGAAATTTTGAATACGCATTTCATAACATTCGTTCCTTATTGCCGTCTCACGATCCGGAATCGGCTACGAGGTTCACACCCTCGCGCTGATAGACTACTTTGCCGTTAATCAGAACAACATCGACGGGCGCCGAGACATCGAGAAGGCTGCCCTTTTTAATAACAATGTCCGCATCTTTGCCCACTTCGAGCGAACCCACTCTGTCATCGACCTGCAGGGCCCTTGCCGAATTAATCGTAATGGCTTTGATGGCGGTCATCTCATCGAGGCCGAGATGTGCCGAGACAGACGCCTGGTAGGACAACTCCTGCAGCGGTGCCATTCGGTGACTCCATCTTACCGAATCGGTATTGATTGAAAGATTCTTGACGCCTCCTTTTGCGTACTGGGAGCCCATACCGAAAAAGCGATTTCCGCGGGCACTTTGCCTGGTGCCGATGGAGCGATAGAAATCCAGCAGACGCGGGCCTATATTGATAGAGACGTTCTCATATTTAGCCACGTCTTGTGCGACCATGTGACCGCCGTAGGCTGTATGCGTGGCGATGGTATTGAGGTTGTACTCTTTGCCGAACATGCGCGCAGTCTGGATGACGCCCCAGCCGTCGTAGGTGTGAACGATGACGGGTATCTCGTGGGAGAAAACCTTTCGGCAATCTTCCCATTCAGGCTTGAACTCGGGTTTTTCTTTTGTCTTACCGGATTCATAAGCGTCCCAGGCGTCGTCGTAGGCTTTGGCTTTGTCAAGCATCTGCCTCAACAGCCACGACATGCCCATACGTGTTCGCCCAAGGTCGGAATTTCGCTCGGGGTTGAATGCCTGAGTCGCCTTCATGGCGCCGATTTCACGCAGGACCATTTTCGACGGGTCGGATGCGTCGGTTTTTAGAATGACGGTGAAACCTGCCATGTTCGTGCCGCTGCCGGGCATGGTATGGATAGTGGTAACTCCGCCGGTTATCGCTTTTTTGAGCGCGAAGTCATCTCCCCAAACGCAGTCGGACGCACGCAACTCGGGATTGACCTGCATGACCATGTCGTTGAGGTCTCGCATGTCGGCGCCGTTATGGCAGTGGGCTTCGACGATTCCGGGAGTAACCCATCTGTCGTCGGCGTCGATGACAATATAGCCTTCGGGAATCTTTACTTTGTTTTTTGGTCCGAGTGCTTCGATCCTGCCGTCGCTTACAAGGATGACTCCGTGGTTGACCACACCTGGCGTTTTTTGCTTCTCGCCGGGTTCCGCCATCGTCAAGATCTTTCCGGCGCGGATAGCATACCTGCCCTCGCCGTCGGCCCCGAGACCCGCTGCGGAGACCAAAAAGAAAATAACAAACACCGCAGCGATAAGATTCTTGTGGAACTCTTTCATTTGCCTGTTCTCCTGTAGACTGTGTGTCCATCTACAATAACCTGTTCAACCTGCGTTGTGAACTCGAAAGGCTCACCGGAAAGGATGACAATGTCGGCGTCTTTTCCCGCCTCGATACTGCCGATACGATCCTCCACATGCAGAAGCTGAGCGGGCACAAATGTGACTGCCTGGAAGGCGCGATCCGGGTCCATGCCGTTATGGATCGCGTAGGCACAACTGAGGGGCAGATACTGCGTGCCGGAGGTGGCGCTGGTATGCAGAGCGACACGAAGCCCTTTCTGTGAAAGAATCGCAGCGTTATTTATCGGGGTCGCTTTATCGTAATGAATTATGTTCGGCCCGGATGCGATACCGACACCGTATTTGCGCAACTCGGAAACCATGCGCCATGCGTCGGAAGCACCGAGCAGTATGACATCGAGATTGTATTCGTCAGCGAATACCTTCAGTGCGTTTCGGATTTCATCCTCACGATCGACACGGACAATTGCAGGCATTTGACGCTTGAACAACCCGCGAAGCAGTTCCATATCCGGATCGCGTCCGGGCAGGTCGGGCGGCTTGATGAGGTCGGGGGTGCTCCTTGCCTTTTTCTGTTTGTACTGGCTGTACTGCTTTTCGTAGCGATCCCATCGATCTGCATAATCTTTGGCTCGCTTGAGCGTGTCTCGGCCCTGCCATATCTTTGCCATCCGGGGCGAGCCTCCAGCCATGGAAAACTTTACCGCAGCCATTTCTTTGACAATTAGATTTTCAAAAGAAACACCTGCAAGCTTGACAACTGCGGCATTGCCCTGGATTATACCTCCGCCCTGCGGGGCGAGGAGGATCGATGTCACACCGGACTGCAATGCCTCGGCAAACGCCTCGTCCTCGCCGACGATGGCATGGACGATACTGGCGAGACGACCGCTTGAAGAATTGGCGCCGCTTGTGGCCGACAGTGACCTGTTTCGAGCAGACAAACTGTCTGCATGCAGACCGAGATGCGAGTGAATATCGATCATGCCGGGCATGACAACTTTTCCGGAAGCGTCGATCACTTTTGCCTTTTCGGGGATCGCCTTTGCCTTGCCCGCATATATGATTTTTCCATCGCGGACAAGAATAAGGCCCTGTGTAATCCTGCCCCTGGTGGCGGTCAAAATCGTGCCGGCTTTAATTGCAATTATTTTGCCATCGGAATCATCGCTATTGGCTTCGGGCTGGGGGGTTGGTTTGACGTAAACGGTTTTACCACCAACGATTGTTCTTTCCACCTTCGAGCCTAATTCAAAAGGATCGCCGCTGAGTATGAGCAGGTCGGCGTCTTTGCCCTTTTCGATACTGCCGGTTCGATCGGCGACACCCAGAATCTTCGCAGCTCCGAGCGTAACAGCCTTTAGCGCGTCTTCTGTACTCAAACCCCTGCTGACTGTGTAGCCGGCGAGAAACCGTAGATCCACCAGATCCCGGCTGTTTTCAGAAGCCAGTGCAAAGGGAATATCAGCATCGGCAAGAGCTGCGATATTTTGCTCGCTGATTCTGCCGGACGATATGTCGCGAGTGTTGTCACGGCTTGTTATGCTGCCCGGCCGGACAGGTAAATCTACAATAACCGACGCCCCGGAGGCTTTGAGTTCATCGATAACTTTGTACGCCTCGGTTGCACCCTGGATTATCAGCTTGAGTTTGTATTGTTTGGCCAGCGCAATTGCGTTACGAATATCAACGGCGGTGTGGCACGTGACACGAAGGTCCTGCCTGCGTTCGAGCACGTCCAGCAGGGATTGACTGCCGGAATCGATGTGTTTGGGGTCGGTCCTCTTTTGCCATTTTGCCTTTTCGAAGGCGTTTTTCAGAGCTGCGATCTGCCCCATTCGCGTAGTGGGCAGTTGTTTTTTTGCGGGCTTTATCATGTTATCCGGGCCCGGAGGAACAGGCGGATCGAAAACCATCGGCGGATTCTTCGATATCTCACCGAGAACGACTCCGAGAGAAGCGGTCCGTCTGAGGATTTGTTCGTCAATAGAAGCGCCTGCGAGTTTGACAACGGCTCCATAACCGACGACCAGCCTTCGCAAGCCCGGACCAACATAAACTGTCGTAACTCCGCCGGAGAGTATGCGCTTATATCTGCCGAAGAAATCGAATCCGTCTATTGCGTAGATATCGGAGGCGATGGTCTCTTCGTCGTCCCGACCGCCGTCGGCAACCATCCCGGCTGCACCGATCATACCGGGGATAATCACCTTTCCGGCGGCGTCGATCACGTCGGCATTGTCGGGAATCTTGACGTTTTTTCCAACCGCTTCGATCTTGCCGTTGCGAATAAGCACGATCCCGCCATCGAGAGGTTCGCCTGAGACAGGCATGACAGTTCCGCCTTTGATCGCCAATATCGAATCGGTTTGGGCATCTTCCGCCGCAGCGAATGACAATCCTGTCAACACTGTCAAAAAGACCATGCCGACAAACGCCTTACGGGCTGATACTTCATCACCTTTATTCATAGTCATTGCTCACATCCGACAATTATTATCGTGTCAGGCTGACGGTTGGCATATTCGCCGCTTTCGAGCGACGCCCAACCGATGCAGCCTCTTATTCCTTCTCTTGCTTCTCTTGCTCTTCCGGTTTTTTTTCGAGCAGCTTTTCGAGCCGCACGTCTTTGGATCTTTCGTAGACAATTTCGCCTTCCAGCATAACCTTATCGACCCATGTCTGTGCGTCGAGCGGATCACCGGTCAGAAACAGCAGGCTGGCGTCTTTTCCCGGTTCGATACTGCCGAGACGGTCGCCGACACCGATGAACTGAGCGGGGTACAGCGTTGCGGCCTTGAGGGCTTCGGAGCGACTTACGCCATGTTTGACAGCGGTCATTGCCTGATGCCAAAGATATCGCGTACCGAACTGCGACGAATCGATCTGAAAGGCAAACTTAACGCCTGCCTTGCTAAATATCTTCGGTATCACCTTCATCTGCTCGGCGTCGGTAAGCTCGTCGGTCTCGTAGGTTATCATTTGCGAATCGAGGATGACGGGCAGTTTCTTCCGGGCGATATATG
>SDBS01004433.1_pt1 | contig 13739 bp, 14 predicted proteins | sample 2277091 | NCBI WGS metagenome assembly SDBS01 (sample SAMN10404972, study PRJNA504765) | marine sediment metagenome | isolation source: marine sediment core GS10_PC15, 163 cmbsf | place: Arctic Ocean: Southern Knipovich Ridge | collected 2010
GGCACTTTAAGTGCTCCGGTAGGCTATTGAATAAAGACATAAAAAGTTCCCTGATAACTGTTTGAAAAGAGCATATCAGGTGTATCGGCTTAGGTCAGCTTATTTTTGCTGAATGGTATTAGAATAAATTGGGTTGTACTTTCCTTCTCACCTACGGGCCGCCATTAGCGTTCCCGGTAGACGATGTATAATCCACTACCTACTATCAGAGAACTCCCCAGCCAGAGTGCAGCATCCGGGATTTCGCCCCAAAATATAAATCCAAATAAAATACCCCATAGCAGTGACGAATAGATCATTGGGGCCACGGTAGCGGCGCTGGCAAATCGATAGGCCTGGGTGATGCAAATCTGCCCCACCCCGCCGCCGATACCCAGCAAAATCAAGATTAAGGCATCGTACCAAGTAGGCGTTTCCCAAACGAACGGGAGGATGGCGCCAGTAATGATGCTGATAAACAGGGAAAAATAAACAACTATAGCAGCGCTGTTATCGGTGCGAGTCATGATGCGGGCGTTGACCATAAAAAATGCATCCGCTAATGCAAATGTTACACCGAATAAGATGCCAATGTTGAAGACATCCCCGGTGGGCCTGGCGATTACTATAACGCCAATAAATCCTATTATAACCGCTAACCAGCTATGGATGCCCACTTTTTCACGCAAGTATAGCGCTGACAAGGCCGTTAAAAACAACGTTTCAGAGAAAATTATCGTAGTTGCATCCGCCAAGGGCAATAGGCGCAAGGCCGCAAATATGCAAGTGAAGCCTATAGCGCCCACCACCGAACAAATAATGAGCCTAGGCAGGTGCTGCGTATGCATTGCCCGCAGATCCCTGGCCTTTAACAGTAAGAGTACTCCTGGGACCAGAGCAAAGAAATTGCGGAAAAAAACAATCTGTATTAGTGGATAACGTTCGGTCGTATCTTTGATAAAGGCGTTAATCACCGAGTACACCAGCATTGCAGCCAGCATGTACAAAATGCCCTTGGTACTCGATCGCATTGATCAGACTGCTTTTAAAAAGGCCTGCTTTTGCCCTGCCAGCGAAGAATACTGATTACCGAAAAAGACTAATGGGCTGCAACTATTATCCTTGTCAAATGACCAATCCAATACTTTCCCTAAGATAATAGTGTGGTCACCACCTGGATAATTTTTTTCAATCTGACACTGCAAAGTAGCCAGACACCCATCCAAAACTGGTATCCCTAGTTCCGAAACAGCGTACTCATTTGCCTGAAAGCTACCACCCCCGATCCTAGTACAACGCTCAGCAATTTCCTGCTGTTCCAGAGCCAAAATATTAACCGCAAAATGCGGATTTGCCATAACTGCGCCGTAACTTCCCGCCAGCCTTTTTAGGCAAAACAAAATTTGGGGAGGATCTAAGGAGACGGAACAAAAAGCATTAATTGTGATCCCCACGGGAGCTACGTTCTCTGAACCAACGGTTACTACACTTACACCTGTAGCAAATTTTCCTAAAGCGCTGCGCAATTCGGTATAATTTGTGACTCCCATACTGCCTCCTGCATTCTACTTATCGGTAAGGCCGGAGATAATCTCATCCAGCTTTTGTAAGGAGTCAAAATGAATGACAATTTCCCCCTTCTGACCAGCAACGTTGATGCGAACCTTAGTGCTAAAGACATCCTTAAGCAATTTTTCGAGCTTGATTAAATCTTCGTCCCGGCCAGCAATAGAATCGCCCTTGTTGCCACCGACAGTGCCAGCTTGTTTAACAAGTCTTTCAGCTTGCCGAACATTGAGTTTTTCTCTTATTATTGTATCTGCAAGTTCTTCAGGCTTTTCTGCTCCTAACAAAGTTCTTGCATGGCCAACACTCAACTTCCCATCCTCGATATAAGCCTTGACCCTATCTGGTAAGCTCAAGAGTCGTAAACTATTAGCAACATAACTTCTGCTTTTGCCGAATTTATCGCCTAACTGATCCTGAGTATAACCAAAACTGGCCATAAACTTCTTGTAACCTGCAGCTTCCTCGATGGGTGATAAATCTTGTCGTTGTACGTTTTCGATAAGCGCAGCTTCGAAAACTTTGAAATCAGAGAAATTCTTTATAATCACTGGCACTTCGCTAAGCCCCACGCTCTTGGCAGCTCGCCACCGCCTCTCACCAGCTATGATTTCATACATACCATCAGATAAATAACGCACCAAAATTGGCTGTAGTATACCCACCTCCTTTATTGATGCCGCTAGTGCTTTAATTTCCTCTTCATTAAAATATTTTCGGGGTTGATAACGCCCGGCTTTCAACTTGTTAACTGGTAACACAACCTCATTTCTGCGAGTCTGTGGGCCATCTTCAGCCCCGTTCGTTAAGTATTCGGGGTCTAACAGAGCCGATAAACCACGGCCTAAGACTTGCTTTCGATTAGATTGTTGTAACATTATAACCTCCGATTATCATTCAACAACTCCGCAGCTAGCTTGATATAGGCAACAGACCCTGGACATGATACGTCATATATTAACGCTGGCTTACCATGTGATGGGGATTCTGCGATCTTGGTGTTTCTAGGTATAACCGATTGGAATACTTGACTACCCAGAGTGGCACGAACATCTTGCATAACTTGCTCATTAATACCGTTACGTTTATCAAACATAGTCAGTAAAATACCGAGAATTTCCAACTCTTTATTTAAAGATTGCTTGATGTGATAAATATTTTTCATTAACTGACTTAATCCCTCTAGGGCATAATATTCGCACTGCAAAGGAATCAGTACATTCTGGGCAGCAGTCAAGGCATTGACGGTCAATAATCCCAAAGCTGGTGGGCAATCAATCAATATATATTCATACTGGTCACTTGATTGGTCGATGGCCTGCTTTAAACAAAACTCTCGGTCCTGCATATTAACAAGCTCGACTTCGGCTCCAGCAAGGTCTGACGAAGAAGGCAAAAGTGACAGTGCTGGTACCAAGGTATCTATAGCTTCTTGCTGTATGGAGTTTTGCCCCAACATAACTTTATAGCTACCCGCAGTTCTATGGGCTGGTTGGTATCCCACTCCAGTGCTTGCATTGCCCTGAGGGTCAAGATCAATCAACAGTGTCTTTTTCTTAACTGCAGCCAAGGCGGTCGCAAGATTAACCGCGGTAGTCGTTTTGCCAACTCCCCCCTTTTGATTTGCTATAGCGATAACTTTTGTGCTCAAAAACCTAAACCTCCAACTGCCTGATAATATTTTTTACCCTCAATACACACCCTTGGCAACTAGTTTTGCTAGAAAACTTTTTAAAATCGAAATTCCAATTGACACTCGCCTCTGCTATTTCCTGGTCGACCTTCTCCCCCTTTAGACAAAGCATAACCCCACTACCGTTTATAAATGGATAGGAATATTCAACGAGTTTATCAAGTGTAGACAGAGCTCGACTCGTCACCACATCAACAGACCATGGCTCTAAGCTTTCAATTCTTTCATTTACAATCTCAACCACTGTATCGGTTTGCCGTGCTACCTCCCTCAAAAAACTACACTTACGCGAATCCGCCTCCACCAAAGTAACAGTTTTAATCCCCATGATCGCCAGAACCATACCTGGAAACCCGGCACCACTGCCAAAATCAATCAACGATTTGGTATCAGAACCAATATATGAAAATAACTGTGCGGAATCTAAAATATGACGTTGCCAAACATCAGGTAGCGAACTTGCACTCACCAAATTAATCGTACGATTCCACTCCTTTAAAAGGCGAACATACAATTCTAATTTTTCAATTGTTTCACGTGAAACATTTTGCATTAGGGTGCCTCCAAAAATCCCATTACAGGTGACATATACAAGGAGAGTGCGCCAGCAGATCCGCAGTGTACTTGAGGTACATGAGGAGTCGAGGACGAACGCGACGCGGTAGATGGCTGCGCAATGGGATTTCTAAAGGTGCCCTTTACTGATTCATTGATTGGAAAAACTCAGCATTACTCTTGGTTTGACTAAGCTTTTCACGAAGGAACTCCATACCATCCATCGGCCCCATAGGATCAAGGATTCTACGTAGAATCCACATTTTGGAAAGTTCTTCCTCAGAGACCAAAAGGTCCTCTTTCCTGGTTCCAGATTTGGTAATATCAATTGCTGGGTAGATGCGCTTATCTGATAGCTTGCGATCAAGAATAACTTCGGCGTTACCGGTTCCCTTGAACTCTTCAAAAATAACTTCGTCCATACGCGATCCGGTATCGACCAAGGCAGTCGCGATAATAGTTAAAGATCCACCATTTTCGATGTTGCGGGCTGCACCGAAGAACCGTTTCGGCCGTTGCAGGGCATTTGCATCCACACCACCGGTCAGCACCTTACCTGATGATGGAACTACTGTATTATAAGCACGTGCCAAACGAGTCACCGAGTCCAAAAGGATAACAACATCACGCTTGTGCTCAACCAAACGCTTGGCTTTCTCAATTACCATCTCAGCTACCTGCACATGTCGAGTTGCTGGCTCATCAAAAGTCGAGCCTATAACCTCTCCTTGAACGGAGCGCTGCATATCGGTTACTTCCTCGGGACGCTCCCCCACTAGAAGAACCATCAAAAATATATCGGGGTGGTTTGCAGTCAGTGCGCGCGCAATATTCTGCAACATCACGGTTTTACCACTACGTGGCGGAGCTGTAATCAAAGCGCGCTGCCCCTTACCTAATGGAGCTATAATATCAATTACTCTTCCCGTAATATCCTTAATACTAGGATCGATTTCTTCAAGTCTAAACCGATCTTCTGGATAAAGAGGGGTTAAGTTATCAAAATTAATGCGATTTCTTAATTTGTCAGGAGCTTCAAAATTGACGGTGTTTACTTTTTGCAAAGCAAAGTAACGCTCGCCTTCTTTGGGAGAGCGAATTTGACCTTCAACCGTGTCTCCGGTACGCAGACTAAATCTTCTTATCTGACTGGGGGATACATAGATATCATCTGGGCCGGGCAAATAGTTTGCCTCGTAAGACCTCAAGAATCCAAATCCATCCTGTAAGGTTTCCAAAACGCCGTGGGCGTAAATTGGAGTGTTATTTTCTGCTGATTTTTTTAATATGGCAAATACCATATCTTGGAGCCGCAGGGATCCTGCATTTTCAACTCCTAGATCCTCTGCCAATTTTAGCAGATCAGCCGGAGACTTTGTCTTGAGATCTTTTATATTCATAACTCTACTGGTTTGGTTAGTGATTAAATTTTCGGAATTCAAAGCTCGAAGTGCTCGACTGATGCGTTTCTACATGAATTAAAACCTAAAGGCAACTAAAAAGGTTTCACTACCGCAAGAATCACAATAACTACCATTATAACCGTTGGTATCTCATTAACAATGCGGAAAAAATTTTGCGACCTGTCCCTGGCATCAATACTGAACTCTCTGAACCATGATACCATTAAACCATGCATAGCCGCAAGTGCTAAGACCAACAATATTTTTAAATGTATCCATCCAGAAGACCACCCTATAACTCCCGGTACTAATAATAGGGCAACCCCAAACGCAAAGGTCATAAGCATCGCAGGTAGCATGATGATGCGTAAAAGCTTGTGCTCCATGGTAAGAAAGTACGCTGATGTCTCAGATCCAGGCTTTGTTGTTGCGTGGTAGACAAACAGTCTCGGCAAATATAAAAGGCCCGCCATCCACACAACGAAGCTTATAATATGCAAAGCTTTGATCCACAAATAATAGCTAGATAGAAAATCAAGCATTTTTCACCAACTCACTAAGTCCCTGAATGAAAGGTTGCCTTGTTCCAACGGTTGGTAATCTCTCATAGTCAATTCCCTTAGCCAAAGCTCGATATTGAATATCAAGTTCATATTTAGTTTCAGAGTTCTCCGAAACGAAACTTATGGGTACTACTATAACCGAAATTCCTTGTTTGCTGGCAAGCAATATTTCTTCCTCGGTGCTGGGGCCGATCCATTTTTGCAACCCTACCCGACTTTGATAGCATATCCTGGTATCCAGATCATCTCCAAGCTGTAATTTTATAGCGTCTACAGTGCTTTCAACTTGTTTTTGATAAGGATCACCTGACTTTATAATTTGCTCGGGAAGTCCGTGTGCAGAAAACAATATCCTATACTTTTTGCCATTGGCCATAATCATATCAGCAATTGTATTTACAAATCCTGGCAGGGTTGGGAAATTGCTTATCTCCCTGGTTGCAACCTTCAACCCCTGTTTTTCAGATTCTAAGTGCCACTGAGCAAACGAAGAAGCCGTTGTAGTAGTCGAATATTGGGGGTAAAGCGGAAGTAATACTACTTTGTCAGGTCCATAGTTTTTTACTTTACCAACCACCTCTTTCGCCATTGGGTGCCAATAGCGCATGCTGACAAAAACCTTATACTCATCACCTAGTAATCCTTCCAACGCTTCAGCCTGTTCAATAGTATTACCCAGCAACAAAGACTTTCCCCCCAGCTCCCGATAAATTTCCTTCGCTTTCTTGGTTCGTGCCCATGAAATCAATACCGCCAATGGGTAGCGAATAAGTTTTGGTAACCTAATGATCGCTGGGTCTGTAAATAGGTTAGACAAAAACCTAGGCACTACTTGTAAGCTATCAGGACCACCAAGGTTGAACAGTACAACGGCCGTTTTGGTCATCGTTTTACAATTTCCACTAGCCTTGCGACATTTTCCGGTGGAGTTTGTGGAATGACCCCGTGCCCAAGGTTGAAAATATATGGTCCGTTGTTCAAAATCTTTAGCTGTCTTTCCACCTCCCTATCCATTAAATTGCCACCCACGGCCAAAATATGTGGATCTAGGGCACCTTGAACAGTAACCTCTGGTTGTAATCTTTCCGCCGCATATTGCAATGAAACAGTTTGATCAAGGCTAATTCCATCCACACCTGTCACCTGCACGTACTTCTCATAATTCCTCAGCCCTTTAGGGAACCCAATCACCGGCACGTCGGGGTATTCTTGCTTAATCCTCTGCACAATTCTTGCCGTAGGTTGCATTATCCAAGAATCGCAAAGGGCTTCCGGCACCACACCAGCCCAGCTGTCAAACAGCTGTATTACCTCGGCCCCTGCCCTGGCTTGAGCAATTATGTGATCGCCAACCGCCCGCACCAGCAAATCTAAAAGTTCCTGAAAAGCCTCAGGGTGTTGCAAAGCAAACATTTTGGCACGGTCAAAGGTGCGACTGGTCCCCCCTTCAATCATATACGAAGCCACAGTCCACGGCGCCCCCGCAAACCCTATTAGGGCAACCCCAGAAGGCAATTCAGATCTTACCAACTCTATTGCTTCATATACCGGGCCTAGTCGCCCCGTTAATCCCTCGGCGGTCAAATCGGCCAACTTCAAGTCACCTAACTGAGGCCCTACTCCCTCCTCGAACCACACTTGTTGTCCCAAAGCATGGGGAATAACCAAAATGTCGCTAAAAATAATTGCCGCATCTAGGTCAAATCGTGCTAGCGGCTGTAAAGTAGCATCTCTGGCCAATTTTGGTGAGAAACAAAAATCCATAAATCCATTGGCTTGACCACGTAGGGCTTTATACTCGGGTAAATATCTACCAGCTTGCCTCATTAGCCAGCATGGTGGATTTTTAAGGGGCTCTCCTTTTAGAGAGCGAATCAATGATTTATTTTCATTCATGATAAACACATATATATATTATATATATATAATAAGGTAGTTGTTGTTGTTACACCTGTGGATATACCCATTTTTATCTCGTGAGACAATAAGCGTAGAGATCGACAGCTTTTTTATCCTGTGGATAAACCTGTGTTTTAACCTTGATAATATCTACCACCCAACCTTATCCACATGTTAACCACATGGTAGGTGGATGGTTTTGTTAGCTGTTTCATTTCAAGTTTATTGGGCTGCCGTTACACAGCGGGTGATACCAGCTAGGTCTTGAAGTGTATCTGTGATTTTCAAGCCAGATGCTTTTAAAATTTGCTGTACTGTATCTGCTTGTCCGACGCCTATTTCCAGTGTGGCCAGACCCTCGGGCTTCATTAGCAACGGTAATTGGGAAGCGATTGTGCGGTAGCATGCAAGGCCATCATCGCCACCGTCCAAGGCTATGTGTGGGTCATATTTGCCAACTTCTGGGGCGATGTTTTCCATATCCTCAGCGCTCAGGTACGGGGGATTACTAATGACGATATCGAATTTTTCTCTGATCCCCTGCCCCCAGTTATTGCAAATGAATGTTGCTCGATTGGCTAAGCCCAAGTTTGTTGCGTTGTGTTCGGCTATTGCTAGGGCGGCCTTGCTTATATCAACCCCAACGCCCTGAGAATTTGGTAGCTCGTGCAGCAATGATAGCAATAAACATCCTGATCCAGTGCCCAGATCCAGAATTTTCAGCGCTGCCGTTTTGTTTGTGATGCTGGCAAGTGCCGCATCAATCAAGGTTTCAGAATCGGGACGAGGGTCCAAGGTGTCTTTGGAAACTCGAAAATTAAGGCTCCAAAATTCTTTCTCGCCAATTATCTTAGCGATTGGCTCCCCCAGTTCTCGTCGCTCGACCGCAGCTTCAAGTTCAGATACTTCCTGCGGGTTTAGTTCATGCTCGGGATGGGCAACAATGTACTCGTTAGAATAGCCAAGCAACTTACACATCAATAAGCGGATATCCGCCCTACCCCACTCCAAGCATTGTTGAATTGTCATTACCGCAGCGTTACATAAAGGATGGGGCTATTCAAAACGATACCCACACCGGTGTTTGTGCGTTTCATTTAATATTCCTCCATATCTAAGTATCTGTTGCCGGTGATCCTACGTCAAAAGTTGAGTAAATACAATTGGTACATGTGGGTTGCATAGGTTATAAATGCATATGGTTTATGATTTTGTCAAAATGCAAGGCAATGGCAATGATTTTGTGATCCTAGACTCTAGGGTACAAAGCATTGACCTGACTCCGTCCCAGGTATGCAAGATCTCCGACAGAAACTGCGGTATTGGCTGTGATCAGTTAATCATCTTGCATCAGCCCACGAGTGACCAAGCCGACGTACGCATGGCTATCTATAACGCTGATGGTAGCAAAGTTGAAGCGTGCGGCAATGCCACCAGGTGCATAGGGCGTTTGTGGAATGTAGAATACGGTAAAAAGCAGCTGGTAGTTGAGACAGTGGCTGGATTGTTGGATGTACAGGTGTTGGATGGTGGGTTAGTTAGTGCAGGCGTGGGAAAAGCGGAGGTTATCGCCACAGAACCAATCACGGTTAATATTGGAAATCCGCACGTGATATTCTTAGAGCAGGACCTCAAGGAGGTTGAGCTTACTGATCTCAGCAAAGGTCGGGAAGATATAAATGTTGGGATTGCCCAAATCACTGATCGTTCTACTATACTGCTAAAAGTATGGGAGCGAGGTGTGGGCTACACCAAGTCATGCGGTACAGGGGCCTGCGCTGCGGTAGTGGCTGCCCTACTCCATAATATGGTAGAAAGCAGCTGTAAGGTGGTACAGGAGGGTGGCACGATCACGGTTGAAGTATTCTCTGACCAACAAGTACGCATGATCGGCGACGCAACGTTGGTGTTTCGTGGTAGTTTTAACGACTCGTTATTGGTAGCCAATGAAGAATAATACGCAAATAGTGACTTTTGGGTGTCGGCTCAATACATTTGAGTCTGAGGTAATTCGTGAGCACACTCAAGGGCTCAGTAATACCATAATCTTTAATACGTGTGCTGTTACTAATGAGGCTGAACGCCAGGCCCGTCAGGCTATCAGAAAAGCGCACCGTAATAATCCCACCGCTCAGATAATTGTTACTGGCTGTAGTGCTCAGATCAACCCGCAAACGTATGCTGATATGCCTGAGGTTAGTCGTGTGCTCGGCAATCAGGAAAAGATGCATTCCGAAAACTATAACAATCCCGGAAAAATTGTGGTTGGCGACATTATGGAGGTTAAGGAAACCGCTGGGCACTTGGTCTCAGGCTTTGAAAGTCGGGTGCGCGCGTTTGTGGAAATCCAGAATGGTTGCGACCATCGTTGTACGTTCTGTACCATTCCTTATGCGCGTGGTAATCACCGCAGTGTTCCTATAGGAGCAATTGTTGACCAGGTCCGCACGCTAGTTGCCGGTGGGTGCCGGGAAGTGGTGTTCACAGGCGTTGACATCACCGGCTATGGTGCTGATTTACCCGGTATTCCAACCCTGGGGCAAATGACCAGACGAGTTTTATCGCAAGTACCAGAGCTCCCTAGGCTGCGGCTATCATCCATAGATCCTGCTGAAGTGGATGATGACGTTTTCCAGCTTATAGCCGATGAACCGCGTTTAATGCCGCACTTGCACATCAGTTTGCAGGCTGGTGATGACATGGTGCTAAAGCGTATGAAGCGACGGCATCTGCGTAAAAATGTCATCGATTTCTGTGAGCGTGCTAGAAAATCGCGTCCAGAGGTAGTATTTGGCGCCGATATTATTGCGGGTTTCCCCACAGAGACTGAAGCAATGCATCGGAACTCGTTGCGTATTGTTGAAGAATGTGGTCTTACTTATTTGCATGTATTTCCCTACTCTGCTCGTCAAGGAACACCTGCGGCACGTATGCCACAAGTTCCTGGCCATATAATAAAGGAGCGAGCCGCCAGTTTACGGAGCCTTGGGGATGCAGCCTTGAACAAATTTTTGGAGACCCGGGTAGGGAAAACCGCGCAAGTGTTAATTGAAAAGCAAAACCAAGGGAGGAGCGAACAATATGTGCCCATTCGTATTACGCAATCTGGCGTTCATATTGATGATATCGGCGGCATTGTGGAGGTTCGCATCGATGGTGTGGATCAGAAAGCGCTAACAGGAAAGGTATTGCGGAAGTTATAGCATGGGAAGTTGGTTTGGAAAATTAAAAGCAGGGCTTAAGCACTCCTCGGACAAGCTGACGGATGGTATATCGGCCATTGTCACTAAGCGCAAGCTCGATGACGCAGTGATCGAAGAACTTGAGGAATTGCTGATCAGTGCCGACCTGGGAGTAGCTACAGCTAGCCATTTTACCGCGACGCTAGCCAAAAATCGCTTTGACCAGGAAGTAACCGACGCTGAAATCAAAGAAGCCCTAGCACAAGAAATAAAGGAGTTATTGGCGCCCGTAGCCCAGCCCCTGACAATTGATCCCATCCATAAACCACATGTAGTACTGGTCGTTGGAGTAAATGGTAGTGGCAAGACCACAACTATTGGAAAGTTGAGTAAGCTTTGGCGAGGGCAGGGGCACCAAGTTCGAATGGTCGCTGGCGATACCTTTCGTGCCGCAGCAGTGGAGCAATTGCAACAATGGGGCCAGCGTGCCGATGTTCCTGTAGAGGTTGCTCCCCAAAACTCCGATGCCGCAAGCTTAGTCTATCAGTCTCTGGTAAAGTCTAGGGAACAGGGCGATGATGTGCTAGTAATTGATACTGCGGGTAGGTTACAGAACAAAGCCCATTTAATGGCAGAATTGGAAAAGGTTCGGCGCGTGATGCAAAAGGTAGAAGCAACAGCTCCTCACAGCTGTATTTTGGTGCTAGACGCTACTACTGGACAAAATGCTCATTCACAAGTTGAAATTTTTGCACAAACAGCCCAAATTGATGGCATAATAATGACTAAGCTTGATGGAACTGCCCGGGGCGGGGTGCTGGTTAGTCTGGCTGAGAAATTTAAATACCCTATACATGCCATTGGTGTGGGCGAGGGAGAAGACGACCTGAGGCCATTTGAAGCAGAGGACTTTGCCAAAAGTTTGGTGGGCTTGGGCGATTAGCGGAGGTTAAAATTATATCGGGACACGGATCAGCATACGATTTAGTAGAGTGTAATTCTGGAGCAGAAGCAGTCAAACGCGTTCAGGAGGTGTACGATGCTAGTATTGCGCAAATCCAAGAAATGCTTACTTGCCTGAGTGAAGGTGATGAAAAGGATTGTGAAGAGCTAGTATGTGAAGGAGCCAACTACCCGTATGTAGGGATTAACGTGACGCCAGCCAATATGCATATTGATGCCAGACTGTCATATGGAGTTGCTATTGACCCAGGCACTTACGGTACAACGGTCACCAATCCTGTGCTTTTTGGCGATTATTTTCGTGAGCAAATTGACTTACTGATCAAGCATCACAAGGTGCCTGTAGTCGTTGGCAAAAGCGATTGGCCTATTCCCCTACCATTCGTGGCGGAGCAGCTGAAGTTTGAGATACAGGAATCGCAACGCAAACAGGTGAAAGCAACGTTTACCTTGCCTAATTTGTCGAGGGTTACGGATGAAATCGCCAACAGTACCTACCGCACTCCGCATAATGCGCCCTATCCGCTGTCACTTTTCAGTGGGGAGCGTGTCGACTATTCCCTGCACCGCTTGCACCATTATACTGGCACGTCTCCTAAGCATTTCCAGGGGTTTATTCTGCTGACAAACTATCAGCGCTATATAAAAGAGTTCATACAATACGCACGTGAACAAATAAAAGATGGTGCTGAGTTTTCATCATTTGTAGGGCCTGGAGACCAGATCATTCATAACACCAGGTATAGCAATGAGCCCGAATCTGGCAAAGAGCCGGAACATTTGCCGCAAATGCCCGCATACCATTTGAAGCGGCCGGACGGGCAGGGGATTACCTTTGTCAACATAGGGATCGGCCCAAGCAACGCTAAAAATATTACGGATCACCTGGCGGTGCTACGCCCCCATTGTTGGTTGATGCTCGGACATTGCGCAGGATTGCGACGTAGCCAGGAATTAGGCGACTATGTACTAGCGCACGCCTATGTCCGCGAAGATCATGTTCTCGATGCTGATTTGTCACACATGGTCCCACTGCCCGCGATTGCCGAAGTGCAGGTTGCACTGCAAGATGCTATGGCCAATATCACCGGGCAGCATGGGCACGAGCTTAAAACTCGGATGCGCACTGGTACTGTGCTGACAACTGATAATCGTAACTGGGAGCTACATTCCCAGGATTTATTTGAAAGATTTAACCAAACCCGTGCCATAGCTGTTGATATGGAGTCCGCAACCGTTGCAGCAAACGGCTTCAGATTCAGAGTCCCATACGGGACCTTGCTGTGTGTTTCAGATAAACCCGTCCACGGGGAGCTCAAGCTGCGTAAAATGGCCGACAGCTTCTACCAAGAGCGGGTACACCAACATCTAAAAATTGGTATCGAGGCCATACGCTTACTACGCGAAGGGGGCGTGCAAAATTTACACTCCCGTAAACTACGCGGCTTTGATGAACCTCCATTCAGATAAACTTATCCACATTAAAAAATGTTTCACGTGAAACAATTCACGATTAGTGAACCATCGTTTCTTTTGTGCAAGAGACCCTGGGATCAAGTCGCAAGGAGGCGAATGGGGGGTGAATAAAAAATGTTTCACGTGAAACATTTTGGTTGTGGGTGGTGATTATTTCTATCGTATATGAGATCCCGCGATCAAGTCGCGGGAAAACGAAGTGGTGGGGTTGTAGGAAAACAAGGTAGGTTACTTGGAAGGTGCAATATGGTGAAATGTATTGAGTAGAAAAATGTTTCACGTGAAACAATTTGGTTTTGGGTTGTGTGATCGCATTGTCGCGTGATATCTCCTTCATACGGTTCCTGCGACCACTCGTTCGGTGGCTTACGATCCCTCCCCCGTCTCCCTGCGACTTGATCGCAGGGTCTACTACACACTCATATCTAAAGAGAAAAGTACGAGCTAACAAGAGCCATTT
>SDBS01004434.1_pt1 | contig 13732 bp, 11 predicted proteins | sample 2277091 | NCBI WGS metagenome assembly SDBS01 (sample SAMN10404972, study PRJNA504765) | marine sediment metagenome | isolation source: marine sediment core GS10_PC15, 163 cmbsf | place: Arctic Ocean: Southern Knipovich Ridge | collected 2010
GCATCCACCCCCAACAGGATCGTTCGGGAGACCCTCTATCGATTTTCGCAGGGTATGAAGGTGGCGGTGGAGATCAGCCTCATGGCAGCGGATGCCGGTATGATCGATATGTCAAAGGAAGTGATCGCAGTGGGCGGTACCGATGAGGGAGCCGATACGGCGATCGTTATCAAACCCGCCTACCCGCGGAAGTTCAAAGACATGGAGATACGTGAGATCCTGGCTATACCGCGAAGTGGCTAAACCGCAAAACCCGGGCTAGAATTGTTGGAACTTCAAACGGGTAGCCGCTGTCTGCCGTAGGGTATGCTTATTAGCCTGGAGTAGAGCTTGTGAATTCCCGCGAACGATTGCTGATCGCCCTCGACGGAGGAGAGCCCGACCGGGTGCCCTGTGCATTGGGCTTCTACCGTGTCGAAACAGGCAGCTTTGCTTCCGATACCAGGCAACAGACGAGATTGGTAGATGTCGATTTCGTGCATTTCCCCTTATCGCCTGCCCAGAAGAAACTTCGCAAGACTGCCAACCCCTATTCGCCTGACACGCGATTGGGAAACGTTTATCAAATTGCGACTTACAAGCGTTGGAGGTACCGACCTCAAAAGCCTCGGAGGAGAAATCCGCTGGCTCGTGCGGTTTCTTTCGATGAGCTGAAGTCTTTCCCTTTCCCGGATCAAGGGGGCCCATATCGGCTCAGGTTTCTGAACCGTCAGGTGGAGGAGACACATCGACAGGGCCTGGCATCCGCCGGCAATCTTCCCCATCTGGGTGGAGAGCTGTTTGAAACCGCCTGGAGGCTTCGCGGGCTCGAGAACTTTCTCCTGGATCTGGTCGAGCGTGCCGAATGGGCCCACTTTCTTCTCGATCGGTTGACGGACTTTGCACAGCATAACGCCGAGACCCTTGCCCGGGCAGGTGTTGACGTGCTGGTGATCGACGACGACGTGGGCATGCCTGGAACAATGATGATAAGCCCTGACATGTGGCGACAGTTCTTCAAGCCACGCCTGTCAAAGATCATCCGTTCAGCCCGCAGTATAAAGCCTGAGCTCAGAATCCTTTTTCACAGTGACGGATACTACACGCCCATTATAGGGGATCTTGTCGAGATCGGAGTCAATGCCATCAACCCGGTTCAACCCGAGCATATGGACGCCGATTCTATTCGGCGGGAGTTTGGCAACAGTTTGGCTCTTTGGGGAACGGTGGGCCGTCAGACAACATTCAGTCTCGGCAGTCCTGATGGAATCCGAGAGGAAGTGAGAGGACGGATCGAAACCCTTGGACGATCTGCTCTTGTACTTTGTCCTGCCTACGATATAGACGAGCCGGATGTGCGAAAGGAGAACGTCGCCGCCTTTCTATCAGCCGTCGAGGCTTTTGGATAGGGTCATATCGCCTCCCTGACCCTGTCCGGAGTCATGGGAAGCTGGTAGAGTCTGGCGCCCACGGCGTCGTAGATTGCATTGGCGATTACAGCACCCACACAGACAATAGCCGGTTCTCCGCATCCCTGGGGAGGAGATTCCTTATCATCGATCAGTATCGCATCGATCTGCGGAAGCCATGAAAAGCGTGGGATTTCGTAGGTATCGAAATTGAGGTCGAGAATTTTTCCGCCGTCGAAATGAACCTCTTCTGTTAATGCGTATCCCAATCCCATGATCACAGAGCCTTCTATCTGCATTTTTGCCCCTTCAGGATTGACCACCAAGCCCATGTCCTGTGCGCAGACCACACGCTTGACCTGCACATGGCCGTTGTTGTCGACTTCAACTTCAGCCATGTGGGCTACATAGCTACCCGCATCCATGGCACAGGCCAATCCGTAGCCACGACCCCTGGGAGTTTTTGCAGATGCCCAGCCGAATTTTTCAGCCGCGGCTTTGAGAACTCTTACCATTTTTTTATCTTTCAGGTTCTTGAGCCTGAACGTAAGGGGATCGGTTCCTGCTGCGGCAGCCATTGTGTCGATTTGAGATTCCCTGGCATAGGTGTTGGTATTGGCAGAGGGTGCACGCCATGGTCCCACTTTGAACGGGTGTGAGCCTGGAGGTGCGCGCCAGCCCTGTCTATGGGAGAACCCGGTGGAAACCGTGCGATGATGTGGTATCTCATAGAAATGGGACGCGCCCCTGTCTCCTGCGTAGTAGACCTTGTAATCCCAGTAGACGATCTTGCCTGTGTTTTGGATTCCGGAGTCTATCTTAACGACGGCTGCCGGTCGGAAGGCATCATAAAAGAACTCCTCCTCTCTGCTCCAGGTCACCTGGACGGGCCTACCTGCCAGTTTTGCCAGGCGTGCCGCCTCGACGGCTTGCCCGCTCTGACTCTTTCCGCCAAAGCCCCCCCCCACATAAGGGGTTATGATTCGGACATTCTTGGGAGGCAGGCCAAGCGCACGGGCTACTGCATCCCTGGTCATAAAAGGAATTTGAGTTGAGACCCAGACGGTGACCTTGCCTCCTTTTATTTGGGCCGTCGCCGAATGGGTCTCGATGCTGGCATGGGCCACATAGCTGTTGAGATAGGTTTGTTCAAAAACCTCTGTTGCGAGCTTTTTCCCTTCTTCGACACTTCCCCCGTTGGTCAATATCTGTCCTTTTGGCGCCACGTTCAGTAAGTGCTGGTAAATGCTCTTGTCGTCAGCCCCTCCCGTTTTGGATTCGAACCGAGATCTTATCTTGCTCAGAGCTTTTTCTGCACCGTCCGGGGTACTGTGCAGGACTGCTATCAACCCACTGTTGTTGACAGTGATTACATCTTCCATTTTTTCTGCTTCAGAGAGATCCACCTCAGCCAGTTTTGCACCGTGAGCCGGGGGCCTCAGTATCTTTGCGTAAAGCATACCAGGTAAACGGATATCTGCAGCGTATGGAGCTCCGCCCTTTACCTTCTCTAATGCATCCCGGCGTGGAAGAGATTCTCCGATAACCTTAAAATCTGAGGCGGGTTTTAAGGAAGGTTTTTTCTTTAGATGCTTATCGATTTTTTGTCCTCTGGCCAGCGAGCCATAGGTTACTCTGTTCTTGGGATCAGCTTTATCGAAAACAAAACCATTTTCTGTTTCCAGGCGGCTTTTAGGCTTTTTGAGAGCTTTGGCGCCGAGCTCCAGCAGCACCCCTCGGGCTTCAGCAGCCGCTGCTCTAAGGGTGGGTCCGAAGAGACGTATGCTCAGTGAACCGAAAGTGCCCATATCCCAGGGGCAGAGGTCTGTGTCGCCCATGACCATTTGGACCGAAGCCGGATCCACGTCGAGCTCTTCGGCTAACATCTGCCCCAGTGAGGTGATGATCCCCTGGCCCATCTCGATTTTTCCTGTAAAACAGGTGACTCTGCCGTCCTCTCCGATCCTCAGGAATGCGTTGAAATCAGCGGGCGCCTGCTGCCTGAAACCCATCCCCCTTCTTTGGTCCTGCTGATCGCCGTTGTCTCCGTGGGCTTTGGAAGCCCCAAAAAAGAAAAAAACGAATATGCCTGCTTCCAAAAGTTTCAAGAAATCCCGGCGTGTGAAAGTGAGAGGGGGAAGGACCTCTATGTCGTTGAAATCGAGGTCCTTATACTTATCATGCTTACTCATCGATTTCTCCTCAAATCTCTCTGGCTGCTGTTAGAATTGCCTGGACGATGCGGTTATGGGATCCGCAGCGGCATAGGTTCCAATCCATGGCCTCGAGGATTTCGTTTCGTGTTGGGCGCGGGTTTTCCTGCAGTAAACTGTGAGAGTTTAGAATCATTCCGGATGTACAGAACCCGCACTGAAATGCGTTATGTTTGATGAAAGCCCTCTGGAGTGGATGAAGCTTTCCGTTTTTCGCCAATCCTTCGACAGTAACGACAGATTTTCCATCGATATTCTTTACGGGGAACCGGCACGATCGCACGGCCCTGTTGTTTACGAGAACGGTGCATGCTCCGCACAGACCCTTTCCGCAACCGTATTTTGTTCCGGTAAGAGACAGGTCGGTACGCAACACCCATAGGAGCATTCTTTCGCCGTCCAGGCTCATGCTGACGGGTTTTTCATTGAGATTAGAATGAACATTCATTCACGTCCCCCAGAATTACGCAACAAACAGGAAAGAAAAAATGATAACAGGGTTTTAGGCATCAGTCAATTAATTACGGTTAGTTGGTTTGACATGGTTTGTCGGCGAAATTGACACGCCAATGGTTTTGTGGACATAATAACGCCGATCCGCATATAGGCGGGCTTGAGTCACGACTAGAAATTTAAAGAGGATTGCAATGAAGATAGAGAGCGTTGAAACTTTTTCAACCAAACAGTTATGCATCGTTCGGGTGCGCACCGAGGACGGACTGGTTGGCTATGGGCAGACGGCACCCTTTAACGCGGATATAACGGCCGCCGTACTGCACCGCCATATAGCGTCCCATGCTCTGGGTAGCGATGCCGGGGATATCGGCGCTCTCATCGAGCGCTGCATCGTCTCGGAGTACAAGTTTAGCGGTTCCTATGTCTGCCGGGCCGCAGCGGGCCTGGACACGGCGCTGTGGGACCTTCGAGGCAAACGGGAGGGCAAGAGCGTATGTGAGCTTCTCGGCGGCAAACCCGGGCTGGTAAATGTCTACGGTTCCAGCATGAGGCGTGACATCTCGCCATCCGAGGAAGCCCAGCGCCTGAAGGGTTTAAAAGATAAATACGGATACCGTGCCTTCAAGCTTCACATTGCAAAGCCCTGCGGCAACAACGAAGATATCTATCCCGGACGGACCGAAGAGGTTATCCCTCTGGTGCGAAAGGCGATTGGTGATGACTGTGAGCTCTACGTAGACCCAAACGGGAACTACACGCCGGAGCGGGCGATCGAGTTGGGAAAGCACCTTTTTACCGATTATAACGTCGCCTTCTTTGAGGAACCCTGTCCCTTTTGGGAGATCGAGCAGACGGCAGAGGTTGCGAAAGCTCTCGAGATGCCGGTAGCCGGAGGTGAGCAGGACTGCTCTATAGCCCAGTGGCGACGCATTATCGATATCGGGGCGGTAGCAATTGCCCAGCCCGACATTTGCTACATTGGCGGTCTGAGCCGTCTTCTCGATGTCGCCTCCATGACCGCAAAGGCGGGAATCAAGTGCACGCCCCATACAGCAAACCGCTCAATGATTACGATTTTCGGGCTTCATGTATTGGGCGTAATTCCCAACGCAACAGAGTTTCTCGAATACAGCATCGAGCACACTCCGTGGACCGAAGAACTGCTCGACCAGAGCTTTGAAGTCAAAGACGGCAGAGTAGCCGTTCCATCGGGCCCGGGTTGGGGTGTCACGATAAACAGTGAGTGGCTCGATAAGGCTGATTATCGGAAAAGCGCGGTTGAATCCTGAGGGCAGTCCCAGGGGGCTGGGTCGGCGATTAGAGCTCCTGAAAGGGGAGAAGGTGCAGGCTCTTCTCCTTGAAACGGAGACTCACCTCCTCGCCGCTGGCAAAACCCTTGTGCTCCTGAGGGTTGGCCACCTCCACGGTGAGAAGGTTGCCGTCTATCTCAACATCGTAAACCATCTGGGAGCCAAGGTAGACCAGGTCCCTCACAATTCCGGTGAGGGCAGAGGGATCTTTAGCCGCGAGCTCGATGGATTCTGGCCTGGCCACCAGAAGCACCCTTTCTCCCTCCGAAAAAGCAGCTCCGCTTCGGGGAACCCTGATCTTCCGTCCTAGAATCTCGACCGAGAACTCCCTCTCACCGGGTCTGCCTGCTATTCGACCCTCCAAGAAGTTGGCTTTGCCTATGAAGTCCGCTATGAAGCGGTTAGCCGGGTGGGCATAGATCTCCTGAGGCGTGCCGATCTGTTGGATTCTTCCCTCATGCATGATCACGACCCGGTCTGAGAGAGTCATGGCCTCTTCCTGATCGTGGGTCACATAGACCGAGGTGATGCCGATCCTCTTCTGAAGCTTTCGGATCTCCCGACGTGTGGACACCCTCAGCTTGGCATCGAGGTTGGACAGGGGTTCATCCAGAAGCAGTACTTTAGGCTCCATGATGAGCGATCGGGCCAGGCTGACTCGCTGCTGTTGCCCTCCGGAAAGCTGCGCCGGTGGACGGTCCCCCAATCCGGAGAGTCCGACGAGGTTCATTATCTTTTCGGTTCGTTCTCTGATTGTTTTAGCCGGCTCATGATGGATCTTGAGACCGTAGCTGATGTTCTCCGCTACCGTCATATGGGGGAAGAGGGCGTAATTCTGAAAAACCATAGTGGTGGGCCGCTTGTTTGGGGGAGTGACCTTCACACTTTCGCCGTCGACCCGGATGTCACCTGAGGTGGGAATTTCGAATCCAGCGATCATGCGGAGGGTCGTGGTTTTGCCGCATCCCGATGGTCCCAGAAGGGTCACGAGCTCTCCCTCCCCAACCTCGAGGTTGACGTCATCGACAGCGGTCACGGATTGATCACCGCTGCTAAACACCTTTACAAGATTACTGAGCACCAAATAGTCCGTTTTCATACCTTTTCTCCCACCACACTGATGGCTCGGGTGCCCCGTCCGATTCGGTTGACAAGAATTTGGATGATCCCGAGGGCTATGAGCACTATAACGATCAACATCAGGCTCATAGCGGCAGCCTGGGCGTACTGGCTGTTATCCACGAATCCAAGAATGGCAATCGTGATAAGGTTCCATTTACCGGAAACAACAAAGATGACAGCGCTGATGGCTGTCATCGCCTTGACAAAGCTGTAGACCAGGCCCGAAAAAAATGCGGGAGCGATCATGGGAAGTGTGATTCGACGAAAGGTCGTCGCGCTGCCAGCGCCGAGGTCTGTAGAGGCCTCCTCGATGGCCGGATCAATCTGCTGCAGGGCAGCAATTCCCGATCGAATGCCCACCGGCATGTTTCTGAAAATCAGAAGGGAGACGATGATCCAGGCCGTACCGGTCAGAACAAAGGGGAAAAGGGCAGACCTCTGATTGAAGGCCAGGATGTAGCCGATGCCCACAACGGTCCCGGGCACGGCAAATGTCAACATCGAGACAAACTCCATCAGCCCGCGACCGAGAAACTTCTTGCGGATGATCAGGAAAGCGATAAACATGCCGAGCAGGCCGGTTATGGGAGTTGCGATGGTGGAGAGAGTCAGAGAGTCTATGATGTAGTCTTTGCCCACCTCCAGCATCTCCACGTAGTTGCGAAAGGTCAGGGTTGCATCCACCCCCCAGAGCCTCTGAAAGGAGCCGTGGATAATGGTTCCGTAGAAAAGAAAGACCATAGCGGTGAAGATGGTGCAGAAGAGATAGACCGGGAGCTTGATATACCACTCCAGATTCTTGATGGTCGCTGCCGTGGGCTTACCGGTTACTGTGACGTATGATTTTCTGGATACCCAGAACTTCTGCAGTAGAAAGGCCGTAATCGTAGGGATGAAGAGAAGAATGGCCAGGGTTGAACCCCGGGAGAGATCGTACATACCTGTAATCTGCAGAAAGGCCTGTACGGAAAGAACGCGGAAGTTCCCGGAAATAACCATTGGATTGCCAAAATCCGCCAGTGATTGGATGAAGACCAGAAGCCAGGCGCTGGCTATACCCGGGATCGAGAGGGGAAGGGTAACCGTGGCAAACACCTTGATTCGGGATGCTCCGAGGTCCATAGCCGCTTCCTCCAGGGCCGGGTCGATGGCCTGAAGAACCCCATAGAGAACCAGAAAGGCTGTAGGTCCATATGCGATTGTCTCAACGAGTATGAGCCCTCCGAGACCATAGATCGAGTAGGTACCGAATATCCTGGTAATAAGAGGAGTGAGACTTCCCGCGCGTCCGAAGAGGAGAATGGCTGACAGAGCAATGACAAAGGGGGGAGATATAATGGGAAAGGTCGCTGTCATGCGGAAAAACCGCTTGAATGGCAGGGGAGTACGTGTGATCGCATAGGCGAAGACGAATCCCATCAGGGTACCGGTACAGGCGGTGCAGATGCCCAGTAACATGCTGTTCAGGAATGGCTGAAAGTAGTACTGCTTCGAGAATATGGCCAGGTAGTTGGAAGGATCGAATTTCTTGTCAACGATCAGGCTGGTCTTGAACACCTGAAAGATGGGAAAGGCAACGAAGAGCAGCAGAAAGTAGAAGATCGCCAGGATAGAGACCACCAGAAGCGGTTCTTTCCAGATCAGCCGAAGATGACCCATTACTTCCTGGCGCCTCCGCTTAGAAGTAACCATACCTCTCTCCCTCGATGGCGAAATTGCCAAATCGTTGGCTGCACTAGAAAATAGTTCGGTTTATGGGTGCAGCCAACGATAACAATCTGTAAAATGGATATATCCCCGCCTCCAATCCCTTTGGATAGCAGAGGCAGGGATGAACGTGGTAAAACCGGAGCTACTCGGTCGAAGGCTCGGTCCTACTTTCCGATACGGTCTCTCCAGGCCTTGATCATCTCGTCTTTGTTTTCGCCGGCCCAGATGTGGTCGTAGTCGATCAGCTTGACCTGATCGAGGGTAACCGATCCCTCACCTACCGTAGCTTTGGGATTCACAGGGAGCCTGTTGTACTTCTGAAACATATTCTGAGCTTTTACTGTGAAGCACCAGTCGATGAACTTCTTGGCCAGCTCTGGTTCGGGTCCGCCTTTAATCACAGAAAGACCACCGACCTCGTAGCCGGTCCCTTCCTTTGGGAAGGTCATCATGACGGGATAACCCTTGTTGACGCCCTTGGCAAGGATATCGTGGGAGAAGGCGATGCCCACGGCGACTTCACCCAGCCCTACCATGGGAATGCATCCGGTGCCTGACTTGGTGTACTGAAGGATGCTCTTCTTATCGAACTTTTCCCAGAAGTCGAGGGTCTCATCCAATCCGTACATCTGGATCAGCGTGGCGTAGGTCGTGTATGCGGTACCGGAGGTGTAGGGGTACGCCATGGCCACGTTCTTGCTAAAGGCGGGGTTGAGCAGATCCTGCCAGGATGTAGGCGCTTTCACACCATTTTTTGACAGAAAATTCTTGTTGCTGACGAAGCCGATAGCTCCCGTGTAGAATCCGGTCCAGGCCCAGTCGGTGGCGTGGAGCATGGGTTGAAGCTCAAAGGCCGTATTGGGCTTGTATGGAGCCAAGAGGCCCTTCTTCGCCGCATTGATGTGGGATGTGTTGGAACCGGCGTGCCAGATGCTGGCCTGGGGATTGGCCCCTTCGGCTTCTACTCTGGCCAGTACTTCACCGGATGACATGCGGACCCATTCTACATCGATCCCCGTCTCCTTCTCGAAGGCCTCGATGTAGTACTTGGCCTCTTCCGTGTCGAATGCCGTGTACATGTGCAGCACACCGCCTTCCTTTGTACCTACGGCGGAGACACTGAAGACAAACAGGAACAGAAACAGAAAGGCGAAAAGAAACTTACGCATAGAATCCTCCTCGATTTTGAATCGTATTGCTTCTAACAGATAAATAATACTATTTAAAAGGTAAAATGAACACACCCTGGTTTCTGCACATGCAGCTTTGGCGCGCCTACTGCACAGGGACGATTCTGTCCACGACGTACTGACGCAGCTCCTCTGAGAGGGTGGCGAAGTAGGCGCTGAACCCTGTTACACGAACCACGAGATCGGGATACCTTTCGGGATCCTTGTGAGCCTCCAAAATCTTTGAAGTGTCGATCACGTTCATGTTGATCTGCGTTCCGCCCAAATCGAAGTGAGTCTTGATCAGGCTCTCGATGATTTCGACACTCTCTTCATTGCTGGCGAGTCCCGGGTCGAGGTCGATCTGCATAGGGGCGGTGTTCCCGTATCCGGATTGTACGGCAGCGATGGCTGTTGCCATGGACGTGGGACCCACATGGACCGCTGCCTGGACTCCAGAATGGGGGTTGGCCCCCTGGGAAATGGGCTCGCCGGCGAAACGTCCGTTCGGGGTGGCCGGAAGCTCTCTGCCCATGGCTACGACCAGGGCCCAGGAAAAGATCCCGGGAATCAGGTTGAACCCGTCGGGTGTGGGTTTTTCCTTCACGATCCGAGTGAACAACCGGCTGATCCTCTGAGCGTAGCGGTCTGCCAGAGAGTCACCGCTTCCGTAGCGGGGACAGCTGGCCATCATGACACGAGCCTTCTCGCCCGTCGATCCGGCCCAGTTGGAATCCAGATGATCGGCGATTTCATCCCAGGACAACCTCTCTTCGATCTCGATCCGCTGTTCCAGGGCGGCAAATGAATCGGCTACGGTGCCCAGGGCAGCCGCATCGATGCCGAGATTGTAGTACTCAAGCCCTCTGTCAGTCGCATCCCTTCCCTTCTCTATAGGTCCGTGGCAGAGCAGGTCCAGGACCAGCTCGGGAAAGATCTTATGCATGTGCTTCATGTGAAAGTCCAGTCCCCGGGCTATCACATCAACGGCTCTGGTGAGGTGATAATCGAAGAGTGACCACAGATGAGCCATTTGGGGCTGGCTCCGTTGCCTATGGGCCTGTCCCCGTTGCCTATGGGCCTGTCCCCGTTGCCTGTTGGGCTGGTTCCGTTGCCTGTTGGGTTGGCTCCGTTGCCTGGTAGGCAGGCCCAGCTCATCGCTGGGCCAGCTCTCGCTGTCCGCCATCATCTCGTGGAAGGCGATATCGAGAATGACGCCGAGGTGCACTTTGACCAGATCGTTGGCGGTGTACTCGCGTCCGGGAAGGGCAGACCAGTGACAGCCCGCATAGGCCCTCTGGCAGGCCAACGCAGCGGGATAACCGTTTTTCGTGAATCCTCTGATGGTGTTGTCGATTCCGAGAAACTTCGGTATACCGTTCCTGTTGGCGAGCATCATCTCGACTCCCCGGCGAAGCAGCTTGGGATCGATATCTCTGCCGACCGTCACACCGATATTGGCCGGAATTTTCAGCATGTCCGCAGCTTCCAACACCAGAAAGGACACAGGGTTCGTGAGATCGTTGCCCTCCGTGTCGTATCCTCCAAGCTGAAGGTAGGCGGTGTCTCTTAGAAGGAGACAAGCGATGTGAAAGACCGCCTCCCCGTCACTCAATATTCCACCCCGAGAGTCGTGCTCGTAGTAGGGGAGTAGAAGCTGATCCAGATTCCCTAGAGACCCGCTTCCGTTGTACATCCGGGCCGACATCTGATACCACAGGATCCACTGACACGCCTCTCTAAAGGTACGGGGAGGAGCGGAAACGAGACGTCGGTTGACGGCAGCGATCTCTTCGAGATTCTTCCGTAGGTCGGCGCGTTTCTCGCTGCCTGCGGCAGCTGCTGCCGCATCGGCGTTGCGGCCGATCCAGCTCTGCATCCCCAGAACGACATGCTCCAGAGCGTCGTAGAACTCCCTCGATTGTCCTCCGTTAATGGATCGGTACCGGCGTATCTTGTCGAGAATTCCGCTCCAACCCAGCTCCAGCCCAATCCTCAGGTCCTGGCAGAAATGCTGAACCCCTCCGATTCCGTGTCGGAGCTTGTATCTCTCGTGCTCGGGCTTGAGAGATTCGTAGCTTAAGTCGGGATTCCAGTGGGGCTGATGATAGGAGAAGAAGTTGACCATGTAGGCGCCGGCCAGAGAGCTCATGGGGTCGATGTAGGAGGGATGCATATCCAGGAGTGTCCGGTAGTTCTTTCCTACGATAGCCGGACCGTAGAATCCGCCGTTGGCATGGTTGGACTCGGGTTTGTATCCCTTCAATAAAACGTCCCGGATGGCCTCCCCGGAAGGGCCCATGCGCTCCACGACCTCCCGCCTCTCAGGAGGGGGCAGCACGACCGCCCAGTCATCGTGATCCATGCAACCGATGAGCGCCTTTTTTTCCAATGTTTGCTGGAGCTTTGTCTTCCTGAGGGCTTCTATCCTCTCCGCGTATGTCAGAGCCGCCGCATCTTCCGGACTCATAGCTCTCCCGTCTCCAGGGTAAGCGGCACCTCGCGATTCGTTTCGAGGGCAATCCCGGCCGCCTCCAGGATCTCACGGTAATCGGTGTAGAGCGAGTCCGAGGTGAGATTCAGAACATGCTTCGCCCTCTCTAAAAGGGGTTGGTTGACGTCGGCGGCGCATGTTATTTCAGCGTCGGCAATCTCCCTTACGCTTTGCAGGTAATTCCATATTTGGTCGTCCACCAGGCCAGGGATCGCCATTTTAAACATCGCTGCCACCGCTTCTCCTCCTCGTATCAGATTCCGTAGTGTCGGTTGATCTCACGCTCGTACTCGGCTGTCTTGCCGCTGAGCACGTCCGCCACCCGCACGCGTCGTCCCAGCAGGGATGACTCCAGCGCGGAGAGGGAGACGGCCAGGTCTGTCACTCCTTTCGCGCCGCTGGTCACCATCTCGCCTCCCGATTCGATAGCCCTGAGAAATGAAAGCAGCTCCAGCGTGAAGGGAAACCGGATACCTTTGGGGAAGAGCCTCTCCTTTACCTCCGTGTCTGCCTCCCTCTCGAATACTTCGGTTATACCAATCCTGTCGTCTCCAGCCCGATTGAGCTCACCGTCCTTTATGAATCCCTCTGAGCCGTAGTAGACACCGGGAAAGTTGGATTCGGCTCCCCTGCCGGCCCATGAGTAGAAGAGGTTACCGGTGGCACCGCTGGCAAACCGGAGGGAGCAGGAGATGGTGTCATCCACCTCGCAATCCGTGCTCTCGACAACCTCGCCCGTGTCGTCTCTTGTGTAGCGTTTCGGTTCGACGATGGATGTCTGGGCGCTGATGCTCTCGACTTCACCGAGCAGGCACTGCAGAGCATGGAAAAAGTGAACCATGGAGTCAACCGTAGCTCCCCCTGTAGCTGTGAGCTTTTTGTGCCGCCAGGCGGTCTCGGCAACGATCCGGTCGGGAGACCAGAAACCGCCCACTCCTGCGAAATGGAAGAACTGGGGTGTACCGATCGATCCCTCTTCAATGATCCACCGCATCATCTGAATGTCCGGGCGATAGTGCAGGCTTTCGGCAACCCCGCAGACCACCTCTTTTTTATCGGCCCTATCGATGATCCTTCTTCCTGCCTTCACACTCACGGCAAAGGGCTTCTCCACGAGAACGTGTTTGCCCGCTTCGATGGCTTTCAGCGCTATCTCGTGGTGGTTGAAGACAGGGGTAAGGATGAGCAGCCCGTCAATATCGGCCTCTCTGATCATTTGATTGTAGTCGGTGAACACATCCGGCAGCTCTTCCTGAAAGTCGGAAACGTACACATGGGGGGAATTCATGGGATCGTTTTCCGGACCGACCCCCGGCAGAGGATCAGGCCCTTCGCCCGGTTTTCTAAACCGAAGGGCATCGACCTCTTTTCGGCTGCACAGAGCGGTGACCGCAAATTTGTCAAAGGCGCCTGTACTTTTCAGTTCCTTCAACCCGTTCATATGGGCCGAAGTGATTTTGCCGCAGCCGACGATGGCCAGCTTGATATCTCTCTGCATTTTAATTTTCTCCGAGCATCTCACGTGCCCTCGGATCAAATGTAATACTCATGCCGGATCCCTGATAGAGCTTTTTCAGCTCAGCTATATTGGCCTCTTCATAGACCCTCATGAGCTTGTATGTGTCATCGGTTCCTAAATTTTTGTATTTCGAAGAACCGATCGAGGCGCTCTCGGCATTTTCCCACAGCGTCTTTATCAGGCTCAGGTATTTCTTGTCTTTCGCTATCTTTTCGTAGTCATTCATTCAGGCTGTCGATTTTTTCGTTTACGGAAGCCCATCTTCCTAAAAAAATGAAATGCTCAGATAAATTTCAAGCTGATTTTTTTCGCGGCGATATATTTATGAGCATTGCTATAGCTCTTTGCCTC
>SDBS01004435.1_pt1 | contig 13731 bp, 16 predicted proteins | sample 2277091 | NCBI WGS metagenome assembly SDBS01 (sample SAMN10404972, study PRJNA504765) | marine sediment metagenome | isolation source: marine sediment core GS10_PC15, 163 cmbsf | place: Arctic Ocean: Southern Knipovich Ridge | collected 2010
CAGAAACCCTGGCCTCCTCAACCCTCCTCTCAACCATCTTCACCAACTCGAGACGGCGTTCTTCAGTCAAGCGAGGGATGGACAAGCGGATAACCTTGCCATCATTGGATGGGGTCAAGCCCAGTTCCGATTTCAGGATGGCCTTTTCAATGTCGGGCAGCGAAGATGCGTCATATGGGCGGATCACCAACAGCCGTGGCTCGGGAACGGAGATCGTTGACAGCTGGTTGAGGGGAACCTGCGTACCGTAGTAGTCAACTAGGAGACGCTCAATCAGCGCCGGTGAAGCCCTGCCAGTCCGGATGGTGATCAAGTCGTTCTGGAGAGCCTCGATGCATTTCTTCATCCGACCTTCGGTTTCCTTCAGTACATCATCGATCATGTGAATGCTCCACCTTCACTACTAGCCGGTGTCAACCGGCGCAGACAACGGTCCCCAGGCGCTCGCCGCGGACTACCCTGATGAGACTGTCCCGTGCCCAGAGATTGATTACGACGATCGGCAAGTTGTGATCCATACATAGCGAGATTGCTGTGCTGTCCATTATCCCCACCCGTAGCTCAAGCGCCTCCAGGTAGGTCAAGCATTCCAGCTTCTTGGCATCAGCCACCATCTCTGGGTCAGCATCGTAGACAGCGTCTACTTTGGTGGCCTTGATGAGGACTTCAGCATCAACCTCCATGGCCCTGAGGGCCGCGGCTGTGTCTGTGGTGAAATAAGGGTTTCCTGTACCTGCTCCCACTATCACCACACGTCCTTTCTCCAGATGTCGAATGGCTCGAAGCCTGATATAAGGTTCAGCCAGCGCCCTCATCTCGATGGCCGTCTGCACTCGTGTAGTCACCCCAGACGTCTCCAGAGCATCCTGCAGGGCCAAGGAATTGATCACCGTCGCCAACATGCCCATATGATCAGCGGTGGATCTGTCCATCCCTTGGGCGACACCGTCCTTGCCCCGCCAGATGTTCCCCGCGCCAATCACGATGGCCATCTCCACTCCGCAGGCCTTGACTCCCTTGATGACCGCAGCAACCTCCTCAAGCCGATGCGCGTCTATTCCATAGCCATCTACGCCGGCCAGTGCTTCTCCCCCCAGCTTGAGCAGTATTCTCTTGTACTTCAGTTCTGCCTCGTTCACTCGTCTCTGTGGCGCCCACTCACTAATCTGCTGGCCCCTGCCTCTCATGGCACATGCGTCCCCAGGGAGACGCTCGCACCCAATGACCACGGCCTCCGGTTGACCTAGTCCTCTCCTAGCTCAAAACGCGCGAATCGATGCACTTTGATGTTCTCGCCCAACTTGGCTATCTTGCTGGTGATCAAATCCCGCACGGTCATCCCTTCTTCCTTGATGAATGGCTGATCAAGAAGGCAGACCTGTTGATAGTACTTATGCAACTTCCCCTCCAAGATCCTCTCGATGATCTCTTCCGACTTGTCTCCACCAATCTGTCCACGGTGCCACTCCCGTTCTCGTTCCAACACATCCGCGGGAATGTCATCGGAGGCTAGGTACTCCGGGCTGGTGGCTGCGACCTGCATGGCCAAGTCGTGAGCTAACTCTCGAAAATCGTCGGTGCGAGCGACGAAATCCGTTTCACAGTTCACCTCCAGAAGAACCCCCAGCTTCCCCCCAGCGTGTATGTATGCCTCCACCAGACCTTCACTAGCCTCACGCTCAGCCTTCTCCGCAGCAACAGCCAGTCCTTTTTTTCTCAGAAGCTCCGTGGCCTTTTCCAAATCGCCATCCACTTCTTCGAGGGTATTCCTGCAATCGAGAACCCCCGCTCCCGTTTGCTGACGCAGATCTTTCACTTGTTCAATGCTGATGGCCATCTATTCTCCTTCACCCGTTTCGCCCACAGCCGTCGGTCCTGCACTTGGTTCGCCACCTTCGTCGGGTTGCGAGTGCTCAGATGGATCCGTGACTTCCTCCTTCACCCGTTCCTCCGTCGCCGGTGCCAGTTCCTCGCTGGGGAGGAGCTCCTCGACTTCCACTGTCACTTCTGCCGCCGGCTTCTCACTGTCACCCAGCGACTCCCCAGCCTCTGCTGACGGTTCCTGCTCAGCCACGTACTCTGTCCACTCCTCGCCGGCCTCCAGAACCTCTTCTTCCTCTTCGGCCAGGAGGGCCGCACGTATCTGCTGACCCTCCATGACAGCATCAGCTAGCTTGTTTGAGATCACCTTAATGGAGCGAATGGCATCATCGTTGGCAGGAACGACGTGATCTATGGGTGTGGGATCACAGTTGGTGTCAACCATACCTACGATTGGGATTCCCAGCTTGTTCGCCTCCTTGACCGCAATCTGCTCCCGGCGGATGTCGGTTATGAATACCAAGCTGGGCAATCGATTCATGTTCTTGATGCCGCCCAACCTGCGGTTCAGCTTTGCCATCTTCCGCTCCAGGACAAGGACCTCCTTCTTCGTCAGTTTCTCGAACTCTCCCTTTTCATGTCTCTGTTCCAGATCTATGAGGTAGTCGATGCGCTGGCGAATGGTGCGAAAGTTGGTCAAGGTGCCCCCTAGCCAGCGCTGGTTCACGTACGGCATTCCACATCTCTCGGCAGCCTCAGCCATATTCTCCTGCGCCTGCCGTTTCGTGCCAACGAAGAGAAGCAGGCCACCATTGCTGATGTCGTTGCTGATCAACTCGTGTACCGCCTCCAGACTCCTCACAGTCTGCTGTATGTCTATGATGTGTATGCCGTTCCGCTCGGTGAAAATGTAGGAACGCATCTTCGGGTGCCACCGTTTGACGCGATGACCGAAATGTACGCCCGCTTCCAACAACTCCTTCATCTGTACGATCGCCATGCTTTGGTTTCCTCTTTCGTTTTAGACTTCCGCCGTCTTCATCCCAACCAGGGACCGCGCCTGACCACCCGTGAGCCAGCGAGGCACCCCCCACCTGGTCAGAAGGCGTGTTTTATCACCTCATCTGCTATATCATATCACATGGCGGCCCAGCAAGCAAGCTGCTTCGCCAGGTTTGAGCTTGCTTTCAATCTGTGATATACTGAATCAGTAGTACCCATCTGCACAGGACAGGGAGGACAATCAAGCGAAATGATCAGCGATGACTTACTGGCTATCTTGGCTTGCCCAGCGTGCAAGGAGAGAGTAGAACTGGTCAATGAAACCTGGCTAGTCTGCACTAACAACGAATGTCGTCGCAAATACCCCATACGTGACGGCATCCCTATTATGCTCATCGAGGAAGGTGACCAGTACATCGATACACCCATCGAGGACCTGGGGACGCCCTGATCCCGCCGAAGCGATCCATTTGGAGGCGTGGGTGGTGCGAGGAGTCGTCCGACCTCGGCGAGGGCGCGGGCCCCGGTCGCGAGACCTGGATAGCGGCAGTGTGTGAGGAGTACCTCGGAATCGATCCGGCGGCTTCAGTTGCAGCCAAGCCGGCACAGGTGCAACAGAGGGAGGGATTCGAGAGTGGCCGAGAAAGAGATCGGAAGAGTGACCAACTACTTCTCCAAAATCGGGGTTGCAGTCATCAAGCTGACCGCACCACTGAATCTGGGAGATGAGGTTCGCATCCGAGGTGGCACACGCGACTTTCAGCAGAGGGTGGAATCCATGCAGATGGAACACCAGCCCATCGAAGAGGCCGCGCCTGGTCAGGAGATAGCGCTCAAGCTTGACCAGAAAGCGCGCGTCAACGACAAGGTCTACAAAGTGGAGTAGCGGTCAACTCGCGCTCGGAGGCAGACGCTAGTCGGAGAACGAAGGAAGCCAACAACTCACGTCAATTGCCAGAGCCAGGAAACGACGACAGACCCATGCTCTTGCGTGCCCCGAGAATGATGCCACATGAGTATGCTCGTGATCCCGCCAGCGCCCACCCACGTCATCGTGCGCATGACCCTCGCTGGTGCAGAGAACACAATCGCGAATAAGGACCGCAATGAGAGGCGAGGTTCCAGCACCTCGTCTCTCACTAAGGAGGAAAGAGAGGAGAAACTCCCTCTACTCCAATCGTAGTGAGAATGGGGATGCTAGTCAATAGTACGTTGTTCCTATTTTCCGCGCAGCGCTTCGCAAAGCCGAGTGGAGTGGAACTCACCGAACAGATCTGGAGGAGACAGTGGCTCGAGCCGAGATAAGGTGGACCGGAAGAGGAGAGTTCGTAGGCACAGACAGCACCAAGCACAGTGTCGTCATGTCTACTCAGGACGAGGAAAACGCGACAGGTATGAAGCCTTCAGAGCTCCTGCTGGTCGCCCTCGGAGGATGCACGGGTGTGGATGTCGTCTCCATACTAGGAAAACGAAGGCAGGAACTCACCGGCCTGAACATCGAGGTGACTGGCGAACAGGATCCTGATCCACCATGGACCTACCGCAAGATCCACCTGGAGTATACCCTGCGTGGAAAAGGGCTGTCGGAACCCGCGGTCGAACGAGCTATCAAGCTGTCAGAGGAGAAGTACTGTTCCATCAGTACCACCATCTCAGGAGTAGCCGAGGTGACTACCAGCTTCCGCATTGTCGAGGACGAAGCGTGATCCAGAAGTTGATGCGCCATGCTCCGAAATGAAGCTGCTGGTGTTCGCTGACAATATGCACACGCTGGACTGGGGAGTTCCATAGGGAGATGTCATGGCAAAGATCATAGCTGTTGCTGGAAAGGGCGGCACGGGTAAGACCCTAGTGTCTGCGTTGTTGATTAAGTACCTCCTTGACGACAGACGAGGATCGGTGTTGGCCGTAGACGCCGATCCCAGCACCAATCTGGACCTCACCCTGGGTACCTCTATCGAAGAGACCGTGGGCGATATTCGCGAGGATACCTCGCAACAGGTAAGCTCCGGAACCTTCATGCCCGGCATCAGCAAGCCTGACTACCTAGAGTTGAGGATCAATCAGGCCCTGGTCGAAGAGAAGGGTTTCGATCTGCTCGCCATGGGCCGTCCCGAAGGCCCAGGATGCTACTGCGCGGCCAATAGCATGCTGCGCCTCAGCATCGATCGCCTCTCCAAGTCGTATGCATATGTGGTGATAGACAATGAGGCTGGATTGGAACACCTGAGTCGGCGGACGACACAAAACGTTGACTTGCTGCTCATAGTCTCTGACCCCACTCTCAGAGGCCTGGCGACCGCAGACAGAGTGGCCCATTTGATACACGAGCTAAGGACCCAAGTCGGGCATATTCGCCTGATTGTGAACCGCGTACCGATAGACCAGAGCGGGGAACCGACTCTTGCTCCTCAGCTTCAGCAGTTCATCTCTGACAAGCAGCTGGAGCTGGCAGGTCTGATCCCCATGGATCCGCTGGTGGCTGAATACGACACCTTGGGCCGTCCCCTAGTGGAACTGCCCCAGGAGACACCTGCACGACGAGCAGTGAAAGCCGCTTTTGATTCGCTCGATGGACTGCTCTAGCGCCGCCAGTTCGCGTCCCTACTCATAGGATCAAGGAGGCACTGTGTCCAAGATAGCGGTGACCGGAAAAGGTGGGGTGGGGAAAACCACCCTGACCAGTCTGCTAGCCCACACCTACGTCCAGCAGGGAAGGAAGGTCATGGTCATCGATGCCGACCCCTCTCCCAACCTGGCGTGGGCCCTCGGGTTTCCCCCCGAACGCGTGGCGGAGATCACCCCCATCGCCGAGATGGAAGATCTGATCGAAGAGCGAACCGGTGCCAAGCCAGGCGGCGTCGGTGGCTGGTTCAAGATGAACCCCAAGGTGGACGACATCCCCGACCGCCTCAGCGCCACGCACCATGGCATTAGGCTGCTGCAACTGGGGACTGTGAAGAAGGGCGGGGCAGGCTGCATTTGCCCGGAAAGCGTCCTACTCAAGACCCTGGTGACCCACCTCTTGCTCGATCGTACATCGGAAGAGGTGATCATGGACATGGAGGCCGGTGTAGAACACCTGGGTCGTGCTACCGCCCAGGCGGTGGACGCCTTCCTGATCGTGGTGGAACCAGGCCGCCGCAGCCTGCAGACCGCGGAGTTGATCCAGTCTCTAGCGCACGACATCGGCATCCCTCGCCTCTATCTGGTGGGCAACGCAGTTCGTGACGAGAGAGACCGTGAGTTCATCCGCCAGCACGGACCCGACCTTCCTATCCTTGGCTTCCTCCCTTATACTCCTGAAGCCATAGAGGCTGACATGAAGGGCGTGGCCATCTTCGACATGGCCCCTCAGTTGGTGAGCGAGACCCAGCTCATAGCGGCGGAGTTGGACAAGATGAACCCGAACGCCTGAGGCGACCGCAAACAAGCACCGCCAACTGACCCGCGCAACGAACATCCCAAGAAGCTCACGACTGGAGCGTGTCCATACGTAATCTGGTTGTGAGCTTCTCGTGTCTGCATATCTCTCGCACTTGACATATTGTCGTAGTTATGCTATACTTGTACCTGCTAACGGGAGGTACCATGACTCACCATCACAAGGTCGCCGAAGCTTTGCAGCAGATAGGATACCGCCTCACCCCTCAGCGGATGATGATTCTGGACGCCATCGCGGACAGCGGTGGGCACATCAGCGCCGAGGAGATCCATGAGAGAGTTCGCGTCGCCTATCCATACCTCGACATCTCGACCGTGTACCGCACACTGGACCTGCTGAAGACCCTGCGTCTGGTGAGCGAGACGGATATGGGTCGAGGGCACGCCCAGTATGAGCTACTCAGCAAGGGCCTCCACCACCACCTTATCTGCAGCGAATGCGGCAAGATACTGGATGTGGACAACTCGTTCCTGGATCCTCTCAGGCGCGCCATAGAGGCCGAATACGACTTTCACGCCGAGATAGAGCACCTGGCTGTCTTTGGCATTTGTGGTGATTGTAAAGGCGATCTTTGAGGACAGGCGGGCAAGAGGGCCAAACAACGACGAATCCTGTGTTGGGCCAATGCTTTCTTGCCTGGACAGACAAGGAGGTGATGCCAGTGACCAAGTAGGTGCGCGCCGACAAGTCCGCGCGCAGTAAGCCGACCGATCTCTGAGCCCGAGCGGCCGTGGGCTCTGTATCGGTGGGCATTCTGCCCACCACATGTGGGGTTTTTGGCCAAGAGAAGGCCAAGACACAAGGAGGAAAGTTCCGTGAAGAAACTGCTTCTTGGTACCGTGATTCTGATCCTCGCTCTCACAGCCATCATGGCCGGGTGTGCTCCCTCTGCCCAGACGGGGACCGTCCAGTTCAACGCTAATGGAGAGGACTTCGTCCGTCAGGGCTTTGTCTCAAAGGACGGTTGGGCCATCACCTTCGATCACGTCTACATCACACTCGCTGACATCACAGCCTATCAGGCCAGCCCCCCTTACGAGCCGGCACAGGGCGGCGAACTCCAGACCGAGGCACAGGTCAACCTGCCGGGGACACATACTCTGGATCTGGCGGAGGGCGGTGAGGGTGCCCCTCCCATCTTCGTGGGCGAGGTGAAGGATGCGGCTGCGGGCCACTACAACGCCGTCGCCTGGAAGATGGTCCAGGCGGCCGAGGGCCCCACCAGTGGCTACTCCCTGGTTATCATCGGCACGGCCGAGAAGGACGGCCAGACGGTTGACTTCACCATCAAGGTAGAGCAAGAATATGAGTATACCTGTGGGGAGTTCGTCGGCGATGAACGCAAAGGCATCTTGGAGGATGACGGCACCGCCGACCTGGAGATGACCTTCCACTTCGATCACGTGTTCGGCGACGCTGAGACACCCCCAGATGACGACCTCAACGTTATGGCTCTCGGCTTCGAGCCTTTCGCCGCCGTTGCGGAGGCTGGGACGCTGGATGCCGACCTCGCTGGCCTGGAGGCCATGTTCTCCGCGGACGACTATCAGAAAATGGAGGATATCCTGCCCACCCTGGGCCACGTCGGCGAGGGCCATTGCCATTGCCGCTAGCTTCTCGCCTTGACCAGGCTCCTTGACTCGTCTCCTCTCACTCCCCTCCTCTTCTCAAAGTTCGGAGAGGAGGCTTAATCCAGTAGACTGAGGAAGGACATTGTAGAGATGAAAGGGAGAGTTCTTGCTGTTCTGTTTGTCCTGCTTCTCGCCCTGGGCGTGTCTGCGACGGCATACGCCCACGGCGTGATACTCGAATACGAGGTCAACGTGGTGATCGATATCCTCGCCGCCTTCGATACCGGCGAGCCGATGGCCGAAGCCCAGGTCACAGTCTACGCCCCGGACGACCCCTCCACCCCGTGGCTCACAGGGGTCTGCGACGAGCAAGGTCGCTTCAACTTCACGCCCGATCCCTCCAAGTCGGGAATCTGGGACGTGCAGGTGCGGCACATGGGGCACGGCGGTATGATTCACATACCCGTTGGTGAGACCATGACACTGTCGGGAGGTGCTGGCTACTCAGCCCCCCAGATCGCGCTCATGGCAGGGTGTGTGATCTGGGGCTTCGTCGGCACGGCGCTGTTTTTCGCCAAGAGGAGAGCGTGATGCACATTCCCGATGGCGTCCTGCCTGCTGCTGTCTGCGTTGGCGGCTATGCCACCACGGGGGCACTCACGTGGTATTCGCTCCGCAGAATGGGCCAGAAGGAGAACCCCCGGGAGGGCATCCCCAAGGCATCGATCTTCACCGCCGCTTTCTTTGTCGCCTCCTGGATCCACATACCAATCCCCCCGACCAGCGTCCACCTGGTTCTGAACGGGCTTCTGGGCGTCGTCCTGGGCTACTATGCCTTCCCCGCCATCCTCATCGGCCTCTTCTTCCAGGCAGTCATGTTCCAGCACGGCGGCCTCACGACCCTAGGAGTGAATGCGACGATGATAGGGGTGCCAGCGCTGCTGGCTTACTATCTATTTCGCGTCCGTAAGGTCTTCAACAAGGACAGCCGGATCTGGACGGGGTTCTTTGGCTTCCTGGCTGGCGCCGGTGGTCTCGGGGTCGCGGCGCTCTTATCCTTCATCCTCCTGGTAACCACCATCCCAGCCCATCTTGACGTCGAAGCGGAGCGCTTAGCCGTTTCGGTGCTCACCGTGGCCCACATCCCGCTGATGATGATCGAGGGCGTCTTCACAACCCTGGTCGTCCTTTTTCTCCAGCGGGTCCAGCCAGAACTCCTGGAGGATTGATGAGGCTCCACCTCGACGAATACTCGCACCTGGACTCCCCACTACACACCTGGGAGACTAGGTCAAAGCTCATCGGCTTCCTGGTCCTGATCTTCGCCTTCTCATTCGTGCAAGACCTGCATCTGCTCCCAGCAATGCTGATTGTCACAGCCGCCATCTACGCCGTCTCGAGGCTGCCGGCCGCTTTTCTTCTTGCCAGGCTGCGTCTTCCCGGCCTCTTTCTGCTGATGATGGCAGTCCTCTTGCCCGTCCTGTCAGGCCAGACAGTCCTCTTCCGCGTCGGGCCCGTGGTCGTGCGCGAGGAAGGTTGCCTTGATCTACTCCTCATCGCAATTAGGTTCGTTTCCATCCTCACAACCGGATTGGTTCTCTTCGGCACAACACCCTTCCTGACCACCGTGAAGGCGATGCGGAGCCTCGGTCTCCCCGCCATCCTGGCTGACATGACCCTCTTCTCCTACCGGTATATCCACGAAATAGGCGGAGACCTGGAAATGATGGAGAGGGCGATGAGACTGCGTGGCTTCCGAGGCCGTAGCTTCAGGGGTCTGACCGCCCTGGCGTCGCTGGCCGGGAGCCTGCTAGTGCGCAGCTACGAACGATCCGACCTGGTCTACAAGGCAATGGTTCTGCGAGGTTATGGCCAGCCAACACGGCCCCTTGACGACTTCCAGGTGCGTCCGGCCGACATCGCTGGGCTTTTCGCCATACTGTTAGTCGCAGCCGGCTTCCTCATCGCCGAGATGCTGTGAGCGCGCCCTTCAATGGCGCGCCGGGCAAGTTGAAGGGGCAATCCACATGCAGAATGGAGCACTCAGTCCAAAGCATCTCGACCAAGATGAGGCCGCTCTGGTCGTTTCCGGACTGGGATTCTCGTACCGCGACAAGTCTGCTGTCTTGCAGGACATCCGCCTAGAGGTACGGTCTGGGGAGCGGGTTGCCCTGATCGGTCCCAACGGGGCGGGCAAGACCACTCTCTTCCTGCTGGTGTGCGGAGTACTGAAGCCCGAGGCCGGAGAGATCTCGCTCTTCAGCGAGCCAGTCGTGCCTGGGCAATTCCGGCCTGAAGTCGGGATGATCTTCCAGAACCCCGACGATCAGCTTTTCTGTCCTTCGGTGGAAGACGACGTGGCCTTCGGTCCCCTGAACCTCGGGTTGTCCAAAGAGGAAGTGGAGGCCCGGGTCAGGGATGCCCTCTCAATCACGGGGGTCCCAGACCTAGCTGCCCGACCACCCCATCACCTCTCGGGCGGTGAAAAACGGCTGGTCTCCATCGCCGGTGTTCTGGCGATGCGTCCCCGGCTTGTCATCTACGACGAGCCAACGGCCAACATGGACCTGCGCTACCGCCGCCGCTTGATCCGCTTTCTGCAAGGGTCAGAAGAAACCATGCTCATCGCCTCCCATGACCTGGAATTCATCTTGGAGGTATGCAACCGCGTCGTCCTGATGGACGAGGGGCAAGTTGTCGCCAACGGAAAGCCCCCAGAAGTGATGGGGAATGTGCCATTGATGGAGGCACACGGCCTCGAAAGGCCCCATTCCCTCGTCCCCCACAGAGATCCCCACCACCTTGACAACACGGCGAAGACACACGGCCGCGCCGATGAACCTTGACACTCCGGGGGAGCCTACGTCACCAGTAACCTAGATGGCATCCTGAAGGGTCACAGCACGGAGATACCTTGGTGAGAACGTCCAGAAGAGCGAAGCATAGGGTTCGGAATCTGACGACGTCTAACCAGCAGTATGTCGGAGATAGGTACCAAGACCAGTTGACAGTGGGATTCTGACTTCGCGGCGCTGTGCTCCTAGTTCGACGCTTCGTTGTCGAACAGGGGCACGAACTCGAACTTCTCCACATCCACCAGGCCCTTGTCCGTGAGCTTGAGCCTGGGAATGACCGGTAGGGCCAGAAACGACATAGCCATGTAGGGATTGGACACGGTGCAACCCAGGTCTCTGGCGGCCTCCTTGATCTTGTCCATCTCAGCCCTCACCTCCACCGCCGACTTGTCGGACATCAAGCCAGCAATGTGCAAGGGAACGGTCGCCAAGACCTTGCCCTCGGCTGCCGCGACTAGACCCCCTTGCATCTTCACAATCTCCACCGCAGCAGTCATCATATCCAGGTCGTTGGTGCCCACAACGATGATGTTGTGGGAATCGTGAGCTACCGATGAAGCCAAGGCGCCCCGCTGCAAGCCAAAACCCTTGACAAACCCCAGGCCGATATTCCCAGAGGCTAGATGCCTTTCGATGACGGACAACTTCAAGATGTCTCGCCCCACATCAGCCACCGCCAAACCGCTCACTACCTTGACCTCCTCGATGAGCTCTGTGGTTACCAATTGGTTGGGTGTCAGCCCGATGACCCTGATCTGCGTGCCTTCAGCCTTGACGCGGAAGTGTTCCAGCTCTATCCATCCCACGTTCACGGTACCTCTAAGTGGAACTGACGGCCGCTGGCCATCCATCTCCGTGACCAGCATCCGGCCGTTCTCTGCCACGAGGCGTCCGCCACGAAAGACTTTCCTGATCTCGAAACTCTCGAACTCATCGAAAATCACCATGTCGGCTCGATAGCCCGGAGCTATGGCCCCAAGGTCCCGCAAACCGAAATAGTCAGCTGCATTGATGGTGGCCATCTGTATCGCCAGCAGGGGTTGCAAGCCCAGACGCATCGCCTTCCTCACGATGCGATCCATGTGCCCGTGATCCAACAGGTCCCCCGGATCAACATCATCGCTCACGAACATGCAGCGATGAGCGTTCTCGGGTGTCACCAAAGGCAGCAACGCCTCCATGTTCTTGGCCACGCTGCCTTCACGAATCATGATGTACATCCCTCGCTGAAGCTTCTCCTTGGCTTCTTCGAAGGAACTGCTCTCATGATCGGAGGCTATGCCGGCGGCGATGTAGGCGTTCAAGTCCTTTCCGCTGAGATGGGGCGCATGACCATCCACCCGCTTGTCGCTGGCGATGCCTATCCTCTTCAAGATATCCTCATCGCTTCCCAAGACACCGGGATAGTTCATCATCTCCCCCACTCCAGCGACCCATTCCTCATCCAGCAGGGGAGACAGATCGTAGGACATCAACCGCGAACCTGCGGTTTCCAGGTCAGTCGATGGGACGCAAGAGGGCAACATGAAATACACCGCCAGCGGATTCCCCTTGCTCGACTCCATCATGTACCTGATGCCGTCCAGCCCCAGAACATTCGCTATCTCATGCGGATCAGCGATCACAGTCGTCGTCCCATGAGGCACCACCACCCGCGCAAACTCGGAGATGCGCAGCATGGAACTCTCAATGTGAACGTGGCCATCTATCAGGCCTGGACAGAGATATGCACCATTCAGGTCCAAGACCTCTTTGGCCTGATAATCGCCCAGACCCACCACACGTGTATAGGCAATGGCGACGTCGGCTTCGTGGATTTCGCCAGAGAGCACGTTTACGAGGCGGGCGTTCTTCAACAACAGTTCAGCCTCCTCTTCACCTCTAGCCACTCTGATGATCTGACCCAACTGCTCCATGGTGCACCTCCCTTCCCATCCAAGAAGATTGCTTACGAAAAAGGCGGCCGGGAACCATGTGGCTCCCCACCGCCCTCTGGTCCTACGAGCCGATAAGTGCCGAGCTGCCAAAACCTACCGGGCTTCGAGATTGAATGTCAGACTTATGATCACCCAACGACCGTCCCTCTTGGCAAAGATCCACTGGTCACCGCCAGGAGCGTGATCTATGCCGATCGTGCTAGTGCTGATTACGGTAGCCGAATCACCCTCGATGGTCAATTCGACGTCGGGATGGGTTACTGAGCTGGGAGCGGAGGGGAAGATCTCGTTGACATACCTCTCGCGAATTGCCGCTATCCCATTCCAGACACGGTCGTCGGACGGGTTGTCCGGCGTGTGATTGGCATCTGTCACCACCCCATCCTGGGCCCATATTTCCATCAGGCGATCTATGTCCTGGGAAACGACTCCCTCCGCCTCAGCATTGAGCAACTGCAAGACCGCTTCTTCGTCGCTGGCCGGTGTTGGAGTATCCGTTCCCCTGGGCCGAGGCGAGGGTATGCTTGCCGGCATACTGGGTACCTCTGGCGGACTGCAGGCGGACGCCAACATGGCGACGACAACACAAGTTGCGAACAGCGTCCTTTTCACCTTTCCCAAAGCCTCCATTTTTTGGTAGTATCATACCATACTCCGCTGGAATGTCAAACCTGCGCGGCTGTCGTGCGACCGACACTTCCTGCGGAAGCAACATCCAGGATGCGACAACCTTGACACGCGAAGACGAGGCTGTGACAGCGAACGTGATCTTCCTTTCACCCCATCTTGACGATGCGGCTTTGTCCTGTGGGGGGTTGATCGCCCGCTTGATTCCAAATGGTGCAGAAGTTCTGGTGATCACGGTCTTCGCCGGTTTCCCCGCTCGCAGGGAGCCCTCGGCCTTGGCCGCCCAGTTGCATGCCCACTGGGGCGATCCCGTCGACCCGGTGGTACTGCGACGAAACGAAGACAAGAAGGCAATGGAGCTGTTGGGCGCAGATTGGCTTCATCTCCACTATCCAGAGGCCATCTACCGCTTCGAAGAGCCATCGTTCCTCTACTTGCGCAGCAGGGACCTGTTTGGCTCGCCGCATCCCTCC
>SDBS01004436.1_pt1 | contig 13731 bp, 14 predicted proteins | sample 2277091 | NCBI WGS metagenome assembly SDBS01 (sample SAMN10404972, study PRJNA504765) | marine sediment metagenome | isolation source: marine sediment core GS10_PC15, 163 cmbsf | place: Arctic Ocean: Southern Knipovich Ridge | collected 2010
TCTAAAGTTCTTGAGATTACATCCTTTTGAATTAAAAAAATATGAAAAAATCCGAAAACGAGAATATGAAAAAATGAATCCAGATACCAGAAAAAAATTAACAGAATATTTTAAGCCACATAACCAAAGACTTTCTAAATTATTAGAAATGGAATTTGATTGTGGCAATAAAAATTGAAAATAGTTTTACATTAAAGAGGTTTATCACAAACAAAGTAGCAATAAAGCCCATACTTTTCTGCATCAAAAAATCTTTTAAGAAGAAACTTTGGTACCTTGCTTCCAGGTGTTTCAATTCCACAATATCCTCTTTTAAGAATTTTTAATCCGACATCTTCAAGCATTTTTTGAAAGGCATCACGATTAAACCTTCGATCCCAGACTTTTTGGGTATCTTTGTCCCAAAAAACTGCAACCTCCAGTTTTTTTGTTTTCTTTAGTTTAAGCTTGAATAATGCTCTGTCCACAAACAAACTTGGATTATTTTTTGCTAGAAGGAATGCTTTTTTAATAAAATACGTGAAATTTGTAAAAGCCCATGGACTCCCTTTGAGGCATGAAGGCCAGTCTTCTCTCCAAACTGCTACTAGAAATCTTCCACCGGGTTTAACACATCGTGCTAACTCTGAAATACTTGTTTTAGGATCTTGACAATGTTGTAAGGAACGAAGACTAACCACATTTTCAAAACTTCCATCCTGAATTGGAATACATTCAGTTCTACCTATAACTTTGTTAGGAGCAAAATTGTAACTTAAATTATATTGAGAAAGATCAAGCATTAAATGAAATCTCCCTCTAGTGAAACGTCTAAAGAAACCTATCCCGCATCCAGCGTCTAATACTGAACCTGGTATGAGATTTTCAGCAGCTGGTGTATGAACTTCGGAACTCTCATACGCAGCCCTCCATGGTTTGCGACCTGTAGGTTTGTTTACATAGTCATCTTTACGATATACAGTCTCTAAATTATCTTTATGCTTTTTCAAAGTTGCAAATGAAATTTTTTGTGAACTACTTGAAGCAGATGAAATCGCTTTGGGATCAATTTTCAGTGGTATGCCCTCTTCTGGTAAAAGAATTGGAAATCCAAAAGGAGCAATTTGATAAAGAAACGATTTACTTTCATTTATTAAAAATTGATCACCTTCAGGTAATTTAACACCAATATCTTTTGAAGCTTCAAGTAATTCATTCCTACTTATTAGAGATAATTTCTCCTTGGTGTTGGGACACATAAAAATATCAATAAAATCCTGAAACACGACAATCTTCTTTATAGATACTTTATTAATATTTTAGTTAGTGAATCTTTATCTACTTAGCAAATTCAGATTTGGTTTATATTCAAAAAAATCAATCCATCTTATATTACCCATATTGAAAATTAGATCTTATGATTTCAATTAAAATAAAAAATGAACCTGATGAAAATTGGAATAATAGATTATTAAATTCAAAGAACGGAACAGTTATCCAAACTAAAGAATATGCACGAACTCAAGAATTACAAGGAATTAAACCAAAATTCTTGACATTTTATAATACTAAAGATGAGATAGTCGCACAATTATTAGCGTTTGAAACTTTTAAAGGAAAAGCAAAGCTTGCTAAATTCGTTGGTAATAGTATTTTTACTTTACCATTTGCAAAAATAGCCTCTTTTTTTTCTAAATATTTATCGTGGACTTTTGGTCCGGTCATTCTTGATTACTCATACAATTCAGAAATTTCTCAATATTTCGGTAACTTTTTACAATCTGAGAAACTACGATTTAGTGGTTCTATACATCCCTTAGAAACTAATTTTTCATTTTACAATAAATTTAATTTTAAAAAAGAAAATATAGCTACTTTTCTTATTGATCTTAGAGAAAATCCTGAGAATATACTTCAGAAAACTAATAAAAAATCAGTCAGAAAGAATATTGAAAGATCACAAAAAAGAGGTGTAATAATCAAACCAATTAAAACTGATAAAGATATTTCAACATATGGAGAACTCCTTAACCAACATCGAATTAAGAATAAGTTGACTAAATATGATACTAAACTAATGGTTGAGGGTTTTCGAATTGTTGAAAATGTGGGACAAAAAGGATTCTTAGCATGGTATGAAGAACAACCTGTTGCAGGAATTGTTATGTCTACATTTAATGGGTACATTAACGAATGGGGAATTGCTCGTTCAGAAATTGATCAAGAACAAAAACTATATTCTCAGGATCTTCTTCGTTGGCAAATAATTGAATGGGGTATAAAAAACAAAAGTAATACTTATGACTTGTCTGGAATAAAACTAAAAGATCGAAGTTTAAAGGAACAAGGAATATTTCAAAACAAGAAGAAATGGGGTGGAAAACTAGTACAATATTATAGTTTTAATAATATAACATGAATTCTTTCTAGAAAGACAATTGTTATACATATAACATAAACTTATTTTTTATTGAGAATTTTTTTACATATGGTAATGATATTCTCAGTTAATACTTCAGTATTCCAATATTTATTTACCCATTCAAAATTTTTATTCCCTAATTTCTCTCTTAAATCTAAATTAGCTTCAAGGTCATTTAGTGCCTTTAAAATGCCTTCCTCAGTATTTGTATTAATTAATCCCCCTGGTATTTCTTTGTAACATTGTTTGAAAATCTCCTCATCTAAAGTAAGTAAGATGGGTTTCCTACACATCATTGCCTCAACTGTTATCATTCCAAATGAACCTATTGAAAATTGATCAACTATAACATCTGCCAAATTATAGTAATATTGTAATTTATTTGCATTAACAAATGGAATAGTTTCAAATTTACCTTTTGTGGTATCGTTATTTAGAATTTTTAATGCCTTTTCTAAATCTGGTCCTCTATGCGAAAGAATTAGATATACATTATCTCTTGACTGACAAAATTTATTATAAGCTTTCAAAAATTTTTGATTTTGTTTTAACCTCCAATTCTGTGCTGTTGGATGAAAAATGATGAATTTATTTTCTAAATCTCCTTTAGGGATTTTTTTAGGAAAAATTTTTACATGTCTTGGAGCAGTTGCAAACATAGCTTTATTATTAATTTTTAATTTTTTTAGTAAAGGAAGCTTATCAACATCTCCCCAAATTATGATTTTAGCTTTCTTGTATGCAAATCGATAAAGCCAGCCTTTCAAGGATTTTTCGAAATATAACTCTCGCATATCAGAACCTGTTGAATAAACACCGAATGGTTTTCCCGAAAACGTTGCAAAAATAGGAAATTCTGTCATAGCGATTATAATGTTATATTCCTTTTTCCTCATCTCCCGTAATACTTGGAATTTCCAATTATTCAAACTAAAACTCCTGTTGTGATTGTCAAATCTCACAAGCCAATCAGGATATCCACTTTTTTCTAATTCTGGATACATGTGTTTTGGATCGTCACCATCTGATGGATATTTTGGCAATAACAGTTTAACATCAATATTTCTCTCTCTCAAAGCTTTGGCTATTTCATATCCCATATTTGCCAAATTGCCTGCAATCAAAACCTTCATACTGTTATCCAATTTTTTCAAATTTCAATATCTATCCTCACGATTGAAATTATTAATATTAATATTAAAAAAATGAATCCCAGTCAGAATATTTTTTTTCTTCCTTGAATGACTTGCCTAAAATTGATAAAATTTGTTTTTTATTGAGAGGTTTTGGTTCTAAAGTGGCTTTAATATTTTTAGGTTTTTTAGCTCCAGGATATTTGTTTTTACGATTGATATCAAGAGATGGCGGTATAATGAGAAAATCCCGAGTTTCCAAAACATGGTCTATCTCAAAATCAGTAATTAAGTATTCAAATAATTTTTCTCCAGGTTTCATTCCAATAATTTTAGTTTTAATGTCAGATTGTTTATATCCATATTTAGGAGCTAAAGACTCTATAATGGTTTCAAATAAATCACTTAATAGAATAACTGGCATCTTCAATACAAAAACTTCTCCACCTAATGCAAGCTTAGATGCTGAAATAATTAGGTTAACAGATTCTTCTCTTGTCATAAAATATCGTTTCATTTTTTTATGTGTGAGCGTGACAGGACCTCCATTCATAATCTGTCTTTTAATGTGAGGTATTATAGAACCCCTTGAATTTAACACGTTACCAAATCGCACAGATGAAAAAACTGTATTGGATTTTTGATGAAAAGATTCGGCAGAAATTAATTTTTCTGCCAATAATTTTGTACTGCCAAGTACACTAGTTGGATTAACAGCTTTATCAGTACTTATAGAAATAACTTTTTTTACATTTTCCTTAGAGGCAGCATTAATGATATTTTTGGTTCCCAAAATATTTACAGTGACTGCCTCAGATGGATTAAACTCACATCTATCAACGTGTTTTAAAGCAGCTGCATGAAAAACTATATCTGTTCCCTTTATAGCGTAATTAACTCTATCTTCATCTCGTATATCTCCAATAATAAAGACAAGTCTTTTATCAGCAAATTCTTCTTCCATTTTATATTGAGCATGTTCATCATTACTGAACACGACTACCTTTTTTGCATTTTCGGAAAGAACTCTTTTTACAATCCCACTACCAATGGAACCAGTCCCTCCAGTTACTACAATCTTTTTACCTTTAAAAAAAGAACTCATTTAGGTTTCTTAGCAATAATTAATCAATTATATGTTATTAAATTCTATATATGGATGAAATCAAAATAATGCATGTACAATTAAGAAAACCTTTTTTCCCCCAAAAATCTATTATTAAAATTAAAGACGATATAACTAAAGTTCTAAAAATTGGAAGACTAACTCTTGGGGAAAATTTATCATCATTTGAACAAAAATTTGCAAAATATGTAGGAGTAAAGCATGCAGTTGGAGTATCATCTGGAACTGCAGCATTACATCTATCTTTGAAAAGCCTGGATATAGGAATTAATGACCAAGTAATAGTCCCAGCTAAAACTTTCATATCTACTGCGCATGCAGTAACATATTGTCAAGCCAAACCTGTTTTTTGTGATGTAGAAGAAGATACCTTTCAAATGAATCCTTCAAAACTGAATAAACTAATTACAAAAAAAACCAAAGCCATCATCCCAGTTCATCTAGGAGGCAATGTTTGTAATATGAACGAAATTTTGGAAATTTCGAAGAAGTATAATATTCCAATTGTAGAAGATGCAGCTCATGCACATGGTTCGACATTAGACAATCAAAAAGCTGGTTCTTTTGGTTTGTTATCTGCCTTTTCTTTTTATCCAGATAAAGTAATGGCAAGTAGTGATGGAGGTATGGTAGTTACGGATAATAAAAAATTGCAAGACAAAATCATGCTGCTCAGAAATGTAGGGAGGAAAAATATAGGAGAGTATGATTTTTCTATAATTGGTTATAACTATAGAATGAATGAAATTCAAGCAATAATTGCCAAAGAGCAATTAAAACTTTTGCCACGAATGTTACAAATTAGACGAAAAATTGCTTCAATATATAATTCAGAATTTAGTGGATTGAAATCTCTTAAAATTCAAAAAATCCATTCAAACATTAAAAGTTCCTATTATGCTTACATTATGAAATTATCTACCGGAAATCTGACTAAATTAAGGAATAAACTACAAAAAAACGGAATTGAAACCAGTCCTATGTTCGTAACTATTTACAAAACTAAACCCTATAGATTTTTAGGTATGAAGAAAAAGTTATGTCCAATTTCTGAAAAACTAGATAAACAAACCTTTACCGTACCACTTCATCCAGGTATGACTGATGCCCAAATAGATCGTGTAATAAAAGAAATTAAGAAAACTCATACCTAGTTAAAATTTTAAACTCTATTACAAATATCATTTTAGAAAAAAGAACAAACGTTTATCAAGTATTTCTAATGAAAAAAGAGAATGCAGCTTTCATCAAAAACTGAGTCAGCTGATTTAGAAACTCATCTAGAAAATATTGAGAATTTAGGATACACTATAATTGAAAATGTTATTGATAAACAAGAATGTAAAAAAATTGCCTCAAAATTAGATAAATTTAATGAAGAACAAATCAAAGAGTTTGGAGAAGCACGATTAAAAGAATTGCATGAATGGGGCACTATTCGGGCACTTATCGAAAAAGATGACTATTTTCAACAAACTATTCTTAATGAAAAAGTTTTTGAAATAATTAAAAACATTTTAGGAGACTTTGCGATTCTTCATCTACACAACGGAATTGTTCTTAGTCCAAACGTTGATCATCAACAAAGTCAATTTCATAGAGATATTGAAAAAGACTTTTTTACTGAAAAACCTCTTTCGTTGAATGCTTTTTGGGCCATAGATGATTTTAATGAAGAATCGGGGGGTACTTGGATTGTTCCACACACTCATAAATTTAAGAAATGGCCTCAGAAGAAATATCTTGACAAAAATGCCATTCAAGTTCATATATCTGCAGGCTCTGTTTTAGTTTTTGACAGTAGGATAATGCATCGGAGTGGTTCAAACAAATCTTCTAACTTTAGACGTGCTCTAAATCATCAATATACTAAACCATTTATGAAGCAACAAATAGATCTCACAAGACTTCTGGAAAATAGATACGATCCTGATTCTAAAATTAGTCAAGTTTTGGGATTTTGGTCAAGACCTCCAAAAAGTGTTAAAGAATTTCGTTGTGATCCATCTAAAAGATCTTATCGGGCTGGGCAAGGTTAAAAAACGTAATTTTTAATTAAAAACTATTCATGAATAATCAGAATTAAAATGGTAAATCCTTTTACGAAATACTCTCATAGAGTTTGTAATCTATGTAATAGTACAAAATTTAGGGTTTTAATTGATCATCGTGGGAATGTACTTAAAACAAATAATGAGATTGTAAAATCTAGATTAAAAAAAATAGAATGTTTAAAGTGTGGATTAGTTAGAGACGGTTTAACTATTACAGAAAAAAAACTAAAAAATCATTATACTCAAGATTATGAAAACCATCATAAAATTAACGAAAAATCCATTTTTTATACTTCACGTGGTTTCGAAGAAAGAAGTTATTTTGTTGCCAGTTGGATTTCTGAAATTATAAAAAAATCAATTCATAAAAAGATTCATTCCATACTTGAAGTTGGATGTGGAACCGGAGAATTAATGTTACAATTAAAGAAGAATTTTCCTGGAAAAAAAATTATTGGTATTGAATCAAGCAAAACCGCTGTCAAAATTGGTAGGAAACGGGGTTTAGAAATAGTTTCAATTGATGAATATTCTAAATTACCAAAAGTTGATTTAGTAATTTCCTTTGCAGTATTAGAACATACTCCCAACCCTACAAATTTCTTAAAATTCTTAGGTTCATTAATTAATCCAAATGGATTTATTCTAATTGGTCAACCACATCAAGATAAATTAAATTATGACATCTTTTTTCAGGATCATCTATATCATTTTTCTACAAAACATATTGAGGAAATAGCCCGAAAAATAAATCTTAAACAAATTAAAAAATCTCTAGGGACAGAACCCCTCCCAAATTTTAGCATGCATTTATTAAAATTTAAGATGAAAAATCTTAAGACACGACAAATACCTAGAAAATGCACAAAAGTTAGTCAATCTATAAAATATTATCAAAAAGTTTTCAAACATGTAAATAAGTTGTTAACAAATTTTGTACCCATCAATAGACTTGCAATTTTCGGTACAGGTCAGTTTTTTCATCTTTTTTATGCATATACCGATTTGTCCAAAACTAAAATAAGGTTAGGAATTGATGATTTTCCTTCAGGTAAAAAATTTCCATTCAAAGTAATTACATCATCTCAATTAGACCAAGAAAAAGTGGATGGTATATTGTTATGTGTAAACCCCTTCTATACTAATTTTATACAGAAAAAACTAGGAAAAAGTTATCAATATTTACTTCCTTTCAATCTTAAACAGACGAAATAATTTTTAAGATATTATCATAATTTTCTTACTTTTAATTAAAAAAGGATAAAATAACTGATAAAACTTGTTTAGGTGAAAAGATGAAAGATGCTATTATTTTTGGTGATGCTGATTTTGCAAAATTAGCACACTTTTACCTTACTAAAGACAGTGAATATAACATAGTAGCTTTTACCATAAATAAACAACACATTAAAGATAAAGAGTTGTTAGGCTTACCCATTTTAGCTTTTGAAGAAATAGAAAACCACTATCCGCCTGATAAATTTTCAATGTTTATCGCTATAGCATATTCAAAAGTGAATAATGTGAGAGCTAAAATCTTTAGCGAATCTAAATCTAAAGGATACACTCTTTTGAGCTACATAAATTCAAAAGCAATAACGTGGGACGATCTTAAGATTGGAGAAAACTGTTTTATTTTAGAAAATGTGGATATTCAACCCTTTGTTAATATTGGTAATGACGTTATTATTTGGAGTGCAAGTCATATTGGGCATCATACCAATATAGGTGATCACTGCTTTATTACATCACACGTTGTAATTTCTGGTAATGTAACTATTGAGCCCTTTTGTTTTCTTGGTGTAAATTCAACTATAAGAGATGGAATTAATATTGCAAAAGAATGTGTTATTGGAGCAGGTTCAGTAATATTACACGATACAAAAGAAAAGGAAGTTTATACCAACAAGTCTACCGAATTATTAAAAGTAAAGAGTAATGAGCTAAAGCATCTTTAGAAGTAATACTGTTATGAAATGGAACAAGAAAGGATTAATTTTTGAACCTTCGGCAAAATACGAATGGATGCAAACACATGCAGCTTTACCAATAGCAGATTTGATTTCAGATAATAGATATAAAATTTACTTTAGTACTAGAAATTCAAATAATATAGCTTCTGTAGGTTTTTTAGAGATAGACCTTAAAAACCCTAAAAAAATAATTAGCTTAAGTAATCAACCAGTCTTGTCTTCAGGAGATGCCGGAGCTTTTGATGATAGTGGTGTAATGGCACACAGCTTAGTTAATCATATGAATAAAAAATATCTTTTCTATACAGGGTGGAATAGAGGAATTTCAGTTCCCTTTCGTTGGTCCATTGGTTTAGCAATAAGTGAAGATGGTGGTAAAACATTTGAAAAATATTCAGAAGGTCCAATCTTAGATCGTAATCCAATCGATCCATATATTGTAGCATCTCCAACCGTGATTAAAGAAAATGATTTGTGGAGAATGTGGTATGTCTCAGGCATAAAATGGAACACGCATGATACCCAAGTACGAATTCCATATCATATTAGATATGCAGAATCTAAAGACGGGATAAATTGGAAAAGAAATGGTATCATTAGTGTTGATTTTAATAAAACTGATGAAACCAGAATTGGAAGAGCTGCAATTCTTAAAAATGAAAATATTTACAAAATGTGGTATTCATATGCCGTTGACAAGTATCAAATAGGATATGCCACATCTTCAGATGGAATTAATTGGAATAGAGATGATAAAGCAGCCGGCATAGAAGTTTCCGAATCTGGTTGGGATTCTCAAATGATTGAATATCCTTTCATATTTCATCACAAAGATTCTGTATACATGTTGTATAATGGAAACAATTATGGGAAAACAGGGTTTGGTTATGCCATACTGGATTAAAATTTAATTATATTAAATAAATTCCTTAGAATTTTCCTTTTCAGAAAATATCAGATCCAATATAGATAAATTTTCTAGAAATTTTTCACCTTTTTGTTTGTATTGTGGATGTTTATACTTGTGGTAAGATATCTTAATGTTTTCATTTTCAAAAATTTCTTTGTCTTTTTCCAAATAATTTCTTGCACCTTCAGAAGTTAAATATTCAGTGGCATTCAGTTTTTTACAAATATCTAACAATAGGTGGCTTTTCTTTCCTCGTACCTGTATTTCAGATGAACGCATTAACTTAGTAGATATTTCTAGAAATTGACAACATTTTGTAATAAATTCTATATTAAAATCTGCAATTTTTTCCCAATCTTTTTTATACAATTTTTTTAAAAAAACAACTTCTTCATATTTTTTCCCATAATTGCTTTGAAAAGCATTAAGATGTTTTCTTTTCCAATCCTCGTTATTATTAATTAAAACATCTTTGATTACTGTATCCGTTTTAGATAATTTTGTAGGAATTCGAATCCAAATTTCTGACTCATCATTTTTAAATACTGATTTTATTCTATTACGCATTTGCCATGAACGTTTTTCAAATTTTACATTATCAAAAAAAACGAAAATATCCGAATTTTTTATTATGTTAAAATATCCTATCCAAGGAAAAAGTGTTGGTTGAGAGATACTGACTATCATTTACTCATAAATTTATTTTTTTAACCATTTATCGGTGCGGATTGATGTTGGTAAATCTTGATAATGTACTCTGAAAACATTTTTGTTATTTTTTCTATCATCTTTAAATAAATAGAGTGAAAATTCAAACGGCATATAATCATGTCTTAAGGTAACTCTTTTTGTTAGAGTTTTGGCAAAAACAAACATTTTTTCAGGAGAGGAATAAAAAATCTCTTTATTTTTGTAATCTACATAATTGCTGATAAAATCTATAGCTACTCCTTTTCTACAAATATGAAACATTTCTTCTATTACGCCCCTTAAATGTGCGTAAGTACTAGCATGATTGGTAATTCCTACAGCAACAACCCAATCAAATTTTTTTGTAAACCTTTTTTTTTGAATATCTCTCATCTCAAATTTTGCATTGGGATATCTTTTTTTTGCAATTTTAACAAAATCTTCGTTAATATCTACACCATGATAAACGATCTTTATTTTTTTATGTTTTAAAAATCCATAAAAATCTCCAAAGCCACAACCTACATCTAAAATAGTAGAATTATCAAGTTTTCCAATATTGTTAATTACATTAAATCTAATTAATTGACGTCCATTTGACCATCCAATGGATTTTGGATTTATTCCATATTTAGTAAAAAGACTTGAGTAATGCCGTAATATGGAATTAGAAATTTTCTTTTTCAATTAATTCTTAACGAATGAGATTGTTATAAAATGCTTAGTTCTAATCTAGATACATTAAGGCTTGAATAAATTAAATTAAAAAAAATTCAGGTTGGTTAATTTAGGAGTAGAAGTAACTTCATCTGAATTGGTAAAAAAACATGTTGTTGCTGGATTAGGGGAAATTGGTTCTCCAATTTTAGCTATTATCTCTAAAAAAACCTTGGTAGTAGGTTTTGATATTAATCAAAAATTAATGAATAAAAAAAAATTTGCCCAATATAAGAATCTTGAAACATCATTTCTTCACATATGTATTCCCTATACAAAAAATTTTCAAAAAAACATTATTTCATTAAATAAAAAATTTCTACCTGATTGTATAGTAATACATAGCACAATTAGGCCTTATACAACAGAGCTACTTCAAAAAAAATTCAAAGTCCCAATTATTTATAGTGCAACAAGGGGGATTCATAAAAGAATGGAAAAAGATATTAAGCGATACACTAAATTTTTCTCAATCTATAGCTGGGCAACAAATTCAAAATGGGCTATAAAATCTTTTAGTAGTGTAATGAAAAAAACAGGTATCAAAACCAAGAAGATGTCATCTCCTCTTGTATTAGAACTTGCAAAGATTGTCGTAGATACTTCTTACTATGGTTGGTTGATTAATTATGCTCAATTAAGTAATATGATCGCAATTAAAAATAAAGTAAACTATGATGAGATGTGGTCTTTTTCAGACGAAATTCATAAAAATTTAGGAAATCGACCTAAAATGTATCCTGGATTTATTGGTGGACATTGTGTTATTCCTAATTTGGAGCTTATCAAAGAAGACTCTCTATATGAAATTGATAAGATAAACAACCAATATGCAAGAAAAGTAAAAAACACAAAATTAATTAGAAAAAAATATGAAAAATCAAAAAAAACTTCTTATGATATTTAGAGTAAAGTGTAATGAATACCAAAATCCCTATAACAAATCCATTTCCTGAAACTCAGTTAGCAATAATAGCTGCACTTGAAGCTGGAAAAACAGTAATGAATGTATATAATCAAAAATTTTCAATAACGCTAAAAAATGATAATGAACCACTAACTGAAGCTGATGTAAAAAGTAACCAAATTATTCAAAAAATTATTTTAGATTCAGGACATCCTATTCTTTCTGAAGAAAGTATAGATGATAAAAAAAGATTAGATTCAAAGAAAATTTGGATTATTGACCCTTTAGATGGCACTTCAGACTTCATCAAAAAAACTGGAGAGTTTACAATTATGATTTCTCTAGTTGAAGATCATGTTCCAATTTTGGGAATAATTTATTGGCCAACTAAATCTACATTATATGTTGCTGAAAAAGGTCAAGGAGCATTCAAATCTGATAACGATGGCTGGTCAAAGTTATCCGTTAGTAATGTTTCCGAATTAGAAAATTGTCGAGCAGTAGGAAGCAGATATCATATCTCTGAAATAGAACAAAATTTAATCAAACGCCTTAACATATCTCAATATACCTCAAAAGGAAGCTCGCTTAAAGTTGCTGACATTTCTTCTGGAAACGCTGAATTGTACTTTACTACTACAAATAAAATAAAACAATGGGATACATGTGCATCATATTGTTTGATTACTGAAGCAGGAGGGAAAATGACAGATATGTTTGGCAACGATTTGAAATATAATACTGAAAAATTGAATCATGAAAATGGATTACTTGTTTCAAATGGATTAATCCATAATCATATTATCAAAATTTATCGTGAATCAATTAAAAACAATTAATAGAAAAAATCCTAAAACTAGGATTTTAAATAACTATTTGTTTTAAGATAGTTTAAAATCTGTTCTACACTCTCATCTAGAGATTTATTTTCAGTTTCTATTACCAATTCGGGATTTTCAGGTATGTCATAGGGATCATCAATTCCTGTAAAGCCCTTAATTTCCTGATTTCTTGCCTTTTTGTACATGCCTTTTACATCTCTTTTTTCACAGACATCTAGAGTGCATTTGACATAAGTTTCAGTGAAGTTATCATCACCAATTATTTCACGAGCTGATTTTCTATTTTCAAAATATGGACTAATCAAAGAAACACTTACTGGAACATTATGTTTCAAAAGAAGTTTTGCCAAATGAGCAACTTTTCTATTATGCTCATTTCTTCCTTCCCGTGAAAAGTCCTTTGGAGATAACCATTCACGGAGCTCATCCCCATCTAAAACTGCTAAATTGGGAACAAGTTCCTGAAGTTTACGTGCTATTGAAGTTTTTCCGGAACATGGTAATCCAGTCATCCATAGAACAAAGCTCATTTTCTAAATTATTTTTCACTTAACCTTATATTTTTCATTAGATTAAATCTGATCAACAAAATGTGCAATTTACAATTTCTTTTTTATAAAATCAATTGATGAAATTGGGGTGGGATCAATTTTATTTAAAACTGCGTGATAAATGGAAGCGTAATCAAGAAGATAAATCATATTAATTAATTTCGATAAAATATTTCCTTTAATTGAATTTATTTCTCTATAATCGATATTTTTTTCTTTAAAATACTCCTTCAAAATTTCCCATCTTTCTTTTGTTTTTATGTAATCATCTTCTCCCCGTAACAAAATTGGTTGAACAATTGAAGATTTTTCCCATGAAACAATTCCATTATGAGATGCCTCAAGAACATCCTCAGATATGGCATGTATTTTTGCATTTTCTTGAAGCGAATTTTTGAATCTAATTGCAACAGCTTGTAATCCCCAA
>SDBS01004437.1_pt1 | contig 13730 bp, 14 predicted proteins | sample 2277091 | NCBI WGS metagenome assembly SDBS01 (sample SAMN10404972, study PRJNA504765) | marine sediment metagenome | isolation source: marine sediment core GS10_PC15, 163 cmbsf | place: Arctic Ocean: Southern Knipovich Ridge | collected 2010
AGTTGAAAATTTTAACTTATCAATTATGGAAAAAATTTACCCCCTGCCTTTGAGAAAGAGACTATTATTGAGATTGAGTTAGCTGAAGGTTTATGGAGAATAATATCTGGGCTCTAAAAGTTCCATTCGGAGCAATAAACTAAGTCTCAATTTTGTATATTGTCCTTCCTTTTTTATTAAAGCCCTGATCTAAATGAAGAAATTAATATTTCTTATCATACTGGCTATTGCTATAGTAGGCACTCAAACTTTTGGTTTCAGTCAAAATCATGAAGATAAAAGTCAGTCAGATACCCTTGAGCTGGTTCAGCAGTACGAGCAAGCTGTTGACAGTCATACTTCTGAGTCACACGATGAGCCACATGGTTCTGATATGTCTCCTCTTTTCTTTATTATCATTGCACTTATTATTGGTGCAGCTACCCGGCATTTTCTAAGAAAAAGCCCTCTTCCGTTTACGGCAACCTTATTGATATTTGGACTGATTATGGGAATTATGGTAAGGTTGGGCTGGCTTAATGTATTTGAGATGGGGAATGTTACCATCAACCTGAAGTTTTTGGATGATGCAATAACATGGGCCGGACATATTGATCCACATTTGATTTTATTTGTTTTCCTTCCAACACTGATTTTTGAAGCGGCTTTTGCTATGGATTTTCACACCTTTAAAAAAACAGTTATCAATGCTTCAATTATGGCTATACCCGGTATTATTATTGCCATGGTACTTACCGCGGCTTTAATGATCGGGGTGAAAAATTTGGGTCTTGGTTTAGATTCCTGGGGTTGGCCTGTTGCCCTGATGTTTGGAGCTGTTGCGAGTGCTACCGATCCGGTGGCGGTAGTGGCCCTATTGAAAGATCTTGGTGCCAGTAAAAAATTAGGTACCCTGATTGAAGGAGAATCTATGTTAAACGACGGAACGGCAATTGTTCTTTTTATGGTTTTTTTAGCTGGAATTACAGGTCAGGCCAGCGATTCTTCTCCCATAATGGAGTTTTTCAAGGTGGCTGTGGGTGGAATTCTGGTGGGATTGATTATTGGCAGCCTTGCTATTTCATGGCTTAGAAAAGTATTTAATGATGCCCTGGTAGAAATAAGTGTTGTCATTGCTGCAGCCTATCTTACTTTTTACCTGGCAGAACATTTTCTTCATGTATCGGGAGTTCTTGGTTTGGTGACACTTGGCCTTTCTATGGCAAGTATTGGTAAAACAAGAATTAGCCCGGAGGTTGAACATTTCCTTCATGAGTTCTGGGAACTTTTTGCATTCATTGCAAACACCCTTATTTTTATCATTGTTGGTGTGGTAATTGCTGAACAATCCTCTGTAACGGGGAAGAATATTTTAATTCTATTAATTCTATTTGTTGCGGTACACATAATCAGGGCCCTGGTTATTCTTCTTTTTTATCCAATTATGCGAAAAACCGGCTATGGTCTTCCGGTAAAAGATGCGGTAGTTTTATGGTATGGAGCCTTACGTGGAGCAGTTGGCCTGGCTCTGGCCCTGATCGTTGTCGGAGAAACAACCATTCCGTCTGATATCCGGGAACAATTTTTGTTTTTAATTGCAGGCCTGGTTACAATGACCCTTCTGATCAACGCCACGACCATAAAATATCTTGTAAATGCTCTTGGATTAACGAAAATTTCACCTGCTAAAACCCTGATGCAGGTTAATGTGAATAAATATTTATATAGCAGCATCCAGAATGCACTTGAGAAAGCAAAAAGAGACAGGTATCTGAGCCGGGCGAACTGGAATGTTGTAAATGAATATTTACCAGAACCGGTAAAAGACCAGTTTTCAGGAGTTGTTGATATGGATACAATGGCAGAGTACCGCCGCCGGGTACTTGAAAAGGAAAAAAGTAGTTATTGGCATCAGTTTAAAGATGGTTTACTGGGAGCACAATCGGTGATGGGCCTTTCTTCAGGCATGGAGGAAATAATTGATAAAGGTGGAACGATCCCTTTGTCTGAAAGAAAAGACCTTGAAGATTCATGGAAAACCGGAAAGTTTCTGGACTTGTTACAAAAAATTCCTTTCCTGTCAAAGCTTTCAAGAAGGTTCTTTTTTGAGAAACTGGCAGTAAGCTATGATAGTGCAAGGGCTTTTGTTGAAGCCCAGGATGATTCCCTAAAGTTAGTAGAAAGTATGTTCCGTGGATTGAAAACAGAAAATGAAACAGACAGCAAGGAAGGGTTTAAGCTCCTTTCAATAATTGAAGAAGAAATAAAAGAAAATAAAATCCACGGACAAACATTTTTGAGAAACCTTAGAAAAACCTATCCTGAGATTTACTCAGCCATTGCTACCAGGCAGGCTATTCGAACATTATTAAATTATGAACGCTATACTGTTGAACGATTATATAAAAACGGAAGGATAGAAAAAGGGGAAGCACATAAGATGATAAGTGATATAGAGGAGAAAATGAAAAAACTCATGGATTCTCCACCAATTGTCAAAATCCCTGATACCCTCAGCCTGTTGAAAGAATCAGAATTGTTTAAAGATCTGGAAGCTGCAACTTTTGAAGAAATTATTCCTCTTTTGCAAACCAGGGTATTTCCGGTGGATGACAAAATCATTCGTGAAAATACCCATGGCAATGGTTTGTACTTTATTGCCAGGGGAACGGTTCGTATTTCAATTAAGGATAAGGTAATTGATATTTTGGGCCGGGGGCAGTTTATTGGAGAAATTGCAGACATGACCGGTGTTGTTCGTTCGGCAGAGGTCGTTACAGAATCTCCGGTTACAGCTATGTTTATTTCCGGCGCTCACTTAAGAAAAATAATGAAGAATTTTCCAGAAGTAAAAAGTAGATTATGGAATATTGCAGGGCTTAGAATAAGTGAAAATTTGTTACGGGAGATTGAACCCTATGATCATTGGAAACATGATCAATTGAAAGGCCTGGTAAATAAAGGAATATTGCTACATTCGAAAGATTATGATGCCTCTGGTTATAAAAAGAAAGTTTTAATTCTTATTTCCGGACAGGCAACTCGCTTCCGGGACAAAGAAAAACATATTGCTCCCACTCTTCTGGAGAATGATGATTATAGTTTTTCCCCAAACTCTCTTCTGTGGGTGTGCTAGTCATATATTTGGGTTTTCCTTTCACATAATATTTTAAAATAAAGTATCAGGACTAAAAATGAGATTACATAAATGACTAACAGGGGATTGATTCCTTATATTCTTTTTTTTATTCAAATTTTAATTTCTACTTTTGCACGACATTTTTCGAGGGGGAATTGTGAATGTACTGAGTAAATATGAGATTGCTTTTTTTGGATTGAAAGAAGGAAAGCATGATTTTGATTTTGAAATAGACAGGGAGTTCTTTGAGTGTTTTGAGAAATCAGAAATTGAGTCAGGTAAATTAAAAGTCAAGCTTGTGCTTAATAAGAAACTAAGACTTTTGGAGTTAAATGTGGGCATTGAGGGATATGTTCAGCTTATATGTGACAGATGCCTGGAGGCTTTTGACATGCCTTTGCAATACAGGGGCGATCTGTATGTTAAATTTGGTGAAAGCTATGAGGAGATAGATGAAAAGCTAATTGTACTTAAAGAAAATGCACACCACTTAAACCTGTCACAATTATTATATGAATATATTCATTTAAGCATTCCCTATAGAAGGGTACACCCGGATGATGAAAAAGGAAACAGTACATGCAATATTGAAATGTTGAACCAGATCCGGGAATATTCTGTTGAAGAGGAAAAACAGGAAGACACAGATCCCCGCTGGAAGGGATTGATAGATTTACAAAAGAAGATAAAAAATTAAAAATTTTAGATATGGCACATCCGAAAAGAAAAATTTCCAAGCAAAGAAGAGACAAAAGACGAACACATTACAAAGCTGTAGCTCCCACCGTAGCAACTTGTTCAAACTGTGGCGCCACAGTTAAATATCATAGAGTATGCCCGGAATGTGGCTATTATAGAGGAAAACTTGCAGTTCAGAAGGACGTAGCCTCTTAGGGTGTTTTACATATAAACCTGTAAGATTATGAGAATAGGACTAGACGTAATGGGTGGCGATTATGCCCCCGAATCTACTATTTTGGGAGCAATTCAGGCTCAAAAGGAGCTCGCCCCTGATACAAAACTTGTTCTTATCGGCAATCAAAATATTATTAAAGGGACATTTGAAAAAGAAAAAGTGGACCCCTCCCTGTTTGATATTGTCCATACTTCAGAGGTGATTGAAATGGGAGATCATCCCGCTAAGGCTTTTTCAAAGAAAAAAGATTCCAGTATTGCCGTTGGATTTCAAATGCTGAAGGATAACGAAATTGGCGGCCTGGCGAGTGCCGGAAATACAGGAGCCATGCTGGTGGGGATTCACTATTCTATCAGAACCCTTGCTGGCATTATTCGACCTGCGATAGCCACTTTTTTACCTACTTTTTCTGACAAGCTCACACTGATTTTAGACGTAGGTTTAAACCCGGACAGTAAACCCGATGTATTATATCAATATGGAATTATGGGCTCGGTATATGCGGAAAACGTGTGGGGCATTAAGAACCCCAGGGTGGCTCTTTTGAATATTGGTTCTGAAGAATCGAAAGGCAACCTGGTTACCCGTTCGGCTTATGAAATGATGAATGGCTCAAAGCATTTTAATTTCATCGGAAATTTTGAAGCCAATGAATTTTTTGTAACCAAAGAAACAGATGTTGTGGTTTGTGATGGCTTTGTTGGCAATGTTGTTTTGAAAGAAGGCGAAGCTTTCTATAAATTGATCAGAAAACGAGGAATTAAGGATGAGTTTTTTGAAAGATTCAATTTTGAGAATTTTGGGGGTAGCCCTATTTTGGGAGCTTCTTCAGTAGTGGTTATAGGACATGGAATATCTAATTCCAAAGCAATAAAAAATATGATTTTACATACCCAGGACATGGCAAGGGTGGATTTGAGTGAAAAAATTAAAAATGCAATAAACTAATGGCTAAGATAAATGTGGCAATAACGGGTGTTCATGGTTGGGTACCGGAATATCGTTTAACCAACGATGAGCTTGCTACCATGGTTGATACCTCTGACGAATGGATTATGCAGAGGATAGGAATTAAGGAAAGACGAATACTGAAAGATAAGGATAAGGGGTCTGCTTATATGGGTGCCAAGGCCGTAAAGGGCTTGCTTGAAAAGACCGGAACTTCTCCCGGAGAAGTTGATCTTATAATAGCAACAAGTGCTACTCCGGATATGGCCTTCCCGGCAAATGCCAATATCATTGCTGACGTAGTGGGAATAAAGAACTCCTGGGGTTTCGATTTGAATGCTGCCTGTTCGGGTTTTATTTTCACTTTACAAACGGCTGTTCAATATATTGAGTCAGGGCGGTATAAAAAAGTGGTGGTTGTTGGAAGCGATAAGATGTCTGCAATTATTGATTATACTGACAGGACAACCTGTCCGCTCTTTGGCGATGCAGCTGCAGCAGTACTCCTTGAACCAACAACAGAAGATGTAGGCATTATAGACCATATTTTTGGAGTGGACGGCTCTGGAAGACATTACCTCTATCAAAAAGCAGGAGGATCTGCAAGACCCGCTTCACATAAAACAGTAGATGCCAAGGAACATTTTATTCACCAGGAAGGTCAGGCTGTTTTTAAATTTGCAGTTACTAAAATGGCCGATGTTTCTGTTGAAATGATGAAAAAGCATAATCTCACATCCAAAGATCTTGCATGGCTGGTACCCCATCAGGCAAATATGAGAATCATTCTGGCTACAGCAAAACGCATGGGACTGGAAAGAGAAAAGGTAATGATCAATATTGAACGATACGGAAATACCACCACAGCAACCATACCTTTATGTCTTTGGGAATGGGAAAATAAATTACGCAAAGGAGACAATATTATACTGGTTGCGTTTGGAGGTGGTTTTACCTGGGGCGCTTTGTATATCAAATGGGCATATGACGGAAATAAATAAATCAGGTCTGAATATAATAAACAAATAAGAAAAAAGTTTACTCTTGATATGAGCATGAGCAAAATAATGATTTCAAAAAACCTATCTTTGTGCTATTATTAAAGAACACATTCAAATAAGAAAATAACCATGGCTAAGAATAATGAAATTGAAAATAACGTCATTAACCTGATTGGGGCGGGAACCGAAATCACAGGGGATGTGAACTCTAACGGTGATATAAGAATTGATGGCGTTCTTAACGGTAATCTGTACACCAAGGGGAAAGTTGTAATTGGGGAATCCGGAAGGGTTAAAGGAGAGGTAAATTGTAAAAATTCGGATGTTGAGGGATTAATTGAAGGGAAAATTAACGTTTTGGAACTGCTGTCTCTTAAAAAATCTGCACGGATTATAGGAGATATTAATACAAACAGACTTGCCATTGAACCTGGCTCAAAATTTACTGGTAATTGTAATATGAGTGATGACGTCTCCAAAAAAGATATTAAAAAAGAAATCAAACTCAACCAGGAAGACTCGGTTCTTATCGAATCACAATCAGTTAAATAGTTATACCCGGTATTCAGGGATGGTTGTACAGATGGGGATTATTATTTTTGCTGGAGTATTTGGTGGATTGAAACTGGATGCAAAATTTGAGCGTGAAGACTCCCTTTTTACCATAATTTTTTCATTGCTTGGCGTGTTTGCAGCACTTTATATTGTTTTGAAAGACCTGATTAAAAAATGAATCCTGCCAATAAGCTGTTCTCTCATTTTATTTTTCTTTCCGGCCTTTTTGTATTGTTTTTTGTTTCTGGTTATATTCTGCTTCCAGACATATTAACAACAGTTACACGTGGTCAATTCCTGTTTACTCTGATTTATTTTTTCTTATTCACACTACTTCTGTTTGTGTTGTTTTACAGGGGTTTAACTAAAGACCCACGGAAAGGCATTCTATATACATTTGGAGCCATTACTCTGAAACTTTTGGTTCATATGGTCTTTATCCTGGTATTTTATCTGCTGACAAAAAACCTCACAATGGACTTTATAATTGTATTTTTTGTCCTATATTTAGCCTTCACTTTATATCTGCTTTTTGCCTTTGTTAAGGAGCTGAAAACGAAACATATATCTTGAAAAACTCAAGCTTATATTCCATAATAATTGTTTTTTTTCTGTTTTTAACACCGGGTGTTTTTGCATCGGAAAATAAGCATCAGGAATCTGAACCGGAGCCTTTTGATGCCAATGAGTTTATTATGGATCATATTGCCGATTCTCACGATTTTCATATTCTTACTTTACCTGACGGAAAACATATTTCTGTTCCATTGCCGGTAATTTTATATAGCAGGCAGTCTGGCATTCATATTTTTATGTCTTCACGCCTGGCCCATGGTCGGTTACATCACGGGCTTGAGCTTATACTGGAGGGAGAATATAAAGGGAAAATTGTAGAACATAACGAGCAGGGAGAAATTATCCTTCCCCTTGATTTTTCCATTACACGGAATGTCTTTTCCATGATGCTTTCAGCTCTTATTATTTTATCCTTGTTTATTTCCATGGGGAGGTCATATTCCAGAATTGGGATTTCCGAACCTAAAGGACTGCAAGGATTTCTGGAACCCCTGATTCTTTTTGTACGGGATGATATTGCTAAAGTGATCATTGGAGAGGGGAAATATGAAAAATTTATGCCCTACCTGCTTACAGCATTTTTTTTCATTTGGATCAATAACCTGATAGGCATTATTCCGTTTTTCCCTTTTGGTTCAAATGTTACCGGTAATATTGCCGTTACTCTGGTATTGGCTATGTTTACTTTTATGGTTACCCAACTAAATGCAAACAAAAACTACTGGAAGCATATTATTGCCATGCCGGGTGTACCACTTTGGCTGTCACCCATTATGATCCCTATAGAAATTATAGGCTTGTTTTCCAAACCTTTTGCTCTGATGGTACGATTATTTGCCAATATCACTGCAGGGCACATCATAATATTAACGCTTATTTCACTCATATTTATTTTCAAATCTCTTATGGTGGCACCGGCCTCTATAGCCTTTGTATTATTTATGGATGTGATTGAGTTGCTTGTGGGCGTACTTCAGGCATATGTTTTTACCCTGTTGTCGGCTTTATTTATTGGACTTGCCGTTCAGGAAGAGAAGCATTAATTAAATATTTTTATCGATATATACATTGTTTAATTTAAATCAGTAATCATGACAGGAACAGTAGCAGCAATTGGAGCAGGACTCGCAGTAATAGGTGCCGGCTTGGGCATTGGAAGAATTGGTGGACAGGCAATGGATGCCATTGCACGTCAACCGGAAGCTTTTTCAATGATTCAAACAGCAATGATTATTTCTGCGGCCCTTATTGAAGGGGTGGCATTATTTGCCGTCGTTGTTGCAATGATTGGAATTAAGTAAAAAACCAATGGCCGCAACGTTTGGTTGCGGCCGGGTTTTTTTGTAAAATTTAATTTAACAGAAAATGGAACTTGTAACACCTGGAATAGGACTTATTGTATGGTCTACAATTATTTTTGGTCTCCTCCTTATACTTTTGAAAAAATTTGCCTGGAAACCTATACTGAATGCAGTAAAGGCAAGAGAGGACAGAATCAAGGGCGCTTTGGAGTCAGCAGAAGAAATGAAGCTGGAAATGGAAAAACTAAAAGCCGACAATGAAGTGATCTTAAAAGAAGCAAGGAATGAAAGGAACAAACTTTTATCGGATGCAAGAGAAGTAAAGCAAAAAATGATAAGCGATGCCAAAACACTGGCATATGAGGAAGCCAAAAAGATTATTGAAACGGCCAGGCTGAATATTCAAAGTGAAAAAGAAGCAGCTATTTCCGGTATTAAGAAGCAGGTGGCTCTTCTTTCTGTTGACATCGCTGAAAAGATTCTTCTAAAAAAGTTAGAGGAATCTAAGGAGCAGAAACAACTCATTGAGGAATATCTTGATAAGATATCCATAAATTGAATATTTTCAGGGAATGAACTTAAGTAAAATTTCAGTAAGGTATGCCAAGGCTCTGTTTGCTGTTGCCGGAGATCAAAATTTGCTTGACCAGGTGCATGCAGATATGGAAATGCTGGGCCATGCCTCCAGGGAAGTACCGGCCTTTCGCAGTTTTCTTGAAGATCCGGTTATGACCCCTTCTTCGAAGAGAAAACTCTTACATAATATGTTTGAGGAGAATGTTTCGAAATTAACAATTGATTTTCTGGATCTCATAATTAAGAATAATCGTTTGTCCTATATCAGTGGTGTTGCCCGTAAGTTCGGTGATCAATACAGGGAATTTAAGGGAATAACCAGTGCGGTTCTTACTACTGCTGAAGAAATAGACGAATCTACAAGAGACAAAATCAAACAACTGGTATTAAGAGATACAAAAAACAAGGTTCTTCTTGAGAGTAAAAAAGACCATGAAATTATAGGCGGATTCATTTTACAGGTGGATGATAAGCAAATTGATGCCAGCCTTATAACACAGTTGAATAAAATAAAAAAAGAATTGACCCGTAAAGGTGTTTCGGTAAATTAAAGAAAAGGAATTTATTAAAATAGTATAAAAATATGGGGAATATTAAACCATCAGAAGTTTCAGAAATACTAAGGAAACAATTAGAAGGACTAAGTGTTGATATAGAAATGCAAGAAGTTGGTACTGTATTACAGGTGGGGGATGGTATTGCAAGAGTATATGGATTGAACAATGTTCAGGCCAATGAATTGGTTGAATTTCCAAATGGTGTTGAAGGACTTGTTCAAAACCTTGAGGAAGATAATGTAGGAGTCGTTTTGTTGGGTTCGTCTGAAGGTATTAAAGAAGGCGATACAGTAAAACGTACAAAGAGAATTTCTTCAATTTTTGTTGGAGAAGGATATTTAGGAAGAGTGATTGATCCATTAGGAAATCCAATAGACGGGAAAGGGGAAATTGGCGGTGATAAATATGAAATGCCTTTTGAAAGAAAAGCTCCCGGGGTTATTTTCAGGCAGCCGGTGAGTGAGCCCATTCAGACAGGGATAAAAGCCATTGATGCTATGATACCAATTGGCAGGGGACAACGGGAATTGATAATTGGGGACAGGCAAACAGGAAAAACAGCAATTGCCATTGATACCATTATTAACCAGAGAGGAAATTATGAAGATGGCAATCCTGTGTATTGTATCTATGTCGCCATAGGTCAAAAAGGATCTACCGTAGCAAGTATTGCCAAAACCCTGAAAGACCATGGAGCACTTCCCTATACCGTTATCGTAAATGCAACCGCTTCTGATCCGGCAGCTTTACAATATTATGCACCCTTCAGTGGATGTGCAATTGGGGAGTTTTTCAGAGATACCGGACGACACGCTTTGATTATTTATGATGACCTGTCTAAGCAGGCAGTTTCTTATCGCGAGGTATCTTTATTGTTGAGAAGACCTCCGGGACGGGAAGCATATCCGGGGGATGTGTTTTATCTGCATTCACGCCTGCTGGAAAGAGCTGCAAAAATCATTGAATCAGATGAAGTTGCCCGGAAGATGAATGATATACCTCCTTCAATTTTAAAAATGGTAAAAGGTGGCGGTTCGCTAACTGCTCTTCCTATCATTGAAACCCAGGCAGCCGATGTTTCGGCTTATATTCCAACCAATGTTATTTCTATTACCGATGGTCAGATTTTTCTTGAAACAGATTTGTTTAATTCAGGAGTCAAGCCGGCAGTAAACGTTGGTATATCCGTATCCAGGGTGGGTGGAAATGCCCAGATAAAATCAATGAAAAAAGTTGCCGGTACCTTAAAACTTGATCAGGCACAATATCGTGAGCTGGAGGCATTTACCAAGTTTGGCTCTGACCTGGATGCCACTACAATGGCAATTCTTGATAAAGGATCAAAAAATGTTGAAATATTGAAACAAGGACAGTACAATCCTGTGCCGGTGGAAAAACAAATTGCAATTATTTATGCAGGTACCAGAGGTTTACTGAAGGATGTTCCGGTGAATAATGTGCAAGAGTTTGAGTCTGAGTATATTGAATATCTGGAAATCAAACACAAAGATACTTTAAGTAAACTGAAAGAAGGAAAATTAACTGAGGAATCAGAAAAGATATTAAAAGAAGCTGCTCTTGAGATTGCATCCAAATTTAAAAAGGATTAGTTGTAAATGGCAAACCTGAAAGAAATAAGAATACGGATTGCTTCGGTAAAATCAACACGTAAAATTACATCAGCCATGAAAATGGTTGCTGCTGCAAAGTTGAGGAAATCGCAGGATAAAATTATCCGTATGCGGCCATATGCAAACAAACTGGACGATATAATTCTAAGCCTTCAGCATAGCCTTGAAGGAGAAATTGAACACCCTCTTATTCAAGACCGGGAGCCAAACAAAGTATTGATTGTGCTTCTTACCTCAAACCGTGGTTTGTGTGGGGCATTTAATTCAAATGCCGTTAAACTGGCCCTGAACCTGGCACATACCAAATATCGAAAACAACTGGAAAAAGGAGAACTTTCTTTTTTCTCAATTGGGAAAAAAGGCGCCGAACAATTGAACATCAGGGGATACAAAATCGAGGGAGAGAACCATGAACTTATAAATGATCAGGGTTTTAAAGAAATATCAGAGTTTGCAACCAGCCTGATGAATTATTTTGTGGAAGAAAAATTTGACAGAATTGAATTTGTGTACAATCAATTTAAAAATGCTGTGGTGCAGGAACTGGTAAGTGAAAATTTTCTTCCATTGAAACTTGAAGAAGAAGATGCTGTCAAGCAGAAGTTTGTTGATTATATCTATGAACCCAACCCCGGCTCTTTAATTATAAGCCTTGTTCCGAAGTCTTTGAAGATAAAAGTATTTAAAAGTATTCTTGATTCAATTGCCTCTGAACATGGGGCAAGAATGATTGCAATGCACCAGGCTACTGATAATGCCAATGATATGATCCAGGAGTTAACATTGCATTATAACAAAGCAAGACAAGCTGCAATTACCAAAGAAATTTTAGATATAGTTGGAGGGGCAGAAGCCCTGAAATAACTTGTGTTTGAATAAAGAAATTAAGAAACCTGATTCAGGCTGGATAAGATCTTTTTAAGATGTATACACTCGCAGAATTAAGATACTTTATTAAACAAGCAGTCAAAGATCTTGACGTTTCAGGGGAACCCAAAGAACTATACCAGCCAATTCAATACGTATTTCAAACAGGGGGCAAAAGATTAAGGCCTGTTCTCACCCTTATGGCCTGTAATCTGTTTAATGATAAGGTTGAACAGGCAATTATGCCGGCTCTGGGCCTTGAGATCTTTCACAATTTTACCCTCCTGCATGATGATATTATGGATGGAGCCAGTTTAAGGCGAAACCAGGCTACCGTTCATGAAAAGTGGGATCAGAATATTGCTATTTTATCGGGCGATGTTATGGCAATCATGGCTTATGAATATATTACCAATTGTCCCGGAGATGTTCTTCCTGAAGTAATCAGAATATTTAATACTACAGCCAGGAGCGTTTGTGAAGGACAACAATATGATATGAACTTCGAAAAGAAACTTGATGTTTCAGCAGAGGATTACCTGGAGATGATTAAAAAGAAAACCTCTGTATTGCTTGCAGGTTGCCTGCAAATAGGAGCTGTGATAGGGGGTGCTGCCAAAGCAGATGCAGCGCAATTGTATGATCTTGGCTTAAATCTTGGAATGGCTTTTCAATTGCAGGACGACATGCTGGATAGTTTTGGTGATCCCGAACTTTTTGGCAAAGAGATAGGCGGAGATATCAAATCCAATAAAAAGACATGGCTTCTTATTAAGGCCCTTGAGATTGCTAATCCCGGGGAGCGGGAAGAAATTGTAAACTTTCTGATTAATAAGAATCGGGACGATAAGGGAAAAGTTGAAAAGATATTATCTCTCTATAACAAACTTGGAATTAAAGAACTTGTTGAAAATCTCGTTCATTCATACTTTAACAAAGCCCGGATGAATATCAACAATGTTAAGGTTCCCGACGAAAGAAAATCTGTACTGCGGGAATTAACAAATTCCCTAACGAACAGGGAAAAGTAAAGATTCAAGAATATTGGTAAAATGAGATGAACTACCTACTGCCTACTACTGACTGCTGAAAAAGTTCAGAGTTCAAGATTGTTTCGAGTTCCTTGTTTATCTCTACATTAGTGCATTCGTTTTTTATCCGTGCATTAGTGGCCTCTTCACTTCCACCATTTCACCAAAGTCGTGTTTTTAGTAAGTTCGTTCAGATTCAGTTTAGCTTTGTGACTCTTTGACCTTTCAATCTTTAGACTTCTTCCTTATCACACTCCATCTTCACATAATTATTTTCTGCGAAAATCTGCGTCATCTGCGTGAACTTGTCTTGCCCTGTGCCCTGCGCCCTGCGCCTTTCTTTCACTTTTTCACAGCTCTCCACTTCACTGTCTTAATAAGCCCGGTAAGAAGGTCTTCCAACTCCCTTAGTTCTTCCGGGGGATTGCTGTAATCCCTTATTATTTTTCCCTGTCCCTTATGGGAAAAGTAAATATATGTAGTTTGCAGGTCCATTCCCTGAGCTTTATAAAAATCCTTGAAATCAAAATATCCATTTTCCAGAAATTTGCCTTTAAGCTTATCAAGTTCTTTCTTACTGATTTTTCCGTAATATTCTCCTCTTGGGGAAACAAACATTTTTCCATCATAAAGAATGAAGCCGTTTTCATAAA
>SDBS01004438.1_pt1 | contig 13727 bp, 7 predicted proteins | sample 2277091 | NCBI WGS metagenome assembly SDBS01 (sample SAMN10404972, study PRJNA504765) | marine sediment metagenome | isolation source: marine sediment core GS10_PC15, 163 cmbsf | place: Arctic Ocean: Southern Knipovich Ridge | collected 2010
TGGAGGATTTGGCGGTGGTTTGATACGCTTAGTAGTGGGTGGCACCCTGACTGTAGATGGCAGTCTTACGGCCCATGGTGGGAATGGCGTGGCTGTCTCAAGTGGTTATTCCGGCGGCGGTTCAGGCGGGAGTATTCATGTGACTGCCGGCAACCTGGCTGGAACAGGTACAATCTCCGCTAACGGAGGCAATGGAGCAAGTGGTATATCAGGCGGTGGCGGCGGCGGCAGAATAGCCGTTTACTGCGATACCAATACCTATACCGAGACGATGTTTGTTAATGGTGGAGCAGGTTATGAAGCCGGAGGAATGGGAACGGTCTATCTCGAGATAGCCTATGCCATTCGGACAACCGTAGATGATGATGGTCCGGCAGATTTTAGTAGCATTCAGGAAGCGATAGATAACACAGCATACGGTAATATCGTCGAGGTTTTGCCCGGCACTTACAGCGAAAACATTAATTTTACCGGAAAGCCAATAACTGTTCGGGCGGTGAGGGTCGGGTATGAACTGGCGGACTTGGTTGAATTTGCCGATTACTGGCTGCTTGAAGTGAATGATTCCGATATGGAGAGGTTTGACTTAGCTGCCAGTGGCAAAATAGATATAGGTGATTTTTCCTTTCTTGCGACTCGATGGTATCTTAATGGCGATGTCATCATAGATGGCAATAGCCTTGATGTGGTTACATTCAACTCAGGCGAAGGCAGGACATCCATCCTGGAAGGATTTACAATCAGGAACGGCTACAATGGAATCTCGTGTTCTGGCTCATCGCCTACTATAAGGAATTGTGTCATTGTCGACAATCCGAACTACGGTGTAGAATGTCAGTCTTCATCCTCGCCAGTTATTGCTAATTGTACTATCGCCAACAACGGTCTTCGAGGCGTTTCAGCGACTTCAGGCTCGCCGGAAATTACCAACAGCATTCTCTGGAACAACACCGACGATTTGTATAATTGTTCGGCAACTTTTTCATGTGTTAGCAATGGTGACCCCGGTGTTGGCAATATCGTTTATGAACCGTACTTTGTTAATGCTGATGAAGGTGATTACCATCTAAATAGCTATTCGTCTTCCATTGATGCGGGAGATCCTGGTTCTAATAGCCCCAGTGAATCTGGCAGGATCAATATGGGAGCTTATGGTGGTACTTCTGAAGCTGCATCTTCAAGTCCGGATGTAGATGGAGATGGTTTGCCTGATGACTGGGAGCTTTCGTGGTGGCCGGGAGATGTAACACTTTCCCATGATCCCAATGACAATCCAGATGATGACCACTTCATATTGGCAGCAGATTATCTATTCGGATATAATCCGAATGAGACTACAGATGAGCCTATTGAAGTGGCATATGTCAATGCGTCCCCATCCCAGATTGATCCTGTTGAGGGTGAGGCTTTGACAATAGAGTACGTATTGAACGTAGAAGCCGATGTCACCTCAAGTATTATCAATTCCATATCCAGCCTTGAGGTATGTCAAAATGTCGGACCAGGAACAGTTGGATCCAATTACTTTGTCTGGGAGGGTATAGATGACAGCAATTCAATTGTTGAAAATGGTTTTTATGACATAAGGATTGTGGCAGTGCGTGATCCCAATGTGGCTACCTGGACTTCTGAAGGTGCTGTAAATACGTCGCCTACGGTAACGAATAGTGCTTTTGACACTTCTATTTTTGATCCGTATAAGAACATACCCACCCAGATCGATTTTGATTTTACAGATTGGGGCACCTTGGTTCTCAGAATCAATTGCTATAATAGTCCCGATCACTATCTTTTGAATAATAAACTCTTGGAACCCGGTCGCCACACTTATTACTGGAACGGACGAGATGGCGATGGCGATATCATCCCAGGTTCTTTCAGGATTTTTTATGATAGTGTCCAGGGAATTCACACTGGTCCTATTCTTGTCAAAGCTGTTCGTCCCGAAATTGCGAATATTTTTTGCAACCAGTATCGGATAGTGCCTACCTTCCGTGAGATTAGCACAATCTGGTACGATGTGAGTCAAGATGCTAATGTGACCATTACAATAACCGATCCTGATGGGAGCCACTTCAGGACTTTGTTAAACCCGACAAGTCAGGCTGCAGGTTCATATGAGATTGTCTGGGATGGCACTGATGATAATGGCAACCTTATTTCGACTGAAGGTGTTTATGGTGTGGAGTTTACTGCAGTTCATCCGCTTCATGCGGAGATATCGTCGACTAATGTTGGAGCAATAACAGCGTACAAGTAATGAAGAGTACATGGACATGATCAATAGAATAATTACAGGTCTACTGGTTTTGCTGGCCGTAACTATCCCGGGCTGTCAGGCAGATGAACATGTAGATGGAATGACAACCGGCGATAGCTTTGAGCCACAGCAAATAAACCAAATTGCTTTTTCACGGCTGACTGAGGATTATTGGCAAATATGGACGATGCATCCTGAAAGCAAAGCTCAGAAACAGATGACATTTTCACCTTCAGACAAGAGATACCCAGTCTGGACCAGAGATGGGAATATCTTGTACCGGAATAATAATGGCCAGGCGTTTCTTGTGGATGCAAAAACTGGAGAGGAAACCTGCGTCTTAGCTCGATTGGGTATGGTAGGCAGCCTAGCTGAATCTCCTAATGGTGAGGATCTGGTTGTAGTAAGATACCGATCTGAATTAATGGACAGCAGTGATTTATGGTCAACTTCGATAGAGGGTGAACGGCAAAGAATTCTGACCAGGGACATTGGCCTGCAATTCGACCCTGCCTGGTCTCCAGATGGTCAGGAAATAGTATATGTATCAGGGCAGGGCTCTCAGACTCATGAGGTTTGCATCATAGACTCTGATGGCAAGAATATGCGTAAACTGACTGATGACAAAGTTTTAAAGTTCTTGCCAGTTTTTTCACCTGATGGGAAAACAATTGCCTATGTTTCGGACATAACAGGCAATTATGAAATATGGCTTATGAACACTGATGGCACCAACAAAAGGAAGATCACTGACTATGTTGGAATTGATACGAGGCCTTCCTGGTCCCCTGACGGAGCGAGAATTGTGTTTGTTTCAAGTCGAAACGAAGGCCAACACTTATGGGTCATGGATAGAGACGGCACTAATACGAGCCAGTTAACAACAGGCCCTCAGTGTATAGACCCGATTTGGAGAAAGGAAATGCAGGAATGAAGAAGATAGTCACGTATGTAGAAGTTTCATGTTTTGTGCTTGCCTTTATGAGTCCTCTCTGCACGATTAGCGCAGCGCAAACTAATTATAGAGCTCCAATTGCTATCAGTAAAGTTAAGCTTGATGCCAAGTCGTTTAATCCTTCCAAGGGTGAGATTGTGGCACTGAGCTATGAGATTAACAATGATGCAGATGTACTGGTAGCAATTTATGACCGGCTTGGAGATGAGGTACGCCGCATCAAAATGTCCAACGTTACAGCTGGCAAACAGACGATTAGTTGGGATGGTCGTGATGCAAGTGGGCATATTGCTCCTGGCAGTGTGTTTTTGTACATTATTGAAGCAACTGATCAGAACGGGCGGAAAACTGTTCACAATCCTGCTAAGAATACTGGTGGCCTGGTTGTCAAGCCTCATGATTACACTTTTAATCGTAAAACCGGAAAGATCGAATATGTGCTGCCCAAAGCATGTATGGTTCGGCTACGTGCAGGTATGAAGGAAGGCATGTTCATAGGGACTATTCTTGATTGGGAGCCTCAAAAAGCTGGCAGACATATTGAGCATTGGGATGGCAAAGACAAGTCCGGCATGATGAACCTGTTGAAACATCCGGATTTGCAACTGAATCTCACTTGCCACACCCTTCCAGCAAATACTATTGTCAGAACAGGGGCGATAGTTCCGTGGAAAGTTCCGACAAAGGTTACTAAACATAGTGAGGGTAAGGGCAAAGATTTATGGTCTTCGAGGAACAAGCATTTTCATTATCAACACGATCCTCGTAATTGTCGTGAGCCAGAGTTCAAGATGCTATTTCCTGTTTCGGACCACGCTAAGAATGGAACAGTTCCTATTAGAATCGAGGTGGACCAAAAAGATATTCAGCATTTAATCAATAAGAGGTTTGAGATCATGCTGTTTGTCGATGGAACTTTTCTATTTGAGATGGAAGAGGGTTCATCGCCCTTTACTTTTTATTGGGATACTAAAGGCTTGGCAAAGGGCCCCCATATAATAACAGCTAATCTCATCAGTTATGATGACCATATAGGCGTAGAGAGCCAAAAAGTCATAATAGGAGAATAATAATGATATCGAATAGATTGGTGATAATAGGCATTGTTTTTTTGCTTGTTATTTACATAGTCCCCTCATCTTTTGTTATAGCGAGTCACGTTGTTACACCGGATGGCAACATAGCAGATCCCCCGGCAGAGGAGCCCGATAAGGATGACCCCCCATGCGACGATCCCGGCAATGGTGATCCCGACGATGACGAGTGCGACACACAGGACAGCTCTTCGGTAGAAGACAGTGACGACAACTGTACAAGTGGTGAACCCGTCTATTTATTTGATGGCAGTTTCTACTACAGGCATATAGATCTGACCGTTGCTGGAAGAATCCCCATCATCATTCGAAGAGCCTATGATACCAGAAGCGATTTTAAGGGCTTAATGGGCTATGGCTGGTCAATGAGCTACCACATGAGGCTCTTTGTACTGGCCGATGGAAATCTCCTTTTGAAACACGGTGACAATACGAGAACGGAATTTAGCCCTGATGGCCCTGACAGTTACACCGAGATAGATGGTTATTCTACAATACAGGCAAATGGAGACGGCACACATACTCTGACTAAGTCTAACGGCTATACTTATATGTTCGATATAGATGGATGTCCTGTGTCAGTCAGCGATCAAAATAATAACCAATTACTGCTCACTTACGATTCAGATGGAGGTGGTGTCAAGTACCTGGTTCCGTACAGCGGCGTATCTCCGTATGCACTGATGGATACACCAATAACTCTTGGCTATGATTTTCAACTAATTCGCATCGATGAGGCCCGTGATGGTGTGCCTGTAGGAAGGTATGTAGAGTTAACATACAACTCAGACGGCCGCATTGAAACTGTTCAGGATTTCACCGGCCGACAGGTTACATATGAGTACGATCCATCTGGAAACGGCGATCTTATCGGCATGACAGATCCCGAAGGAAACACTTACGAATACGGCTACGATGAAAACCACCTGATAACATCTTTTGTCGGTCTTGGCTGCAGCGACTGCACTTTGCATACGAATACTTATAATGCAGATAAGAAGGTCATTCAGCAAGAACATGGCAATGGCATAATCCAATTCGAATATCTGGCCAACAACCGTACGAAAGTAATCACTCAAATTTATAATGACCAGACCTTGGAATTAATAAACACAAGATACGAATACTATGACTTTGACAGCGATGGCTACACCACCAGATACACTCGCCAGTTAGGCTCTCAACTTGATGAAGAATCCGGCGGTGCAGAAACAGATGATATTGTAACTGTCTATACATACGATGCTAATAATAAGACGATCCAGAAAATAAATCCCAATGGTGTCCAGACAGATTACACTTATGATGCCGTCACTGGCAACCTCTTGACGGAAACAGTTAATATCCCCGGGGGCAGTGATACTGTTACGACAACCTATACATATGATCCCGCTCATAATGTATACGACAGTATAACCGTCTCCTCTTCAATTGAGTCACAAACTTATCGCACGGAGTATACGTATGACGTAAATGGCAATATCGCCACAGAAACCACTTTTACCAGAACTTCCGATCCCGATACTGCAGTAACAGCTTCCTATACTTATGATGAATATGGAAATATCGTGGCCATTGCCGACCCTATGGGCAATGTAACAGTCCGAGAGTATGACACTAATGGCTTTTTAACAAGAATTAATGATCCAAATGACCCCTCTCATCAGATCCTTTACGCTTACGATTCCCTTGGCAATACACTATCAACTACCGATGCCAAGGGAAATACCGCCGCATATGAATATGACAATCTCGGACGGGTCACGAAGATCACAGATCCCTTGGGCAATGCGACCATCAACACCTATAGTGGTGCTAACGTGGTGCAGATTGAAAATGGTGAAACTACAACTGAGGATGGTCGAATAACTATTCTTGAATACGATAGCTTGAATCGCAAAACCGTCGTCAAGATGCTTGATGATGTGGCAACAGAGATTACTCTTTTCACATACACGTATGATTCCGAAGGCCGAATTCTAACAACAACTGACGGTAACGGAAATACTGCATCCAATACCTATGATGCACTGGGAAGATTGATTAGCTTAACCAATCCCAATGGATTTGCGACTACCTATGTCTATGATAAGGCAGGAAATGTAATTCAAACTACGGATGCTGAGTTAAACAGCACATACTATAATTATGATTATGCCAACCGGCTCGTTGACGTTGCCGATGCCTTAGGCAATACCACCAGCTATACCTACAATGCGCTCGGAAAGACCCTGACAGTAACAGACGCCAAAAGCAATACAACAGCTCACACCTATGACGATGCTGGGAGATTAATTCAGGTTGTTGACCCCAACGCCAATACTACCCAGTATGCCTATGACAAGAATAGTAATATGATCGAAAAAATCACCCCTAATGAATACGCAGACCCCGGCGGTATTGATCCGATTGTTTTCACTTACGATCAGTATAAACAACGTATCCAGACCGACTATCCCGATGGCAAGATTGCAACATTTTCCTATGACGATACAGGGAATATGACCAGTTGGGATGATGGCACGCTGTCCGGATCTACCATATATGATGCACTCAATCGTCCCGCTGATGTCACTACCAATTACTCAACCTTCTCCAAAACCATATCCTATACTTACAACCGTTTCGCTCAACGGGATACTATGACAGATGGCGAAGGGCAAATGACAACCTATAATTTCAATGGCTTGGGCAGGCTTACTAGTATCGACCATCCGGGCAGTTTAACCACTGGATATGCTTATGATACATCCGGAAGACTTATTGAAAAGACTCTGCCTAATGGCGTCGTTACCACATACACCTACGACGTATCTAACAGATTGACAGACCTGGTTAATACTGCCCCCGGCGATACCGTGATTTCCTCTTATGCGTATACTCATAACAATGTCGGCAATCGCTTATCAATGACAACTCTTCAAGGTACGCATAATTATGGCTATGATGATACCTATCAGCTTACCTCGGCCATACATCCATCCATGCCGGCGGAAAGCTATACCTATGATGCTGTGGGCAACCGCTTGACTTCTGCAGATCACGCAGACTGGACCTATGGCGAGGCAAACCGGCTTCTAAGCTATGGAAATGTGGCTTTCACCTACGACAACAATGGCAATACGACAAGCAAGACCGACCCCAACGGGACGACAACTTATGTATACGACTACGAAAACCGCCTAGTCGCCGTCCACACTCCTGAGCATGATATCAGCTATCTCTATGATCCTTTCGGCAAACGTTTGGCCAAGACAGTAGATGATGTTACGACCTACTTTTTCTATGACAACGAAGACATTATCGCAGAATACGATTCCATTGGTACTCTTGTTGCAACCTATTACCATGGTCAAGGAACTGATGAGCCTGTCGCCATGTACCGCGGAGGCCAGACTTATTATTACACTGTTGATGGCGTTGGTTCAGTATCAGAATTGACTGAAATGAATGGCAATGTCGTGGAGGGCTATATCTATGATACTTCTGGCAATATGATATCGTTGCCAGTGATTGGAAATGCATATACCTATACATCACGAGAGTATGATGTAGAAACCGGGTTTTATTTCTACAGGGCCAGGTATTACGATGCTAAGATTGGAAGATTCAATACTGCGGACCCTATGGGCTTCGGCGGAGGAGTCAACTTCTATACTTACGTTCGAAACAATCCGACAAATTTCGTTGACCCCTATGGTCTCCATCCTTGTGATTGTTGTCCAAGCGGCCGATGGCATTCTAAAAGTGTTAGTGTTGGTGGTGCAGTAGCGCTTTTGGTAGGATTTAGTGGCAGCATAAGTACTTGGCGGTCTGATTGTCTAGACTCAACTGCATATATGGAGGGTTATACAATATGTGCATCTATTGGGTTTGGCCTTGTTGCGGGAGGTGGCCCCGCTGGAGGCCAAGGCCTTGATTACGGTAGCCATAATCCTAGGGAGGGGGTCGATTGGTCATCTGGGGTGACGGCCTCAGCAGGTGACGGAGCTGCAATTTCTGGAAGTGAAACTCAAAGCTGGTCAGGTAGCGGTGGCTCTGTAGGCTACGATGTCTCTCTGGGGGTGGGAGTGTACTTGGGAGGGGTTTACTGCCGGAGTGTAACGACCAAGGTCAAATGTCCGGATAGGTGATGAACTGACGGCTAACGCTAATACTCAAAGGAAAGTAACATGGCAGAAATGCAAAAGTGATCATTTCTGCCACTAATATCAAATTCAGTTAATTAGAGCCGATTGATCGTTGATGTCATTCCTGCGAAAGCGGGAATCCAGAGAGCTTATGGTTTAGTCAGGCCATCGAAATGTCGGCGTTTTTTAACTGGAATTATTATAATACTTGGTTTAACCCTTGGGTTTTTCGAGGTGAATATCTTATGACAAAGCTCTTGTTTTACATCGGGATCTGCTTGACGGGGATGTTAACCTTGTCTGCGGTGAGCTGCAATAGAAAGGTAGCACAACAAGAGAGGGTGATTATCTACACCTCCCTTGACAGAGTTTTCAGCCAACCAATACTGGAAGAATATGAGAAGCAGACCGGCGTAAAAGTCAAGCCTGTCTTTGATTCCGAAGCAACAAAAACAACGGGGCTGGTCAATCGTCTGATTGCAGAAAAGAACAATCCCCGAGCTGATCTATTCTGGAACTCCGAGACTGGCAGGACGATTGTTTTAAAACACAAAGGTGTTTTAGCACCTTATCACTCCCCTTCTGCAGCCGATATCCCTGACACCTTCAAAGATAAACAGGGCTACTGGTCAGGTTTTGGTGCCCGCTGTCGAATACTTATATACAATACTGATATACTTAAAGAGCAGGACTTGCCCAAATCCATATTTGAGCTTACCGAACTCAGGTGGAAAGGCAAGGTTTCTTTGGCATATCCCTTATTTGGAACAACCGCTACTCATGCTGCAGCTCTTTATGTTAATCTTGGCGAAGCCAAGACAAAAGAGTACTTCGAGGCCCTTAAGGCCAATGATGTGATGATAGCCGACGGCAACGCCTCAAGCAGGGACCGTGTGGCAGACGGCACGGTCGCCATAGGTTTTACGGACACCGATGATGCCTATGTCGCGATCAAGCAGGGCAGGCCGGTCGATATCATCTGGCCGGATAAGGGAGGCATTGGAACATTGCTGATACCTAACACGGTTGCCCTTATCAAAGGCGGCCCCAATCCTGATGCGGGGAAGAAGTTCATTGATTTCCTGCTGAGCAAAGAAGTCGAAGAGATGCTCGCCCACAGCGATGCTGGCCAGATTCCGCTGAGGGCTGATGTTAAACGCCCCCCACACGTCCCGACCCTTGACAATATCAAGGCGATGGAGGTAGACTATGAAGAAGTGGCTGAGCAGATGGAACCAAGTGGCCGCTTCCTGCAGAAGTTGTTTGTGCGTTAAGCTTTGGGGTCCGTGAGAGTATATGGCAATTCAAAGGCAGTCTCTCAAAGTCCTCGTTCTGGCACTGGCCATATTTGCCCTGACCGCCATTTTGCCCGTTGCTGTTGAGGTCCTGGGATTTGTCATAAACCTCTTCCGTGACCCATCCTCAGTATCAGCGGTGCTCCTGGACTCAAGACAACTGATACTCCTGAGCAGGAGCCTCTCCATAGCCGCAGGAACTGCTCTGGTGGCCCTGGCCCTGGGGCTACCTGCTGCGATTCTTTTAAGTGCCCGTGATCTGCCTTGTCGAAGGCTGTTCTATTCTCTCATACTGATTCCTCTGCTTATCCCGCCATATATCATGGCAGGCGCGTGGATCCACCTTCTGAGCCCTGGTGGCCTTGTGAACAGAACTGTAACCAGCATTCTGGGGGCAGACGCAAGACTTTCGGTTTTTTCAATAGCCGGATGTATCTGGTGTCTGGGGCTGTCGTTCTTCCCATTGATTGCCATCGTCGTGGCGGCAGGTTTGTCCAGGGTTGACCGCAATCTTCAGGACATAGCAAGATTGTCAACCGGCAGATGGGGAGTGTTCAGGCACAGCACTTTTGTGCAGATATTACCGCACCTGCTTGCATCGGTCTGCCTCGTGATAGTCTTTTCACTGGGCCGTTACGGCGTACCGTCTCTGTTGGGGGTAAACACTTATCCTGTCGAGATATTTTCACAGTTCAGTGCGTTCTACGATGAAAACGCCGCCCTCGCCGTGGCGATGCCGCTATTTGCTACAGTCATAGCTCTTATCCTCCTTCAACAAAGGATTATGCGTGGGCGATTCTACATGACTCTAACACCTGCCAGCGAGGCTACATACTCGGCAAATCTGGGCAAGTGGAGAAGTCTGGGTGTTATCTTCGTATCACTGATGTTCATAATCTCGACGGTACTGCCATTTTCGAGTGTCCTGCTGCATACGCAGGGATTCGGCACGATTGTCTCTTCCCTGCGATCGGCATCCGATAGCCTGCTTACGACAACCGTGCTGGCACTCCTGGCATCTGTAATCTCCGTAGCGGTGGCCTTGCCGGTGGCAAGTTACCTAGCCCATTCCAACAGCCGCTTTTCGAGGTTTCTTGATGTAGTCTGCTGGCTGCCTATCGCCATTCCCGGAACGATAACAGGTCTTGGGTATATCAGGCTCGCGGGCCTTTTTCCGGCGTTGCGAAATTCGGATTCTATTGGCATCTTGTTGCTCATCGCATATGTCGGCTTGTTCAGCGCCTTTGCCATACGTATCCTTGAGGCATCCTACAGGCGATCCGATCCGAATGTTGCAGATGCGGCCGCAATTGACTGCCGAAACCGGTTGCAGCGTCTGATCCATATCGACGTACCTTTACATTCACAGGCAATTGCCGCATCGATGATCGTAGTATTTGTCCTGGTGGTAGGCGAACTGAACGCCACGGTTCTTCTGATACCCCCAGGCCGGGCGACGCTGGCGGTGACCATTGACAATCTCTTGCACTATGGTGCCAATGTAAATGCATCCGTTCTGTGTCTGACTGAGGCGGTGTTTGTCATACTGGCAGTTGCCGGAACAACCGCATTATGGTATACTTACAGATCGAAAAAACAATGAAAAAGCTCATTGCGACAATCCTGTTTCTGGCAATACTGACACTTGGCCTGGTTTTTGTGCTCAACGGCAGTACATCGTCAGATCAGCAGACAGCGACTGACAATATTGCACAGAATCAGCAACAGACATCCTCAGAAGAACACGTGTATGCATCGTGGGATACCATGGAGTTTGACAAGTGCGTGGCGACATGGCTCATCGTTCGTTACATAGATCCAGAAGCAAAGTTCGTCCTTCATCCCCCAAATACCGTGATTGATGAGGGTGTAGTATTTGACGTGCCCGGTGCTGCGTGGAGCCGTCAGCATCGAAAATGCACATCAGACTGTATTCTGGAGACACTTGAAATCGATGATCCGATTGTTGAAGAAATCGCAAATATTGCTCATAACGTGGAGCTGAACTTCTGGCAGCTCGACAGTTTCCCACAAGCACAGAAATGTTTTAACGATGTCCTTAAGATCACAGAATCAACACCAGATGGCTTGCAGTGTTTTGAGAAAACTCACAAGTATTTTGATGAACTCTACAATTCTCTAAAGAGTGATTGAGTTGACATGGCCCGTGTATTGTTGAAGAATGTTTCTAAAGTATTTGACGGAGGTGTCTGCGCTGTCAACAATGCAAGCCTTGAAGTCAATGATAAGGAATTCATGGTGATCGTCGGCCCATCGGGCTGCGGCAAGACTACAACTTTGAGAATGATAGCTGGCCTGGAAGAGCTCACTGAAGGCACAATAACTATCGGCGACACAATAGTAAATGATATCCCGCCAAAAGATCGTGATATTGCGATGGTTTTTCAAAACTATGCCCTTTACCCCCATATGACCGTGTTCCAGAACATGGCATTTGCTCTCAAGCTTCGCAAATACGCCAAGATTGAAATCGAAAAGCGTGTTTCGGAGGCAGCAGCCATGCTAGGGATAGATGAACTTCTGGACCGCAAGCCCGCGGCTCTCTCGGGTGGGCAAAGACAAAGAGTCGCTCTCGGCCGAGCCGTAGTCAGAAATCCCAAGGCCTTCCTTTTTGACGAACCGCTGAGCAATCTCGATGCCACGCTTCGTGTCACAACCCGGACGGAACTCAGGGCATTGCATCATCGTCTCCAAACCACTTCTATTTACGTAACGCACGATCAGGCCGAAGCAATGACTCTCGGCGACAGGATATGTGTCATGTACAATGGTATAATCCAACAGATTGCTGAGCCAATGGAAGTATACGACAGACCCGTAAACAGATTTGTAGCTGGCTTTCTTGGGACCCCACCGATGAATTTCTTTGATGTTTGCATTGAGAGCAATGATGGGAAGGTTGTCTTGATATGTGGTGAAGACATGATTATTCTTCCAGACTCATCAAAAAAGATTCTCTCGGACTACAGTAACAGCCAGGTAGTTTTAGGCATTAGACCGGAAAATCTATCGACACATCCTTTTGACGGCAAGGATGACAATGTCCTGACAGGTCAAGTTCTGGTTGTAGAACCACTAGGCGACAGAATAGATGTCCATTTGGAAACCAGCAATAGCGTAAGGTTTGTTGCCAATACCGACCCGCACATAACATTCAATGTAGGCGATAACGTTAGAATGTATTTCGATATTGGTAAAATCCACTTCTTTGAACTTGGAGATACTGGTCGGAATCTCAATATTCTTCGATAAATTCTTGTCTCTAAAATGTCTCCACGAGCTAATCTTTTTAGCCGAAAAGATAAAAATCACCCCAATTTTTCATATCAAAACCCAACTTTTTCAAAAATCTCTGCAAGAAATAGTATATTGAATCCGGGTGACTTTGAGAAGTATAACTGCGGCGTGAGTACGGTGGGGAGGCAACGCCGCCTGAAACACCGTACAGTTAATACAGCTTTATCCTACTTGGTTATTTTGACTAGCCCTACCCTCAACACCAATTTAGAAATTCTTTTGATTGTACAAAGCCCTGCTTGTCCACAGACGGTATCCTGATGGCTGATGAACTCGTCTAACCATCCGATCACAGAAAGTCAGTTGAGAGATAACCTAACTGGCCCATAACCTTCCACGTTATATGTTGCCCATGAACCTTCAACCTTATAATCAGGAACAGCCGTGAACTGCTTTATCTCCTCATCCCTTTCACAGAGCAGATCCACCAACAAATCATTTTTCTGCTGTAAGGAATTAATCTGCCCGTCCGATGTATCTGTCTGTATACGAGCCTCATCCAATTCTCCCCGCATTAAGTCAACCGCTGACTGGAGCATCTTATTCTTTGATGTAAGCTCAGAGACTTTTCTATCAGTCAGGGTGGAGACGACCTGCTCCTCAACATCAGGAACAGAGTCAATCAAATAGAATGGATTATTAGGACCGATCTGAACTACCCTTTGATTTTTAGAG